>ERZ1026848.207-NODE-207-length-33611-cov-8.393402_pt1 | contig 33611 bp, 28 predicted proteins | sample MGYA00380154_ERZ1026848 | MGnify/ENA primary metagenome ERZ1026848 (study PRJEB33269, sample SAMEA4719790) | human gut metagenome | biome: human-associated habitat; feature: organic feature; material: feces | place: Cameroon | collected 2013-10 ...
AGAAAATGATTTTATTTCTTTGCCGCCTGCGGGCGGCAAACTCTGCGAGGCTTTCTTGACATACTGGGGCGGGGTGAGGACACCCCGCCGTTTTTTCGCAGTAAGGCGTGCGGTGGGGCGGGGTGTTATGGCTTCGCTATGGCAGGAGGAATATTGTCTGAGGCCTATATTCTTTGGAATAGGCGGCTTTTCCCCGGAAAAAGGGGTTGCATTTTTCGATAGGTGTGGTATACTGCCATCTGTCACATAAGTATGAAAAAGATGATTTTTGCGAGGTGAGGTCATGCCCCAGGGCAAGCATATTTTGGGCCGGGCCCCTACCCGGCGGGTATTCGGCACCGCCAAGGTGGGCGACCGGGGTCAAATCGTGATCCCCAAGGAGGCCCGGGAGTTCTTTCATATTCGGCCCGGGGACACGCTGCTGATTTTGGGCAGCGAGAGCCAGGGATTGGTGGTCTCCCGGCCGGAGGTATTGGACCGGGTGGCCCAGGAAATTCTGCAAAACACGGAGGACAGTGAATCATGATGAACGAAATGTACCGGCAGTTGGGGGTCTCCCAGGCCGTTTATGAATTTGGTGAGAGTATTCTCGGAGGGCTTACGGAGCGGTTCCGGGAGATCGACGCGGTGGCGGAGTACAACCAGTGCAAGGTGCTTGCCGCCATGCAGAAAAACCGGGTCAACGCCACCCATTTCGCCGCCACCACCGGCTACGGCTACGACGACGAGGGCCGGGACAACCTGGAGCGGGTTTACGCCGACTGCTTTCACACGGAGGCGGCCTTGGTGCGGCCCCAGATCACCTGCGGCACCCATGCCCTCACCGTGGCCCTCAGCGCCAATCTGCGGCCCGGGGACGAGCTTTTAAGCCCTGTGGGGCGGCCCTACGACACGCTGGAGGAGGTCATCGGCATCCGGCCCTCCCCCTGCTCCCTGGCAGAGTACGGCGTAAGCTACCGGGAGGTAGAGCTGCTGCCTGACGGCACCTTTGACTACGAGGGCATCCGCCGGGCCATTACGGAAAAAACCAAGCTCATCACCATCCAGCGCTCTAAGGGATATGCCACAAGACCCACCTTTTCCGTGGAACAGATCGGGGAGCTGATCGCATTTTGCAAGAAATGCAAGCCCGATGTGCTCTGCATGGTGGATAACTGCTACGGCGAGTTTGTGGAGATGCAGGAGCCCTCAGACCTGGGGGCGGACATGATCGTGGGGAGCCTCATTAAGAATCCCGGGGGCGGCCTGGCCCCCATCGGCGGCTACATCTGCGGCACCAGGGAATGCGTGGACCGCTGCGCGTACCGGCTCAGCGCCCCGGGCCTTGGGCAGGAGGTGGGCGCAAACCTGGGGCTGATGCCCGCCTTTTACCAGGGGCTGTTCCTCTCGCCCACGGTGGTGGCCTCGGCGGTGAAGAGCGCTGTATTTGCCGCCGCCTGCTACGAAAAGCTGGGCTTCCGGGTGGTGCCCGGCTCTGCCGAGAGTCGACACGACATCATTCAGGCCGTGGAGCTGGGCAGCAAGGAGGCCATGGTGGCCTTCTGCAAGGGTATCCAGTCCGCCGCCGCCGTGGACAGCTATGTGACCCCGGAGCCCTGGGCTATGCCCGGCTATGAGAGCGAGGTCATTATGGCCGCCGGAGCCTTCGTCCAGGGCAGCTCCATTGAGCTTTCCGCCGACGGGCCCATCCGCCCTCCCTACGCGGTCTACTTCCAGGGCGGTCTCACCTGGTTTCACGGAAAGCTGGGCATCCTTTTGAGTATGCAAAAGCTGGCGGACGCCGGAATCATTAAGCTTTAATATTTAATATAATAATGTAATAAGGAGTATTTTCATCTATGTGGTTTTGGTTTTCTGTGATCGCGCTTCTGTTTTGGAGCGGATCGGATCTGTTTTCTAAAATTGGCTGCCGGGATGCCGACGACAAGTACGCCCACCTGAAAATGGTCATGGCCGTGGGCGTGGTCATGGGTCTGCACGCGGCTTACGAAATCTTTATCGGCGGGACGGAAATTAATTTCTCCATCATCCTCACCTATCTGCCGGTGTCGCTGCTGTACATCGTGTCCATGGCCCTGGGGTATGTGGGGCTAAGGTACATTGAGCTGTCCATTTCGTCCCCCATCTGTAACTCCTCCGGCGCGATGGTGGCTATCCTGAGCATCATCACCGGGTCTGCCCTGCTGGCTCCGGCCCAGTACGCGGCTATGGCCCTGGTGTGCGTGGGCGTTATCGGCCTGGGCATCGTGGAGGCCCGGGAGGACGAGGAGCTGCGCCTTCTGCGGCAGGAGGCGGGAAACTACAAGTACGCCAAGTCCGCCCTGGCTCTGGTGCTGCCCATCCTCTACTGCGTGCTGGACGCCCTGGGTACCTTCGCCGACAGCAAGGTGCTGGAGACGCTCAATGAGGACAGCGCCAACTGCGCCTACGAGCTGACCTTCCTGGCGGCGGGCATTGTGTGCTTTGTATATGTGGTGCTCATCCGCAAGCAGAAGCTGGTGCCTAAGCGGGAGGGGCCCAAGTACCTGGGCGCTCTGTGCGAGACGGCAGGCCAGTTCGCCTATATCTACGCCCTGGCAGACTCGGAGCATGTGGCCCTGGCGGCCCCCATCATCTCCGCCTACTGCGTGCTGTCCGTGGTGTGGAGCCGGATATTCCTGAAGGAAAAGCTCTCCTGGAAGCACTATCTCATGATCGCCCTGGTGGTGGCGGGCATTGTGATCCTGGGTATTTACGATGAGTAACAGTATAAAAACTCCCCCGTTTGCAAACGGGGGAGTTTTTGAGACTGTCGAAAAACCCTTCGGGTTTTTCCGACAAAAGGCTTGCGGTCTGCTACGGGCGGCAAACTCTGCGAGGCTTTTTTTGATACGCTGAAAAAACCTCCGTTTGCAAAACGGAGGTTTTTTTTATTCTTCCGGCACCTTGGCCGGGGGCAGGCTCCAGCGGAAATGGGCCGCCAGAAAACGAATGACCATGACCACCGTGCTGCCCAAAAGCAGGGCCGCCGTATCGTTTAGATACAGGTGGCACAAAATCCACACCACCGCACCGGCCAGGGCCGCCAGGGCATAGATATGCTTGCGGAAGATGTAGGGCACATCTCTGACCAGGACATCCCGCAAAATGCTGCCGCCTACGCCGGTGACAGTTCCCAAAAACGCCACGGCGAACCACTTTCCCTGCGGCAGGTTCTGAAAGGCCAGTTGGGTGCCTACCACCACAAACAGGCCCAGGCCCACGGAGTCCGCCGCCAGGAGAAGCTTTTCAAACAGGATGGTGCTGCGCATGAGCCAGCGGCAGACCGGGGGCAAATAGGCCGCCACGGACACCGCCACCGCAATGCTCACGGACAGCGGATCATCGAATATCTTCGGCGGGGTGATCCCCAGCAGCAGATCCCGCAGAACGCCGCCGCCCACAGCGGTAATCAGGCCCAGGACCACCACGCCCAGGGGGTCCAGAGACTTGCGCAGGGCCGTCATAGCGCCGGACACGGCAAAGGCCGCCGTGCCCAGCAATTCCAGAAAAACAAGAAGCTCTTCCATAGCGCTCCTTAGTGCCGGCCCACAAAGGACCAGTCGTCCTCGCCGTCGTGGAGCAGGTAAAGATCCTCTTTATAGTCCGAATCCAGGGGATTACCCTTGGGGGCGCTGGCCTTATACTGCTCCAGGACCCGGCGAGACTTCTCCGGAGGCTGGATGGTGCCTGCGCCGGCAATGCAGCCGCCGGGACAGGCCATGCCCTCCAGGAGGTAGCCGTCGTATTTGCCGGTGCGGGCGATGCGCAGCATCTTACGGCACTCCCGCAGGCCCTCGGCGTACACGGTTTTTACCTCCCTATCCGGCTCCAGGCGGTGGATGACATCCTCCACGGCCTTGGCAACACCGCCGGAGGCGGCAAAGCCTACACCGGGGGCAGAGGCCTCATAATTGGCGGGCACATCGGGAATCTGCGCAAAGTCGATGTCCTTGGCCTCCATCATGCCGCGCAGCTCCTCAAAGGTCAGCACGAAGTCCACATCGCTGCGGACGGAGCGGCGGCAGGCCTCCAGCTTTTTGGCGGCGCAGGGACCGATGAAGGCCACCTTGCAATCCGGGTCGCGCTTTTTTTGCAGCCGTGCCGTGAGGACCATGGGGGTCATGGTCATGGATATATAGGGGGCGGCGCCGGGGAACTCCTTCTTAGCCATTACGGACCAGGCGGGACAGCAGGAGGTTGCCATATAGGGCTGCTTGGCAGGCACGCAGGCCATGAACTCCTCCGCCTCCTCGATGGCGCACAGGTCCGCACCGATGGCCACCTCCTTCACGGACTGGAAGCCCAGAATCTTCATGGCCTCCACGATCTGACCGGGGGTGACATTCTCACCGAACTGGCCCCAAAAGGCAGGGGCGATGACGGCGATGACCTTGTCGCCGCCTCGAATGGCGTGGATAAGCTGGAAAAGCTGGCTCTTATCCACGATGGCGCCAAAGGGGCAGTTCACCAGGCACATACCGCAGCTGACGCACTTATCATAGTTGATCTCCGCCCGGCCATACTGATCCTTGCCGATGGCGTCCATGCCGCAGGCCTCCTGACAGGGGCGCTCAAAGCGGATGATGGCCTGGTAGGAGCAGGCGGCCTTGCACTTGCCGCACTTGATGCACTTATTCTGGTCGATCTCCGCCCGGCCATGGAGAAAGCTGATGGCACCCTTGGGACAGGCGTTGGAGCAGTGCCGGGCCAGGCAGCTCTGGCAGGCGTTGCTCACCTCGTAATGGGTGTCGGGGCAGGCGTGGCAGGCGTACTTGATGATATTGATAAGGGGCGGCTCATAGTAACGCTCCCGGATGGCGGTCTTGTCTGCCGCATCGGACAGGGGCTCCTGGTGGGAGGCGGAGCGCAGACTGTGGCCCATAGCCAAGCGGATACGCTCGGCTACAATGGCCCGCTCCAAAAAGATGGAATCTCTCTCGTTGCCCGGTTCATCCGGCAGGATCTTATGGGGCAGCTTATCCACGCGGTGATAATCCCCGCCCTCATAAGCCAGCCTTGCCACCTCGGCAAAGACCCGCTTGCGCATATCCGCAATCCCACAGTAAATGTTTCTCATGGTGTTTCCTTTCCTTATCTCCTTGCTATAGTATAGCTTGCTGTGATTTTTCAAGCTATTATAACATCTCATCCTCTGTCCTTGCAATAGGGGTTTCGCTATTTTTTATCGTCGTAAAAATTATTTATCATCTCTTAGCGCCGCCTCCAGCTTAGAAAGGGCCCGCTTCTCAATGCGGGAGACATAGCTGCGGCTGATGGAGAAGGCGGCGGCTACCTGGCGCTGGGTCTGGGGGAGGTCTCCGGTGAGGCCGTAGCGGCGGCGGATCACCTCCGCCTCCCGGTCAGTGAGGCAGGTGTCCACCAGATAGCGGATGCGCTGCTGCTCCTCCCGGTCGGCCATATCCGAGAGCATAGTGTCGTCGCTGCCCACCACATCCATAAGGCACAGGGCACTCCCGGCATCATCGCCGTCGATGGTGTCGGACAGGGACATCTCCCCCTGCAGCTTTTTGCGGCTGCGGAAGTACATGAGCACCTCGTTTTCCACGCACCGGGAGGCGTAGGTGGCCAGGCGTATCTTGCGCTCCGGGCGGAAGGTATCCACGGCCTTTATGAGGCCGATGGTGCCGATGGAGATCAGGTCCTCCTGCTCGGCAGACTGGGTATAATACTTTTTTATAATGTGGGCAACCAAGCGCAGGTTGTGCTCCACCAGGATGTTGCGGGCCTCCAGGTCCCCGGCCAGGCTGCGCTCTAAATACATTTGCTCCTCTTTGGCGCTCAGAGGCTTTGGGAAGGAGCCGGGATTTCCCGTAAGGCGCAAGGTCAAAAACAGGCTGTTGGCCAGCAAAAGCAGTGCCGCAGACAGCATATGTCCATCTCCCCTTTCCCTGCATCCTATGCAGGGACGGGAAGTCCGTATACACGGGACACTTCGGCAAACGCAGCAGGCCCCGGCTGCCGGGTCTGTGGCAGTCGGGGTCCGCCTGAGGGGGGTTCCTCATGGAAAAGAGGGGGTTATTGGAATATTTATCGTATCAGAACTGAAGACGGTCCTCTTTGGTCCAGGTGGCCAGGTCCAGGCGAGGATAGCGGCGGCGCAGATCGTCCATCTTGCCCTCGGTGTCGCCCTGCATGGCGATGCGGTTCACGGCGTTCAGGTCCGCCTGGGGCATGGGCTCAGCGCTGTCCTTGCCGCACACGGGGCAATGGTACAGGCCCGTAGCCTCGCTATATACCACTTCACTGCTGCCGCAGAATGCGCAGCGATTCATCTTAGAAATCAATGCCATAATTTTTGTCCTCCATTCTTTAATCTTTAAGCTGGATTTATCATAGCACAGAAAAATATATTTGTGAAGCGCATGTTTGTTCTTGAAAGTATGAGAAGTTGTATGGTATAATGGCGGTGATAGGAGGTGCCGTATGAGTATTACAAAGTATCAGATTTTCCTGAAAACCGCGGCTTGCGGCAGCTTTTCCAAGGCGGCGGAGGCTATGAATTTCACCCAGTCGGGCATCAGCCACGCCATCAACTCCCTGGAGGCGGAGCTGGGCGTCACCCTTCTCAGCCGCAACCGGGGCGGCGTTGTGCTTACGGCGGACGGCCGGGCCCTGCTGCCCCAGGTGGAGAAGCTCTGCGCCGCCCACCACAGCATGATGCAGACGGTTGAAAGCCTCAAGGGCATGGACAGCGGTCTGGTGAAGGTAGCTACCTTTTCCAGCGTCTCCTTTCAGTGGCTGCCCCGGATCCTCAAGAGCTTTGGCCAGCTCTATCCCAACATCGAGTTTGAGGTGGTCACAGGGGATTTTTACGACCAAATCGAAAACTGGATCGTCTCCGGGGCGGTGGACTGTGGCTTCTTCCGCCTGCCGTCCACCAAACACCTGCAGACCTACTCCCTGTACCGGGATGAATTGCAGGTGGTGGTGCCCTGCGACCACCCCCTGGCCCAGGCGGACCCCTTCCCGGTGGAGGAGCTGGCCGCGGAGCCGTTTATTCTGCTGGAGGAGGGCGAGGACTACGAGATCATGGCCGCCTTCGACAAAATGGGCATCCGGCCCCAGGTGAAATACACCGCCCGGGAGGATCGAACGATCTTGGCCATGGTGAGCGAGGGACTGGGCATCAGCCTGCTGCCCCGGCTGATGGCGAAGCACAGTCCCCTGCCCGTGCAGATCTGCCGGGCGCCTATGCAGTTTGACCGGCCCATCGGCATCGGCGTGAAGGACGAAAAGGCCCTGTCCAAGTCCACCAAGCTGTTTGTGAATTATGTGCGCACCTGGGTAGCGGAAAACGGGGACGAATAAGGCTTTTCCGGCGGATCCCCTCCGGGAAGCGGGGTAAATGCCGCAGAGCCGGGCCGGTCTACGGGAAGTTTTATGCCGAAAGCCTTCAAAAATCGCAAATTTCCTCTTGCATTTTTCTTTTTCCCATGCTATACTATGCCCACATTTTATATGGCCCTGTGAACCGTTAAGAATCCTCAGGAAACTGAACGGGGAGGGGACTCTGGAGAATCCCATTGACTTGGGTGCCGAAGGTGTAAGGCCCGTTTGGGCCGAATCTCTCAGGCAAAAGGACAGAGACGGGCTTAGTTTTTACCGTGTCCTCTGCTTTCTTCGGAGTCGCTGTGCAGCGGCTCTTTATTTTTTGAAGGAGAGAAAAAAATGATTGAAGAAGTATTGTACCCCATTGTATGCAAAATCAACGAATACCTGTCAAACTACATCCTGGTGTTCCTGCTCATCGGCGTGGGCCTGTGGTACTCCATCCGTACCCGCTTCGTGCAGGTGCGCTGCTTCGGTGAGGCCATGCGAAAAACCTTCGGCGGCTTGAACCTCAAGGGCGGTGCCCAGAAAAGCGGCATGACCTCCTTCCAGGCTCTGGCCACCGCCATTGCCGCTCAGGTGGGCACCGGAAATATCGTGGGCGCTTCCGGCGCCATCCTCACCGGCGGCCCCGGGGCCATCTTTTGGATGTGGCTCATCGCCTTCTTCGGCATGGCCACCATCTACGCGGAGGCCACCCTGGCCCAAAAGACCCGCATAGTTGACAAGGACGGCACCGTCCACGGCGGCCCGGTGTACTACATCACCACCGCATTTAAGGGTGGGTTCGGCAAGTTCCTGGCGGGCTTCTTCGCCGTAGCCATCATCCTGGCCCTGGGTCTTATGGGCAGCATGGTGCAGTCTAACTCCATCGGCTCCACCTTCAACACCGCCTTCGGCATCCCCTCCTGGGTCATGGGTATCGTGCTGGTCACCATCTGCGCCATCATCTTCCTGGGCGGCGTGCAGCGTCTGGCCGCCGTCACCGAGAAGCTAGTGCCCATTATGGCCGCCATCTTCCTGCTGGGCGCGCTGGTGGTCCTGGTCATCCGCATCCGGTATATCCCGGAGACCTTCGGCATGATCTTTAAGTATGCCTTTGATCCCAGTGCCATTATCGGCGGCGGCATCGGCTACGCGCTGAAAACCGCCATCAGCCAGGGCGCCAAGCGGGGCCTGTTCTCCAACGAGGCCGGTATGGGCTCCACCCCCCACGCCCATGCCCAGGCCAATGTGGCCCACCCCCACGACCAGGGCGTGGTGGCTATGGCCGGCGTGTTCATTGACACCTTTGTGGTGCTTACCCTGAACGCCTTGGTCATTATCTCCACCCTGTACACCTCTGGTGGCCCTCTCCATGAATGCGGCGCCGCCGCTGCCAACACCGCGCTCAACAAAACCAACCTGGCCCAGGCCGCCTTTGGCACCGTGTTTGGCGAGACCTTCGGCAATATGTTTGTGGCTGTATGCCTGTTCTTCTTCGCCTTCTCCACGGTGCTGGGCTGGAACCTCTTTGGCCGCATCAATGCCAACTATCTCTTTGGCCGCAAGAATAAGAAGCTCTGCAACACCGTTTACACCATCATCGCCCTGGTGTTTATCTTCCTGGGCACCCTCACCGGCAATGACCTGGCGTGGGAGCTGACGGATATGTTCAACAACCTCATCGTCCTACCCAACGCCCTGGCCCTGTTCGCCCTGACCGGCATGGTGATCACCATGCTGAAGGAGGGACAGGCGAAGAAGCTGAAGATTTGAGATTCGGGAAATTAAAAATTTGCAGTTTATAACGGAAAGACATCCGGCAAGGGCCGGATGTCTTTTTGTGTATTTGGGTGCGTAGGGGTGGGGGTACGGATTGCCACGGGCGCGGCGCGCCCTCGCAATGACATCTTTTGCAAGGGATGCGGTAGGGCGGGCCGATGGTGGTCGGCCCGCCGGGAGGTTATTTTTCTTTTGCCGCTTTTGCCAGGGCGGGAATATCCCCCACCCCGTCAAGGACGATACTGGGACGGTAGGCATAGGTTTGAAGGGTCTCCCGGGTGGAGACCCCGGAGAGGACCAGCACCGTAGACATACCGCTCTCCAGACCGGAGATGACATCGGTGTCCATGCGGTCGCCCACCATCACCGCCTCGGCGGAATGACAGTGGAGCATCCGCAGGCCCGTGCGCATCATCAGGGGATTGGGCTTGCCGCAGAAATAGGCCTGCTTGCCCGTGGCCATCTCAATGGGGGCGATAAGCGCCCGGCAGGCGGGGGCAATACCGTTTTCGATGGGGCCGGACACATCGGAATTGGCGCCGATGAGCTTGGCCCCGCCCATGACCAGGTTGGTGGCCTTGGTAAGAGTATCCAGGGAGTAGGTGCGCCCCTCCCCCACCACTACATAGTCGGGGTTTACATCGTTCATGGTCAGCCCCGCGTCATACAGGGCGTTGAGCAGGCCCGCCTCACCGATGGCGAACACGGAGCAGCCCGGAGCCTGTTCCTTGAGAAACGCCGCCGTGGCCAGGGCGCTGGTGTAGAAATGCTCCTCCGGCACATCCAGTCCCATGCGGGCCAGCTTCTGATTCAGCTCCCGGGGCGTATAGCCGCTGTTATTGGTGAGGAAGAGATATTCCTTCTCCTCCTCATGGAGCCACTGGATAAACTCGGCCACCCCGGGCAGGATACGGTTGCCGTGATAGATCACACCGTCCATATCACAGATAAAACCCTTTTTTTCGTTGAAATCCATTTTATAGGATGCCTCAAGCATAGCGCAAGCTCCTTTCTCATTTTCAGGTACAGTATACCACCGTAAACGGGGACATTCCACCACGGGAATGTTAAATCCACATTAAGCTTGTCAGTTTTTCAGGCTCTGGAGGGGGGCGGGAATGCGGCCGCCCCGGGCGATGAAGGCGGCAGAGGAGGCACTGTGCACGGGCATCACCGGGGCCGAGCCCAGGAGGCCTCCCATCTCCACCATGTCGCCTACTCGCTTACCCTCCACGGGGATGATGCGCACGGCGGTGGTCTTGCTGTTGACCATGCCCACCGCCGCCTCATCGGCAATGATAGCGGAGATGGTCTCGGCGGTGGTCTCTCCGGGCACGGCGATCATATCCAGGCCCACGGAGCAAACGCAGGTCATAGCCTCCAGCTTGTCCAAGGTCAGGGTGCCGTCCAGGGCTGCGGCGATCATGCCCTCGTCCTCGGACACGGGGATAAACGCGCCGGACAGGCCCCCCACATGAGAGGAGGCCATAACGCCGCCCTTTTTCACTGCGTCGTTCAGCAGGGCCAGGGCCGCCGTGGTGCCATGGGTGCCGCAGGTCTCCAGGCCCATTTCCTCCAGGATCCGGGCCACACTGTCGCCCACCGCCGGGGTAGGAGCCAGGGACAGGTCCACGATGCCGAAGGGCGTCCCCAGGCGACGGGAGGCCTCGGAGGCCACCATCTGACCCATACGGGTGATTTGGAAGGCGGTCTTTTTCACTGTCTCCGCTACCACATCGAAGGGCGCGCCCTTGACGCTCTGCAGGGCGTGGTACACAACCCCCGGGCCGCTGACGCCCACATTGATGACGCTGTCCGCCTCGCCTACGCCGTGGAAAGCACCGGCCATGAAGGGGTTATCCTCCACGGCATTGCAGAACACCACCAGCTTGGCGCAGCCCAGGCCCTCCTGCTCTCTTGTCAGGTGGGCCGTCTCTTTGATGATGCGGCCCATGCGGGCCACGGCGTCCATATTGATGCCCGCCCGGGTGGAGCCCACATTCACGCTGGAGCAGACGAAATCCGTCTCGGTTAAAGCCTGGGGAATGGCCCGCAGCAGCAGCTCATCGCCCCGGGCAAAGCCCTTTTGCACCAAGGCAGAAAAGCCGCCGATAAAGTTCACGCCGCAGGCCTTGGCCGCCCGGTCCATGGTCAGGGCAAAGGGCACCAGATCCTCGGTGTCGCAGCTACCTGCTACCAGGGCCATAGGCGTTACGGAAATGCGTTTATGCACGATGGGGATGCCGAACTCGCTCTCGATGTCTTCCCCGGTTTTCACCAGGTTCTCGGCATATCGGGTGATCTTATCGTAAATCTTATCGCAGCAGCGCTTGGGGTCCTCGCTTACGCAGTCCAGCAGGGAGATACCCATGGTGATGGTACGGATGTCCAGGTGCTGCTTGTCGATCATGTTGATGGTGTCGAAAATATTATTCAGACTCAGCATAGTTACACCTCATCACAGCTTGTGCATGGCGTCGAAAATATCCTCCCGCTGGACGCGGATGGACAGATCCCGGCTCTCACCGTAGTCCTTCATGCTGCGGCCCAGCGTCTCAAAGGCCGTGTCGCACAGGGCTAGATCCACCACCATCATCATGGTGAAATACCCCTCCATGACCGTCTGGCTGATGTCCAGAACATTGATATTGTACTGGGCCAGACGGTTGCAGACGCCGGCGATGATACCCACCTGGTCTTTTCCCACTACCGTTACGATTGCTTTCATTTTTTCAGTCACTCCATTTCATCCAAAGTCAGGGCAAAGCTGCCCAGGAAATTCTCACAGAAATATTTCAGCTCCGGCAGGTCCATTTTATCCAGGGCCGCCCGGGTCTGCTCCGCTGCCGCCCGAAATTCGCCGTTGCCGGCCTTCAGCTCCTCCAGGCACTTGATATGGGCGGAGAGCTTGTCCGCCGCCTTCACCAGCTCCTGCACCTGCTCATCGGAGGGGCGCAGGACCTCCTCATAGTCCCCCTGCAGCTCCCGGGGGAGCATACGGAGCAGCTTGTCCTCCGCCACATGCTCCACCTGCTTGTAGGAATCCCGAATTTGGGGATTGTAATATTTAATAGGTGTGGGCAGGTCGCCGGTGAGGATCTCCGGGGCATCGTGATACAGAGCCGCTACCGCCACGGCGCCCTCATCCACACAGCCGCCGAAGCAGCGGTTTCGGATGACGGCCAGAGCGTGGGCCAGCACCGCTACCTGATGGCTGTGCTCCTGGATATTCTCGGTATAGCTGTTGCGCATAAGGGCCCAGCGGTTTATGAAGCGCATACGGTTGATATAAGCAAAAAAATGGCTCACGGCGCAATTTCTCCTTTCAAAACGCTCCCCTCCACAGCGGTGATGCGCACCGGGCGCAGGCAGTTGTGGAGGTTTTCACCCGGGGCGGAGACCTCCATATAGTTGGGGGCGTGGCCGGTGTAAAAGCCCGGCGCACCGGGCTGCTCAAACAGCACGGGGACTATCTTGCCCACGCAGGAGAGCAGGTATTTTTCGTGGAGGGCGGCAGCAACCTCGCCTGCACGGGCGGCCCGCTCCTCCTTTATATTTTTAGGCACCTGCTCCATATCCGCCGCCTTGGTTCCGGGGCGGACGGAGTAGGGAAAAACATGGATCTGCGCGAAGCCGCAGCGGCGGATAAAGTCCAGGGTGGTGGAAAACTCCTCCTCCGTTTCCCCGGGAAAACCCACGATCAGGTCCGTTGTCAGGGCGCAATCGGGGAAAAAGCGGTGCAGCAGGCAGGCAGATTCGGTGAAGCGGGCGGTGTCGTACCGGCGATTCATGCGGCGCAGGGTCGCATCGCAGCCGGACTGGAGGGAGAGGTGGAAATGGGGGCAGAGATTTTTAAGCGCCGACGCTCGGCGGCAGAACTCCTCCGTAATGGTACGGGGCTCCAGGCTGCCCAGGCGGACACGCATAGCCCCGGCAGCGGCGGACACCGCCTCCAAAAGGTCGATGAGGCTCTCCTCCCCCGGCAGGTCCTGGCCCCAGGAGGAGATCTCGATGCCCGTGAGCACCACCTCCCGATAGCCCTGGCGGGCAAGCTGCTCCGTCTGCCGGGCCGCCTCCTCCAAGGGCAGGGAGCGGACCGGACCCCGGGCAAAGGGAATGATGCAGTAGGTGCAGAAATTGCGGCAGCCGTCCTCCACCTTCAGCATGGCGCGGGTGCGGCTGTGCTGCCCGCCGGCAGGGAGAATTTCAAAGTCGTGGCGGCGGAGGGCATCGTCCACCAGGACCCGGGTCTGCCGCTCCTCTGCGGCTGTAAGAAGCTGGTGCAGAAACTCCATGCGCTGCCCGGTGCCGCCGATAAGGTCGATGCCCAGGGACTTTGCCTCGTCGGTATGGGTCTGGACATAGCAGCCGCAGGCGGCTATAATGGCGGCAGGGTTTCTCTTTTTGGCCCGGCGGATCATCTGCCGGGACTTCTTATCGCTGACGGCGGTGACGGAGCAGGTGTTGATGATATAGGCGTCCGCCGCCTGCTCAAAATCCACCAGCTCGTGGCCCTGAGCCGCCAGCTCCTGCTCCATGGCCTGAGTCTCGTATTGATTGACCTTGCAGCCAAGGGTGTAGATGGCGATTCGCATGGGGGTTTTTCTCCTTGCACTTTACGGATTTATCCACTATAATATATGGTTGTATTATAATCTATCATCCGCCGACTGGCAAGGGTCTGGCGGAGGAAATGAGGTATTTTTTCGTGCATTACTTGGATAACGCCGCCACCACGCCGGTGCCGGAGGAGGTCATTGCGGCTATGGCCGAGACATTGCGCCATCACAGCGGCAATCCCTCCTCCCAATATCCCTACGGGCAGGACGGGAAGGCCGTGGCGGAAAAGGGGCGGGAAACCATCGCCCGGGCCTTGGGCTGCCCTAAGGAGCGGCTGTTCTTCACCTCCTGCGGAACGGAGAGTGATGTGTGGGCCATTCGGGGCGCCTTGTGGCACGGCCGGCACAAGGGAAAGCACATTGTCACCACCGCCGTGGAGCACAGCGCCGTGCTGGAGAGCTGCCGGTGGCTGGAAAGCGAAGGGTATCAGGTGACTTATCTGAAGCCGGACAGCACCGGGATGATTTCGGCCCGACAGGTGCTGGATGCGGTGCGGGCAGACACGGTGCTGGTGAGCATGATGCTGGTGAACAACGAGACCGGGTGCGTATTCCCGGTGGCGGAGACGGCCAGGCTCCTGCGGGAGGCAGGCAGCACCGCCCTGCTCCACTGCGACGCGGTGCAGGGCTTTTTGAAGGTTCCCTGTGACCCGGTGGGCTGGGGCGTGGATCTGATGAGCCTATCGGGTCACAAGCTGGGCGGGCCTAAGGGCATCGGGGCCTTATATATCAGCCCCGGCCTGCGGAATTTCCGTCCCCTCCTTCCCGGCGGCGGCCAGGAGATGGGGCTGCGGTCCGGCACCGAGGCCACGGCACAGATCGCAGGCTTTGCCAAGGCGGTGGAGCTGCGGATGGAAAACTACGACGAAAAGCTCCGGCACATGGCGGACATGAAGGCCCTGTGCCGGGAAAAGCTGCTGACCATTCCCGGGATGGTGACGGTGGGCGACGGCACGGCGCCGCATATTCTGGCCATGTCCCTACCGGGGTATCCCAGCGGCAATATTGTCAGCGACCTGGGCAGCCGGGGCATTTGCATCTCCGCCGGGTCCGCCTGCCACAAGGGAAAAAGCAGCCATGTGGTGTCGGCCCTGGGGCTCCCCAAGCGCACGGCGGCAGGGGTGATACGCATCAGCTTCGCGCCGGAGACCAGCCCGGAGGACATCCAGGCGCTGTATGAGGCGCTGCGGACCCACCAGGCAGAGCGGTGCGGAATGCTGTGAGGCTTTTTTGACACGCTGGGGCGCGAAGCGCCTTGGTTTGATTTTTTGTTTGAGGAGATTTTATGGCTATCTTGATTCGACGGGAGCAGGGGTTTTATAGGCGGCTGATGAAGCTGAGTATGCCTATCGTGCTGCAAAACCTTATTACCTTTTCTTTAGGTCTTATTGATACCTTTATGGTCAGTCAGCTTGGCAACACCGAGATGGCGGCGGTGACGGCGGCCAATGTGCCGGTGTTTCTGCTTATATCCATTGTGTTCGGCGTCCAGAGCGGGCTGGGGATTCTGGTAAGCCAATACTGGGGAAAGCAGGACATGAAAAGCATCAGCCGCTCCATCGGCGTGGCCGCCTTTGTGGGCGCGGCGGTGGCGACTGTACTGGCGGCGGTGCTGTTTTTTTGGCCGGTACAGATCATGGATCTGCTGTCGAACAGCCACCAGCTGTCCATCCTGGGCGCGCCGTATCTGAAAATCATCGGCATTTCCTACATCTTCAATATGCTGTCCTCGGTGTACGCCAGCGCCCAGCGCAGCGCCGAGAATCCCAGCTTCGGCATGAAGCTGTTCGGCGCGTCCACGCTCATTAACACGGGGCTGAACTACCTGCTTATTTTCGGCAAGCTGGGCTTTCCCATGCTGGGCATCCAGGGCGCGGCCATCGCCACCCTGTGTGCGCGTATCTGCGAGTTCATCATCTGCTCGATCTACGCCCTGCGGGATAAGCGCATTCGTGTGCAGTGGGCCGCCTTTGTCCGGCCGGGCTGGGATATGCTGCGCAGGTTTCTGAAATATGCCTCCCCGGTGGTGCTGAATGAGGCCGGCTGGGGCCTGGGGACAAGCATGCTGACGGTGATACTGGGCTACACGGAAAACTCTGTGGAGATGCTGGCGGCCAACGCCGTAATGGGAAACCTGGGGCGGCTGTTTTTGGTGTTCTGCTTCGGCCTGGGCGCCGCCACGGCGGTGCTGGTGGGCAAGGCCATCGGCGAGGGGCAGAGCGAGGAGGATATCATGTCCTTGAGCAAGGCCCTGCTGCGCTTTACCGTCGTATCCGGCACGGTGCTGGCGGCCATTGCTCTGGCGCTGCTGCCCACGCTGTTTATGCCGGTGGTGTTTCCGCTGTTTAAGCTCTTCGGCGAGTCCGCCGCTATTGCGACGGCTCTGGCCGTGACCAGCTTCGCCTCCATTCCCCTGCACGCCTACACCATCTCCAGCATCACGGGCGTTTTGCGCTCCGGAGGCGATGTGCTGTGGAGCGCGGCCCTGGATCTGGGACCCCAATGGATCGTGTGTCTGCCCCTGACGGCCCTGTGCGCTCTGGTGCTGAAAACCGGTATCTGGCCCATTGCCCTGGCCATGCAGACGGAGTCTATCGCCAAGCTCCCCCTGTGCCTCTACCGGGTGCGCAGCCGAAAATGGATACATGATGTGACGGCCAACAAGGAGATGCTATGAAAAGTCTTTTCGTCTGCCCGGTGTGCGCGGAGGCTCTGCAGCGGCAGGAGCGGCGCTATATCTGCCCGGCGGGACACAGCTTCGACCGGGCCAAGGAGGGGTACTGCAACCTGCTGCCGGTGAACCGGAAGCACTCCAAGGAGCCGGGGGATGACAAGGGCATGGCGGCGGCCCGGGAGAGATTCCTGTCTAAAGGGTACTACGAGCCGCTGCGCCGGGAGCTGTGCCGCCTGGCAGTGGACTGGACCGGGGACGCGCCCACGGTGCTGGACGCCGGGTGCGGCGAGGGCTACTACACCAGCGGCATTTACCGGGCTTTGCGGGAGAGTGGAAAGACTCCGCGCATGGCCGGGACGGACATCTCCAAGTTCATCCTTCGGCGGGCAGCCAAACGGGAAAAGGATGTGGAATTCGCCGTGGCCTCATCGTACCACCTGCCGATGGCGGCCCGGAGCGCGGACCTGATCCTCAACTGCTTTTCACCCATGGCGGCAGAGGAATTTCACCGTGTTCTGAAAGAGGGCGGCGGGCTTCTGTATGTGGTGCCGTCGGAAAAGCACCTGTGGGAGCTGAAGGAGATCCTCTACGACCGGCCTTATATAAATGAGGTAAAGCAGGTGCCCTACGAGGGCTTTGACGAGGTGGAGGTGCGGCATGTAGAGGAGGTCATCCACCTGCCCTGCGGGGAGGACATTTTGGCCCTGTTTCAAATGACGCCCTATTTCTGGAACACCCCCCGGGAGGGGGTGCGGCGGCTGGAGCAGCAAGAGACGCTTACCTGCCGCATCAGCTTCGACATCCATGTTTTTCGCAAAAGCGGAAATAAATAGGGAAAATTTGTTGTATTTACAGGAAAATTGTGCTATTCTGTATGCGCTGTGCTGTTTGAGGGGCGCAGCGAGTGCTTGTATTCGGAAAAAATTTGAGGAGAGAAAAAGCAATGAACGAGAAAAAGACGCCCCGGGCAGTGGCTCTGCTGCCCATTGCGGTGTTCCTGGTGCTGTATCTGGGGCTGGGCATCGTGCTGGAGTATGTGCTGAAGGTGAAGATGGGCTTTTACCAGATCCCCATTGTGGTGGCCTTTATGGTGTCCATTTTGGTGGCGTGCCTGCAAAACCGGAGCATTTCCTTTGACGAAAAGCTGACCCTCATGGGCCAGGGAATCGGCGACAAGAACATTGTGACCATGATCCTGATTTTCCTGGCGGCGGGCGTATTTGTAGGTGTTACCGGGCGCAGCAGCGCCGAGGCGGTGGCTTACTTCCTGCTGTCCATTACGCCGGCGAAGCTGGCGGTGGCGGTGCTGTTTGTGGTGGCGTGCTTCGTGTCCATGGCTATGGGCACCAGCGTGGGCACCATCACACTGCTGACGCCTATCGCTGCGGCGGTGGCCAAGGACTCCGGGTTCAGCCTGCCGCTGTGCGTGGCCTCCGTCATGGGCGGCAGTATGTTCGGCGACAACCTGTCCTTTATCTCCGACACCACCATTGCCGCCTGCTCCACCCAGGGGTGCCAAATGAAGGATAAATTCCGTGCGAACTTTAAGATCGCGCTGCCGGCGGCTCTGGTGACCCTGGCGGTGATCGTGGCGATCTCCCTGCAGGCGGATGTGGCCCGGACTCCCTCCGGCGACCACAATCTGCTGCTGCTTATCCCCTATGTGCTGGTGCTTATCGGCGGCATCGCGGGTCTGAATGTGTTTGTGGTGCTGCTGGTGGGCATTGCCGCCGGAGCTGCCATTACCCTGGCCACAGGGCAGGTGACGGCCATGGAGCTGATGGTCAACATGGGCTCGGGCGTCAGCGATATGTTTGAGACGATCCTGGTGACGCTGCTGGTGTCATCGCTGTGCGGGCTTATACGGGCTTACGGCGGATTTGACGCCCTGCTGGCGGCCATTCACAAAATGTTCCGGGGCAAGCGCGGCGGGCAGCTGGGTATCGGCATCCTGGTGGGCCTCATGGACATTTCCACCGCCAACAACACCGTGGCCATCGTTATGGCCGGTCCTATCGCCAAGGAAATCGCCACGGAATACGGCATCAGCCCCAAGCGGTCGGCCTCCCTGCTGGACACCTTCTCCTGCGTGTTCCAGGGCATTATCCCCTACGGCGCACAGATGCTGGTGGCCATTTCCGCCTGCACCACCCTGGGCTTTACCGTGAGTGCCTTCGAAATTATTCCGCTTCTGTTTTACCCGATGCTGCTGTGCCTGTCCAGCTTGCTGTTTATCCTATTTGATAAGAAGTAAAAAATTCTCCCCCGGAAAAAACCGGGGGAGTTTTTATGCAGTCACACGAATTGCCGGGATGCTATTACAGCTTTCCGGCTTTTTGCAGGGCCAGGACGATGGGCGGGATCAGGAGCAGATGCAGAATGATACCGGGAAGAGCGGTGACGAAGGCACCGGAAACGAAGGCCTCCCAGGTGTAGCTGCCGCCCAGCAGCAGAAACATGGCAATGCCAAAGGACACACGGCCAATGAGCATAGCCCCCGCCAAGGCGCCGTAGACACCGGCGATGCGGTGAGGCAGGAGGCGGTAGAGCAGACCCGCACCCAGGCCGTAGGCCGCCAGCTCAAAGGACATGGCTGTGGCCATGGGATAAAGGGCCGGGGAGCTGAAGAGCAGTGACCGCAGCACCGGAGCGATAAGCCCCACCAGAGCCGCCCACCAGGGGCCGCAGAGGAAGCCCCCCAGCAGCACCGGGATATGCATGGGGCTCAGGGCCTTGCCCACCTGGGGTATCTGCCCGGTGAGAAAGGGCAGCAGCAGGCACAGGGCCAGGCATACGGCGGAATAGACCAGCCTGCGCAGAGAGATTTTTTTGGTGTTCAGGGTGTTCATACAGGGTCCTCCAAAATAAGATCGCACCGGGCATCCGGGCGGAGCTGCTGAAAATAAAGCTGCTCCAGCGGGATCCAGCGGTGAAAAAATTGCTGGGCCTTCTCCGGGGTACAGCGGCACAGAATGCGCCGGCGCTGCTCCTCCGGGGAAATGCGAAGAAAGACGGAATAGGTATAATACGGCGCCAGCTCCGGGTGCAGGCAATAGGTACCCTCCACCACCTGAAAGGGGGCATAGGGAACGGTCACCGGCGGGGTAAGGGCCATGGCGCCGCAGTCAAACCGGCGGAAGGTAACCTCCTCGCCCCGGGACAGGGGCAAAAGCACCTCCTGCAAAAAGCGCTCCCGGTCCATGTTGCCCCCGGGCTGGGAGAGGCGCTGGGGCGTGCGCTGGTGGGCCTGAAGAAAAAAATCGTCGGTGTGGAAAACCGGGCAGCCGTACTTTTCCTGCAGCCGACGGGCCAAGGTGGTCTTTCCGGCGGCGGAGCAGCCGTCGATGGCCAGGGTCAGGGGCTGACCGGCGGACAGGTGCCGCCGGATAGCCTGCAATAGCGGCGCAGGCAGGGTAAATTCAGGCATGACGCTACTCCTTTCATGGCAGAGGGCGCTATAATCGGCGGGCCAAAAAAGCCTTTTGGGTTTCCCGGACACGCCCGCTTACCGCTGCCGCAGTATTTCTTACATTATTTTACTATATCATAATTTTCCGGCGGTGTAAACCGGAGAAACGGGCTAAGGTCGTGGGAAAACCTCACCATTTTGGACAGAGTCTCCCGTTCTCCGGTCTTGACACGGTTACTCGGCTGTGATAAACTTTATTTATTTACTTATGCGTCATTTTATGGCGTTTTTTTCACGGTCTTTTGGGGATTTTATAGAAAACTTTCCGGGGGGCTGCTGAATTTGAGGGAGAATGGGCGTATGGAAAAGCTGCAACTGATTCAGTCCTTGAAGCACTGGTGCGACCTGATATGGGAGTATAACCAGGCCATCGGGAAAATCTATGTGTACCGGGACAAGCTGGCGATCAAGCTGGAAAATAACTGGTATGACCCTGCAGAGCTGGACCGGATCATCCGGCAGGAATACCACTTTGAGATCAGCCGCTCCGACTCCTTCTTCAGCGCCGACAGCGTGCCTGAAATGGTGCAGAAAAATACTCGGCTCCAGGAATTTGACCTCTGGTTCTGCCAAAAGAACAGTGATCTGATCTGGTACAATATGCGCATAGAAAAGCTGGACCAGGACAGCTGGATCATCACCGGGTACAACAAGTCCACGGAGATGAAGGAGCGCTCTATGTACAGGGCCCTGCGTAACTCCTTCGAGTCCATCCTCAGCACGGATGTGAAAACCCGGCGCTATCTTGTCAACTACTCTACCTTTCCCGTCCCGAACCGGCTGCAGGAATATGACTACGACAGCTCCGTCTCCGATTATGTGCGCAAGCATGTTTATGACGAGGACAAGGAGCAGATCATCCGGGCCCTGTCCCTGGACACCGTTATGGAAAAGCTCCAAACCCAAGAGGACTATTCCGTGTTCATCACCGTGCGGCAAAGAGATGGGTCCCTCTCCTATAAGCGCGTCATACATAACTACTACGACGATACCCACCAGCGCATTACCACCTCCCGGCTGGACATCAGCGCCATCGTCAACCGCTACGAGGCGAAGATAGCGGAAATTCGCCGGGAGAACTCCATTGACGCCCTTACGGGGGTATATAACCGGAATTATTACGAGAAAAATATCCGGGGCACCTCCCTGCAGGGGTTCGTGGCCATGCTCGACCTGGACAACCTGAAGCTGTGCAACGACCACTTCGGTCACAGCGCCGGAGACAGCGTTCTGAAAAAGCTGGCCGAGGTTATCAAGGCAGAGCTGCGCAGCGGCGACAAGCTCATCCGCTTCGGCGGCGACGAGTTCCTCCTGCTGGCCCAGGACTGCCCGGACGACGAATTTGCGCAGCTTCTGCTGCGCATACAGACTAAGGTCTCCGAGGCGGCTGTGCCGGGCTTTCCGGGGCTGTCCCTCTCTGTGAGCATCGGCGGCACACGGGTGGCCGGGTCCTCCTCGTCCGAGGCGGTGATGCGGGCCGACCAGATGATGTATATGGCAAAGGCCCACAAGAATCTGGTGGTTACGGACCGGTTCATGCTCCAAAACGGGAAGGATGGCATTGCACGGCTTAAAAAGGAGCAGGTGCTCCAGCAGATCCTTATTGTGGACGACTCGGATATGAACCGGGCCATGCTGCGGGAAATTCTGAAGGATAATTACAGTATTCTTGAGGCCAGCAACGGCGCGGAGTGTCTCTCCTGCGTGGAGCATATGGGCAGCAGCCTGTCGCTGATCCTGCTGGACCTGAATATGCCGGAAATGGACGGCTTTGAGGTGCTGGCGGAGCTATCCAGGCTGGGGTATATGGACGATATACCCGTTATCATCATCTCCGGCACCGACTCCACCGCCGACATCTGCCGGGCCTACGACCTGGGGGCTACGGACTATATCCACCGCCCCTTCAACACCCAGGTCATCTACCGGCGGGTGTCCAACACCATCACCCTCATGGCCAAGCAGCGGCGCATGGCCGAGCTGGTAAACCGGCAAATTGACCGCGCCACCAAGCAGCAGGAGCTCATGGTAGACTTCCTCAGCCGCATCATCGGCTACCGCAGCGGGGAGAGCAACCCCCATTTTGCCAACATCAGCACCCTCTCTGCCCTGCTGCTGCAGGCTCTGCAAAAGCGGAAGAATCACTATGGCCTCACCGAGCAGGATTGCCAGCTCATTGCCACCGCCGCCGTCTTTCACGATGTGGGCAAGATCGGCATTCCCGAGTCCATTCTCCTCAAGCCCGGAAAGCTCACCGCCAAGGAGTTTGAGGTGATGAAAACCCACACCCTCATCGGCGACAACCTGATTAAGAGCCTGGAAATTTATCATGATGAGCCACTGCTGCAGATGGCTGCACAGATCTGCCGCTGGCACCACGAGCGCTACGACGGAGGGGGCTACCCCGACGGGCTCAAGGGGGAGGAGATCCCCATATGCGCCCAGGTGGTGTCCATCGCGGATGTCTACGACGCACTGATGAGCGCACGGCCCTACAAGCCCGCCTTTTCCAGCGAAAAGGCCATTCAAATGATTTTAAATGGCGAGTGCGGCGTGTTTAACCCTGTTTTAGTAGACTGCCTTTTGGAGGTCGTCAGCCAGCAGAAAACGGGAAAGGAGGGCACCCCCCCCCGAAAAATTTATCCACAGCCCCGGGTGGTTCGGTCCTAAACACTCTCACCTTTTCGGGCTCGGTGATGTAAGAAAGGAGCCTCCGGTATGACCCTGAAAAATCTGTATGACGCTATCGGCGCCAGCTATGACGACACCATTGAGCGCCTTATGAGCGCGGACTTTCTCCTGCGCTTCGTGCGCAAATTTCCCGATGACCCCAGCTTCGCCGCCCTGAAGGATGCCTTAGCCCGGGGCAGCACGGAGGAGGCCTTCCGGGCAGCACACACCCTCAAGGGCGTGTGCGCCAACCTGGGCTTCACCCGGCTTCGGGAAACCGCCGGACAGCTGACGGAGCTGCTGCGCGCCGGGACCCTGGAGGGCACGGAGCCCTTGTTTTTAAAGCTCAGTGAGGAATATGCCCACCTGCTTGGGCAAATTGCCCTGCTGGACTGAGGCAGCCACCGTAAAAGCACCGGCTTTCCCGGCAAAGGAAGTGCAGGCTGCTTTGCAAGGCCACTCATTACCAATGAAAACGCCCAAAATCGCCCCGAAAGCGGGACGGTTTTGGGCGTTCTGTGTTTTAATGTTTGTTTTAAGGGGAAAGCATCAAGAAGCACATTTGGCTTTTCCTTCACTCCTCCCGGGGCGGTAGGATGCGGAAGCGGAGAGTGACGGTGAAGCAGCTGCCCTCCGTTCGGTGGTCGATACTGCCGCCCAGGGCGGTCATGATATCCTGGCAGATGATCAGGCCATAGCCGCTGTCGGTATTTGCGGCCTTGACAGGTCTCCAAAAAGCCTCGTTGGTCTCCTCCAGTACCAGATACTCCTCCTCCAAAGAGGCGGTGAGGATAACGGTGCTTTCGGCGGCGCCGTGCTTGAGGATGTTGGCGCAGATATTGTCGATCAGGCGCAGCAGGAGGGTAATATTGGCCTGCATCCGGAAGGGCCGGGTAACGCGGCTGATATATTTCAGCCGAAAATGATTGCTTCTCAGGAAGCTGGAGATACTGGTGACCATCTGCCTCAGCAGCTCTTGGCCGTCGCAGGTATCCAGGGGCAGCGTCCGGCAGCTTTCCTCAAAGTCAAACAAGTCGTCGGTGAGACGGCGAATATGATTTATCCGCTCCAGTGCTCGGCTGATGAACAGCTGGGCGCTTTCTTCATTTTCCGCATAGCCCTTGGCCAGCAGTTCCAGATATCCGTTGACCACCGTCAGGGGCGTGCGGATGTCGTGGGCAATGGACTTGACGAACTGCTCCTTCTGCTTGAGCTTGGCGTCCTCCGCCAGCAGAAAAAGCTGGACAGTGCTGCCTAAGTGATTGATGTTGGCCGCCAGGGTCGACAGCTCCGTGTTGCCGTGAATGGGTATCTGCTGGCTGAAATTTTTACTGCAGAGAGCGGAAACATTTTCCTCCATTTCCCGGATGTAACGGATGTGCTTTTGAAACAGCAGGAAGAAGGCCGCAGCAAAGGAGGCCAGAAACAGCGCCCCACACACGATCCAGCGCAGGGTGGTGTAGGCCTGGTCAAAATACCCACTGAAGTAGACCTTGCAGGTCTCGTCCGCCAGCTGTAGCTGGTATTCGTAGGTGGGGAGGATCTTGGAGCCCCAAAAGAAGGTCTGACTGTCCTCCTCGGTATAGGTCATGTTATAGGAGACAAAGGAGTTGTAGCACAGGGCCTCATTCTGGCGGATGACCATAAGAGACACATAGTAATACTTGTCATTCCACTGGGTAAAGGACTTGCCGTCGGTGCTGACAATATGGTTTTCCGTGGCAAACTCCTGGAGGTCTGCAAAATGCTCGTCGGACAGGCGCCTAAACACCTCCGGCTGCATGGTGTGGTGCTGAAAGTACGCCGTCAGAGTCGCGTTGGCGGCAGCATAGACCCCGATGCCGATGACCGCAGCCAGCAGCACCTCCAGCAGTATGCGGGCCGTCAGCTTATGAAACAGGTTACTCAATGTAGTACCCCTTTCCCCAGGCGGTTTTCAGAATATTCGGGTGCTTGCAGTCCTGCTCCAGCTTACGGCGCAGCTTATAAATATGCACCATAACGATGTTGTTGGCTCCGTAATTATAGGGGTCGGTCCATATGGCCTCGTATATTTCCGGAATAGACAGCACCCGACCCCGATGCTTGAGAAAGAGGTCGAGGATCTCATACTCCGTATAGGAGAGCTTGATGGGTTGGCCGTCCACGAAAACCTGATTGTCCATGCCCAGCACCAGAGGCTTCTTTTTCGTCTCCGTGCGGTCGGCGCCCCGGTAGACGGTATACCGCCGCAGCAGGGACCGGACCCGGGCGATAAGCTCTGAGGCCGAAAAGGGCTTGCAGAGATAATCGTCTCCTCCGGCTGCCAGGGCCGCCACCTTTTCCGCGTCTCCGGACATGGCGGAGAGGAAAAGAATGGGGGCGTAGCTGCTTTCGCGGATGCAGCGGCAGACCTCGAAGCCGTTTATGCCGACCATCATGATGTCCAGAATGACAAGGTCCACGGTGCTGTTAATTTTTTCCAGTGCCTCATCGCCGCCGAAGGCCGTCAGGGTTTCGTAGCCCTCCCCCTCCAGCAAAAGCTGAAGAATTTGGACAATGTCCCGGTCGTCATCGACAATTAAAATCTTTGCCGCCATGATTTCCCCTCCCATCCTTCGGTTTTTCACGGTAAGGATGCTGCGTCAGCCCCTAAAGGCCACCGAAAAGCCAAGGGTTAAGAATTGTAAGATTTCAACATAATTCATTATGATTCTTACATTTCTTTTGTCTGTGACAGTGTTTACCATATAATTCAGTATAACCCCATCGCGCAATATAATCAACTATAAAGAGAGGAGAACCCATGAAAAAGAGAAAGCTTTTATCCCGAGTCATGGCAGTTGTTCTGTCTGCTGCCATGCTGCTTCCCGTGATGGTAGCTACAGGCTCCGCCGACACGGGCAGCGAATCCGTAGCCTCTACCAGCATCTGCACCAGCACCACGCGGTTATCCATGACGGCACAGCGTGAGGTGGCTCTGTCCTTCAACCTGGGCTACAAGCCCCAGGCGTCCGACCTGGAGTGGACCTTCGGTGACAAATCTCTGGACGAGTGGCGCAACTGGGAGGACGAGGAGAACGGCGGTGAGCCCGTATTTACCGTGAAGGATCTGTCCATTGCCGAAAACGGCGATGTGACGGCCACTCTCAGCGTCGATTATCTCTTTGACGGCGACGACGCCGCCTATTGGCGCCCCTGGTATGCCTACCGCGGCGAGTATGCGCTGACGGTAACGGACAAGTCCACCGGCAAGAGCGCCAGCCAGACCATGCGTTATGAGGTCTATGACTCCTACACGCCCTATGATGAGCTGGACAGCAAGATCCACGACATCATGGACAACCAGACCAATGACCTCTATATGTCCTATGAGTCCACGGGCCTTTCCACCGACGGCAAGGATGTTATGGAGGTTATCGTGGCACGGGACAAGGATGTGGTGGATAACTACATAGCCCTGCTGAAGCGGGCACAGACCGATCCGGAGGGTGTGGCAGCCGATGTGCGGTCCGGCCGACTGGCGGACTACCAGATCCCCGTATACATCACCAATATTCATCCCAATGAGTGCCCCGCCGTAGACCAGCAGATCGAGTTCCTGAAGGCTATTGCCACGGAGGAGACTATCTCCTATAAAAACGGTGACAACAAGACCTGCACCTACACCGTTAAGGACATTCTGAATGATGTGTTCTTTATCATCCGCCCCACCGAGAACCCCTATGCCCTGGAGCACTATCAGCGCGGCAACTCCGAGGGCTTTGACCTGAACCGCGACAGCACCTATCAGACCCAGATCGAGTCCCAGGTGGCCACGGCGGACCTGGTAAAATGGAAGCCCGTCACCCTGGTGGAGCTCCACGGCTTTATCTACTATGCCCGCACCCAGCTGCAGATCGAGCCCTGCACCCCGCCCCACGAGCCCAATCTGGAGTATGACCTGTTCATGAACTATGCCCTGGAGGGCGCACGGGCTTTCGGTGATGTGGCCTCCATGAACTCCATTTACAACTCCTCCAGTGCGTATGCCAAGGAGAACGGCGCTACCGAGGACAATAAGCCCTGGTACGACATCGCTCTGGAGTCCGGCTTTGATCCCACCACCGGCCGCTACGAGTATCCCTCCGACGATATGTCCACCAACTACACCCCCACCTATGCACTGTTCCACGGCACCATCGGCTATACGGTGGAGTGCGGCGAGAACAATGAAGCCTCTGTCACCATGGGTAAATACGGTCTCATCGGCCATACCGCCTATGTGGCCGAGAACAAGGACGACCTGTACCTGAACCAACTGGAGTTCTTCCGCCGGGCCCTGAACAATGAGGAGTCTGCGGAAACGGAAAAGTGGTTTGTCACCCAGGATAACCAGGTGGAGGTCAACTTCCGTGAAAAGGACGAGTACGGCAAGTTCTATCCGGAGTACTATGTCATCCCCACCGATGCCGCTTCCCAGCGGGACATCGCCGACGCCTACTTCATGCAGGAGTACTTCATCCGCAACGGCGTGCAGGTGGAGAAGCTCACCCAGGATGTGACGGTGGACGGCGTGACCTATAAGGCCGGCGCTTTCGTCATCGATATGCACCAGATCAGCCGCAGCTTTGCCAACGCCGTTCTGTATAAGGGCAAGATCATAAAGAACTGGACGGGCCTTTACAGCGAGTCTGTCACCAATTTCCCGGAGATGCGGGGCTTTGACTGCACCGCCATCACCAAGGCGGGTGTGTTTGAGGGCAAGACCGTAGCGGCTAACACCGTGGAGCGCGGTACTGCGTGGGTCACCACCTACGGCAACACCGCCACCGTCATCAGCAATAACGGTCTGGCTGCCGTCAACGCCGTCAATGACCTGCTGGCCAAGGGCGTCACCGTAGGCTTTATCACCGAGGCTGGCAACCATTACAGCAAGGGCGACTTCGTTATTGACCACAAGGATGCCGGGCAGATCGACGAGCAGTATGTCATTGAGATCACCCATGTGGCCAATGTACCCAAGGCCAAGGTCATTACCGAGCCCAAGGTCTATGTGGACGATGACAGCTTTGACCGCTTCGCCTTCAGCCGTCAGATGAATTTCAAGATCACCAGCGATGTCTCCGAGGCCAATGTGGTCTTCTCCAGCAATGAGCCTGAGGAGAAGGTGCAGGCTGCTGTGAAGGCAGGCCTCCCCTTCGTAGGCGCCAGCGTCAACATTCTGGAGTACGCCAAGGCCACCATCCCCGGCTTTGACTTCGACATCCAGTGGATCATTGAAGAGGGCATGTACGGCCCCGAGGAGGTCTATAACGACTACGAGGCTCTGTTCAATGTGGAATACACCGACAGCCTTATTACCGCCAGCTACGCCGCCGACGGCGACTTTACCACCTACACCAAGGGCGGCTCCATTATCTCCGCTTATCCGGAGGAGGCTACGGTGCTTATGCGGGCCGGAAGCCAGGACGACTTCTACAAGGCCGGCTGGTGGAACGGTATCGATGATCCCCAGGCGGGTCTGAAGGGCCATGTGGTAGCCATCGACTATCAGGCCAATGGGCTGGATATGACGGTGTTCTGCACCAGCATCACCAACAAGGCCCATCAGACCGACGATTACCGTCTGGCCACCAATGCCATTTACAGCAAGCTCCTGGGCGCTGACTTCACCGTGCAGTCCAGCGAGAAGCCCGATTCTACGCCTACGCCCGGTGCCGACAAGAACACCCAGGCCCCCAATACCGGCGACAATATGACCGTTACCGTATGGGTCATGGCGGCTGTCCTGTCTGTAGGCTCGGTGGTGGTGCTCTCCGCCAAGAAGCGGGAGGACTGATCCCCCGAAGCAGCTCTATCCCCTATCCATTTTAAAAAAATCAAAACCTCCGGCTAAGCCGGAGGCTTTGATTTTTTTAATTTAATTCTGCGGTGCGGCCTCAAGCGTCATCAGCAGCTCCTTGGCCTTGACGGGCTGCCCCTCCTTGACCCGGATGGTCTTGACCGTGCCCGCGGTACGGGCGGTAATGGCGGTCTCCATCTTCATAGCCTCAATGACGGCCAGTACCTGGTCCTTTTCCACCTGCTCACCCTGCTTGACGCAGAGCTTAGACACCATGCCGGGGATGGATGTGCCCACCTGCAGGGGATCGGACTCATCGGCCAGCGTCGCCTGGCGGGTCTGCTCCGAGGCATGGGGGTCGCGGACAGTGACCTCCCGGCGCATACCGTTCAGCTCAAACTGCACATTGACGGTGCCGTCGCTGTTACGGTCGCCCAGGCCCAGATACTTGATGACAAGGGTCTTGCCGTCCTCAATATTGATCTTATTGGTCTCGCCCAAGGCCATCCCGTTGAAGAACACATGGCTACCCATGCGGGTAATGTAGCCGTACTCCTTCCGGTGGCGGCAGAAGTCCTCGTAGACCTTGGGATACATGGCGTAGGAGATGAGATCCTTCTTCTCCGGAGCCTCACGGAACTGCTCCACCTCCTGCTGCAGCTGCGCAAAGTCCACCGGGGGCAGTAGCGCACCGGGGCGGCAGGTGATGGGCTCCTCGCCCTTGAGTACCACCCTTTGCAGGTCCTTGGGGAAGCCCCAGGCAGGCTGGCCCATCATGCCCTTAAAGTAGGACACCACGGAATCCGGGAAGGCCAATGCCTCGCCGCGCTGGACGATATTCTCCGGCGTCAGGTCGTTCTGCACCATGAAGATGGCAAGGTCGCCCACCACCTTGGAAGACGGCGTAACCTTCACAGGGTCTCCCAGCATATCGTTGACGGTCTTGTACATCTCCTTGACCTCTTCAAACCGGTCGCCCAGGCCGAGAGATTCCACCTGCGGGCGGAGATTGGTGTACTGGCCGCCGGGTATCTCATAGCGATAGATGTCGGTGGTGGAGGACTTCAGACCGTGATCGAAGCTCTCGTAGCGCAGGCGCACATCGGACCAGTAGTTGCTCAGCTCCTGCACGCGGCGCAGGTCCAGGCCGGTGTCGCGCTCTGTGCCATGGAGGGCGGCCACCACCGCGTCCAGAGAGGGCTGGCTGGTAAGGCCCGCCATAGGCGCGCAGGCCACATCCACCACATCCACGCCGGCTTCAGCGGCCAGGAGCAGGGCGGCCACCTGGTTGCCGGTGGTGTCGTGGGTATGCAGATGGATGGGCAGCCCCACCTCCTGCTTCAGGGTGGACACCAGCTTCTTGGCGGCATAGGGCTTCAGCAGGCCGGACATATCCTTGATGGCCAGCATATGTGCGCCCCGCTTTTCCAGCTCCTTGGCGAGGTTTACATAGTATTTTAAGGTATACTTGTCCTTGGTCTCGTCCAGAATGTCGCCGGTATAGCACATGGTAGCCTCCAGCAGCTTGTTCTGCCGGAGTACCTCCTCCATGGCTACCTCCATGCCCGGAACCCAGTTCAGCGAGTCGAAAACCCGGAACACATCAATGCCCCGCTGGGCGGCCTCCTCCACGAAGGCGCGAACCAGATTGTCGGGATAGTTGGCGTAGCCCACCAGGTTGGAGCCGCGCAGCAGCATTTGGAAGGGGATGTTGGGGATCTTCTCCCGCAGCAGCCGCAGCCGCTCCCAGGGAGACTCATGCAGGAACCGGTAGGCCACATCGAAGGTAGCTCCGCCCCACATCTCCAGCGAGAAGCAATCCCGGAGAATGTCGGCCACGCCCTCGGCGCCCTTTACCATGTCCCGGGTACGCATACGGGTGGACAGCAGGCTTTGGTGCGCATCGCGCATGGTGGTGTCGGTGAGCAGCAGCTTTTTCTGGTCCAGCACCCACTGCTTCACCGCGTCGGGGCCCTTTTCGTCCAGAATCTGCTTCAGGCCGGGGCCAAGAGGCTCTTTCGCCTCCGGGAAGCGGGGAATGTCATACTGGTGACGCTCGGCGTTGGGGTTGGCCACCTGAATTTCGGAGATGTAGCGCAGGACGCGGGTAGCCCGGTCACGGGAGTCCACAAGCTCAAACAGCTCCGGCGTCTCGTCGATAAACTTGGTGTGGCACCGGCCCGCGATGAAGGTGGGGTGTGCCAAAATATTGGTAACAAAGGGGATGTTGGTCTTAACGCCCCGGACGCGCACCTCGTTGATGGCCCGGGCCGACTTGCGGCAGGCAGCGGGGAAAGTGCGATCCCAGCTTGTCACCTTCACCAGCAGGGAGTCGTAATAGGGAGAAATAACGGTGCCCACACCCACATTGCCGCCGTCCAGACGGACGCCGAAGCCGCCGGGGGAATGATAGGCGGTGATCTTGCCGTTATCGGGGGCAAAATTATTGGAGGGGTCCTCGGTAGTCACCCGGCACTGGATGGCGTAACCGTCGAAATGTACATCCTCCTGCTTTGTCAGGCCGATTTCCGGGCAGTCCAGGGGGAATCCGGCAGCCACCAGCAGCTGGGCGCGCACGATGTCAACGCCCGTGACCATTTCGGTAACGGTGTGCTCCACCTGAATGCGGGGATTCATCTCGATGAAGTAGTAGTTACCGGACTTATCCACCAAAAACTCCACCGTACCGGCGCTGACATAGCCCACGGACTTAGCGATCTTCACGGCGTCGCGGCGCAGAGCCTCCACCGTCTCCCGGGGCACCGACCAGGCAGGGGCAAACTCCACCACCTTCTGATACCGGCGCTGAAGAGAGCAGTCGCGCTCACCCAGGTGGTAAACATTTCCGTATTTATCGGCTAAGATCTGCACCTCAATGTGCTTCGGCTCCACCAGATATTTCTCCATAAAGATGTCGCCGCAGCCGAAGGACTTCTCCGCTTCGCTGTGTACCAGCTCGTAAGCGGTTTTAACCTCCTCGGGGCTGTCGCAGCGGCGCATACCGCGCCCGCCGCCGCCGGCGGAAGCCTTTAATATCACTGGGAAGCCGAAGCTACGCGCCTTCTCCAGTGCATCGTCGGCATCCCGCAGCGGCTCGGTGCAGCCGGGGATGATGGGCACTCCGCATTTGATGGCGATCTCCTTGGCGCTGAGCTTATCCCCCATTTGCGCCAGCACCTGAGACGACGGCCCCACGAACAGAATGCCGTTTTCCTCGCAGGCCCGGGCAAAGTCGGCGTTCTCAGACAGGAAACCGTAGCCGGGATGGATGGCGGTAACGCCCCGGCGCCGGGCCAGGCTGATAATGCCGGGAATGTCCAAATACGCACCCAGAGGGGACTTTTTTTCTCCCACCAGATATGCCTCGTCCGCCTTAGTGCGGAACAGCGAATAGGTGTCCTCATTGGAATAGATGGCCACGGTGTGTAGGCCCAGATCGTAGCAGGCGCGGAATATGCGCACGGCGATCTCACCGCGATTGGCCACCAGGACCTTTTTAATTTGTGTGATCTGCTGCATACGGCTATCCTTTCATTTATAAAATGATATATTTAATACCAATATACACTTTTTTTCCTCATAGCGCTATATACAAAATAACTAAAATGTCCGTAAGTACTGGCCGGATGAGGCGCAAGAGTGCCAACGGCATGGAGCAGATTCCGTGTACCGCCCCCCTTCTAGCAAGCACCTGCGATTTTCACAATATCATATACGTAAATTTTTTCCGTTAAGTCCAAATTTTTACAGTTCTATTTTTCAGAAAAAGGCGTTATAGATCCATTGGATCGAGGCTGCTAAAGACTTTATGCAGGCTTGACTTTTAGCATTTCCGTATCTCTCGGCTAATTTTGCTGCTCAAATCAGCCTCCCTGACCTGCCAGCGCCAGAAATTTTTTATCTGACTGAATACCCTGTGTCAGAAACCGACCGTCCCGGAACAGGGCATAGGTCGTGACCGGCGCAGGCACATTCTGCGCAGATTCTTTATCCGTGATATGGATGACCTTGAGCGGGATACCATATCTCCCTGCGCATTATTTTGGTTTACGAATGCACTGCAAATGTGGTATACTTTGATGGGGTGCAGCTATTCAACATCTATGCAATTAATAACGACCGGCGTATTAAAAATTATGGGAGAGTAACAATGGATAAGTCAGCCTTTCTAAAAAAGCTCTGTGAATATGGCATAGATACAAACATTGTTTGTTTTAATGACTCTGCAAAAGATGATGTGTTTTGTGTAATAAACAACCATGGCTACACCGATGTGTTTTACCGTGAAAGAGGCTGCGAATACGATAGGCATAGGTTTCTATCTCAGCCAGAGGCTCTACAATATCTCCTAAATAAAATCCTTACAATATCAGGGATATGCAGTAAAAACAATTCATTTTCTGATGAATTAACAGATTCATCCACGGTTTAATCATCAAGTTAGGATTGTTGCCTAATAAGGGGGCCGTGTATACAGCAGCATATACTTTTTAACTTTATGAGGTAATTATTATGAGAAAAAATTGGGGATTATTATCACTCACCACCTTAATACGGTTACTCACATCTTGTTCAATAGGAAACTCTAATATGCGAAAAATGTTTTTTGCAAGGAACAACAATCAAATTGCAAATGAACAACTCGAAGCATTGTTAGAGGCAATTCAATCGAAAAATGCCCAAGCAGTAAAAGAACTGTTTTCCGATAACGCATGGGTGGAATCAGGAAATATGGAGAAGTCTATTCTGGTACTGTTTGACTACTTTCAAGGGGAGTTGGTCTCCTATAAAAGCTGGGCTGGGCCCAGTGTTCACGCCACCAAAAATCATGGTGAGTATTGGAAAAGCTACGACTGCACTTATGACTTCGAGACAACGCAGGACAAGTATCGTCTCGCCATGGAGATCATAACGGTGGACACTAAGGACGCGGACAATATAGGAATACGGTCGCTGTGTATCATTCGATTTGAGGATGACACAGACCAGAATTGTGCGTACCGGGGAGATGGGGCATATACAACCGGTATCAATATTGGCAAGACTGAATAAAATGGCAATTTAGTAATTCCGCTCTAAAAAGGGCACCGCGTGGCTTACGCGGTGCCCTTTTCATGACTGGCAGTATCCTATCCATGCGGGTGGCGGCGAAAACGGCCTATACCTCCCTGCGCATTATTTTGGTTAAGGAGCAGAGAAGCACCTTGCCGCCTCTCTGCTCCCTCACTTGCTTGTTTATTT
>ERZ1026848.211-NODE-211-length-33337-cov-34.723184_pt1 | contig 33337 bp, 32 predicted proteins | sample MGYA00380154_ERZ1026848 | MGnify/ENA primary metagenome ERZ1026848 (study PRJEB33269, sample SAMEA4719790) | human gut metagenome | biome: human-associated habitat; feature: organic feature; material: feces | place: Cameroon | collected 2013-10 ...
GGGGTGGGTGGTGTTTGAAAGATGGGGGCGGATGCGGTATACTTATAAGCAGTCAAAGAACCTTTTGCATCAGACTATTCCTGTGGCGCTGGGAACGGACGGCGTGTGCTCCAACAACTCGGCAGACCTCTTTGAAACGATGAAAACCACCGCTTTGGTGCAGAAGATGCTGAACAACGATCCCTGTCTGCTGCCTGCCCGCCAGGTGCTGGAAATGGCCACGCAGGCCGGTCTTGCCTCGCAGGGCCGTGCCGGAGAGGCCGGAATGCTCCGCTGCGGCATGGACGCAGACCTGATCGCGCTGGATCGGACTGCTCCCGCGCTGCATCCGGGTCTGTCTCCGGAGAGCGATCTGGTCTATGCCGCCAATGGTGCCATGGTCGCCTAACGATGGTGCGGGGCCGCATCCTCTACGAGAACGGCCGCTTTCCCACCATGGATATCCGCCGCGTCTACGAGGAGGTTGAACGGATCGTCCGGCGCATTGCGCCGGATCGGCGATGACCGCCCCCCTATTTTGCTTACACTTTTTCATTTCTTACCCCTTTGGGCGAGGAAAAATCGCCGTCAACAGGGAAAAGCACTGGCCTAACAGAGGCTTTTCTGTTATAATAGAGAAAAAGTAGCGGCCCCCCCCGCCCGCCGTCGGCAGCACGGGCAGCAACCGTCTTTTTTGCGTGAAAGGTGGCGTAGGTATGGATCTCGACAGTAAGCTGAAGCAGCTGCAAAAGCTGACGTTATCCCCGCAGATACAGCTGAATCTGCGCTGTCTCCAGCTTTCAGCGCTGCAGTTGGATTCCTTTTTGCATGAGGCGGCGCTTTCCAATCCGCTGATCGATTACGAGTCAACGCCCTTCCCGCCGGTAACCGCAGAAGCGCCGGAGCCTGCTGTCTCCGCCTCCCATTACGAGGCGTACAGCGGCTCCGCCGCGCCGGATGCAGACTGGAACGGCATTGAGAATATCGCCACATCCCGAACGCTCTCCGACTATCTGCTCTGGCAGCTGACCAATATCAGATCCTTTGACGAGCGTCTGTATCCCGCCTGCGTTTTTCTCATTCACTGTCTCAATTCCGACGGCTATCTTGACTGCCCGCTGGACGAGTTGGCGCAAGAATGCGGCTGCCGCCTTTCCGATCTGGAGCAGGCGCTCTTTGTGATACAGACGCTGGACCCGCCCGGGATCGGTGCGCGGGACCTGACTGAGTGCCTGCTGCTCCAGCTGGCGCAGACGTCCCACTTCTCCGCCAGCACCGTACATCTCATCCGCTATGGCCTCCCCCTGCTGGCCCAAAGGGACTATAAGGGGCTTTCCGCACTGCTGGAGCTGCCCGAAAGGGACGCGAAGGCGGCGGCCGAGGTTATCCGCTCCCTCAACCCCATCCCCAGCAACGGCTTTGCATCGCAGACGCCGCAGCCGTATACCGTTCCGGAGGCCGTCATTCACCGCGATGGCGGAAGGCTCTCCGTAGAGCTGTATGCCCGCCGATGGCGCCGTCTCTCCTGCAATCAGACATATCTGTCCATGATCGGCAGTGCGGCATACCATGAGGCGCAGGACTATCTCAAGCAGAAAAAGCGGGAGGCCGAGGAGCTGATCGCCGCCGTGGAGAGCAGGGATCAGCTGATCCAGCAGATCATCGAGTACATCGCGAGCACGCAGAGACCGCATCTCCTTTCTGGTCAGCCGCTGCAGCCCATGACCATGAGCGATCTCGCACAGGCGCTCCGTGTCAACGTCTCCACCATTAGCCGCGCCATTCGGGAAAAGTACATCCTACTGGACACAAAGGTCATCCTGTTGCGAAGCCTGTTCTCCGCCAGGCTGGAAACCTCCAGCGGCATGGCCGTCTCCGCCGAGTACGCCAAAATGCAGGTGAAGCGGATCATCGACGCCGAGGACAAGGCCGCCCCACTCTCCGATCAGGCCATTTCCGAGGCAATGCAGGGAATGGGCGTGCCGCTGTCGCGGCGGACCGTGGCATCCTACCGCAGTCAGATGGGTATTCCCTGCACGCAGAAGCGGAAAATCCTGAAATAGCGCATCAAGCAGCGGCAGAGGCCACAGATGGCCCCTGCCGCTGCTTGATGATGCTTCTCAGGTGATTATGCCCAGCCAGCGCCAGTAGGGAATGGAAACCAGAAACGCCAAAAGAGAGCACAGTTCGTAAAAGACGGCGTACTTCATGGTCTGCCGGTGGGTCAGCGTCTCATCCATGCAGGCCATAGCTGAGATAAACACTGTGTTCTGGAACGGCAGTAGCCAGCAGGTGCCGGTGGCCAAAATCACCAGTCCGATCCCCCATTCGCTTACCCCTGTCGCCGCCATCACAGGGGACAGCAGTGCCACCATCATCACTACCACCGCGTTCTGGGAGACCATCACCGCACGGACCGCCAGCACCAGCACAAACGTGGCTATGATGGCCTCCACCGGTGTGGACATATTCCGGAACAGTGGGAGCACCAGCTCCTGGATCCACCGGTCCAGTCCTACCGCAGGCAGGATTGTACCCAGATTGATGACGCCGCCGATATGCAGCACCAGCGCCCACGGGACCGCCGTGCTGATCTCCTTCTCCCCCAGCAGTCGCCACGCGAAGCAGAGGAGGGCCGCCGCCATGGCCGTAACGGCGGCGGCGATATGCACCACATCCTGCAGCACCCACAGCAGCACGGCGCCGGCCAGCAAAAGGAGTGCCTTTTTCTCCTCGCCACGCATCGGCCCCAGCTTGGCATACTCCTCCTGTGCGTACTCTCGGGTAATGCGAACGCTGCCCTTCGGCGGCGACGCTGTCAGGATGATCAGGAGATAGGAGACTGTCAGGATGATCAACAGCCACGGCAGCATGGCCGCCAGCCAGGAGAGCCAGGAGATGGACGCCTGACTGGCCGGGGACAGCGCGCCATACATGGAGTATGTAAAAACGCTGCCGCTCATAAATGCCGGCGAGGAGATGCAAAAGCCGATAAACGCCGCCATAAAGAGGCCGCAGCGCTCTCCGCTCCTCGCGGGGTACAGCATGGCATCCGCCATTTTCTGTGCCAGCGTCGCACCCAGCACCGCCTTGGCCGCATCGCTGGGGATCAGCGGCGCGCACAGTGTGCCTACCACCAGCAGCGCCAGCGTCTGCCCCGCAAAATTGGGCGAGAATACGCGAATCATCCCCAGTGTGATCCGGTGAAAAAGCCCCGTTTTTGCAACGGTGGCCGCTAGACAGAACGCGCCGATCACGAGCCACACCGTGGCGCTGGCGTAGGAGGAGAACGCCATCGTAAACGGCACCCGCCCCAGCACCACCCAAAGCAGCAGCATGGTGATGGTCGTTATCCAATGCGGGAAAACGCCGCCGATCCACCATACGATGGCCAACAGGATTCCGCCCAGAACGCGCATGGCGGTAAGGCCATCAGAGCCCGCCTCCGCCGCGCACCGCGCCAGCGTCTCTGGGACAGGCAGGAAATAGAATACGCCGCAGATCAGAGTTCCCGGCAGGATGGGGATGATCCGATTGTTTTGTCCTTTTGCTTTCAGCATACACAGTTCCCCCTGTGTCATTTCTCTGCGCCCGGCACCCGTTTTCTGGTGAAAGACCCCGCCTTATGGAAACAAGGCGGGGTCTTTCACATTGCGGGAGGAGAGAAATGAAAAAGTTGAGAGTGAGGTTAGAAAAGAAAAGCTATGTTTGAATGGCGGGACACCTCCGGAAAAAGGAGAAACCGTCGGCAGCCCCGCCGTTGGGATGCTTTTGGTTATGCGTTGGCCTCGTCGGGATACACCTCATGAAAGCGGCTCTCATATACCGCCATGAGTTCCTGACGGAAGTCGGGATGGGCAATGGCGATGAGGGCCTGCGCCCGCTGGCGCAGGGTCTTGCCCGTCAGATGCGCCACGCCGTACTCCGTCACCACATAGTCCACATCGTTGCGGCTGGTGGTGACGGCGCTGCCCTCGTCCAGCACCGGCACGATCTTGGATGTCTTGCCTTTCACGGTGGAGGGCATGGCGATAATGGATCTGCCGCCCTTGGAAAACGCCGCGGCGCGGACAAAGTCCACCTGACCGCCGACGCCGGAGATCTGCTTGTAGCCGATGCTCTCGGAGGCCACCTGTCCCATGAGGTCCACCTGCACGCAGGAGTTGATGGACACCAGATTGTCGTTTTTGCCTGCCTCCGCCGGATGGTTCACCCAGTCTACCGGCCCCATCTGCAAATCGGGGTTGTGGTCTACATAGTCGTACAGCCGCTTCGTTCCCATCAGGAATGTGGCCACGAACTTCCCATTGTTGAAGTTCTTCTCCTTGTTGTTGATGACCCCCAGCTCCGCCAGTTCCACCACGCCGTCGGAGAACATCTCGGAATGGATCCCAAGATCCTTCTTGTGCTTCAGGAACATCAGCACTGCGTCGGGAATGGCGCCGATGCCCAGCTGCAGCGTGTCGCCGTCGCGGATGAGAGACGCGCAGTTTTTCCCGATGGTCTCCTCCACCGGCCCGATCTTCGGCGGCTTCAGCTCGATGATGGGCGCGGAGTACTCCACGAAAACGTCAATGTCCTCCACCGGCACCAGACTCTCCGGACCGGTCCAGGGCATCTGATCGTTCACCTGCGCGATGACGCATTTTGCCTTTTTGATGGCCGCCAGCGTGTAGTCCACGGAAATGCCCAGCGAGCACATACCGTTCTCGTCCGGCGGCGTCACCATCACCAGCGCCGCGTCCAGCTGCAGTGTGGTGTCGAACAGCTCCGGCACCCGATAGAAGAATACCGGGGTAAAATCTCCGCGCCCCTCAAAGATCGCGTCGCGGCTGGTGCCTCCGGCAAAAATGGCGTTGTGGCGGAAGTTCTTTGCATACGCGGGCTTGCAGTATTCGCACTTGCCCATCGCCACCATGTGCACGATCTCCACATCGCGGTAATCCTCGGCGTGCTGCACCATGACGTCCAGTAGATACGAGGGCTCGCCGCAGGCGTGTCCCACGATGACGCGGTCGCCGGACTTGATATGGGCAACGGCCTCCTCCGCCGTGGCCTGACGGGAGCGATAGGTCTCTTTCCAGCTCATATAGTGTCTCCTTCTGTTGTCTCTATGCTTTGCAGCCATTGCTCCGCCGCCATCAGGTCCTCGCCGCTCCGCAGTACATACGCAGCAAGCCCCTGCGGCAGGCGGCTCCGGGCGCAGCCGGCGGTACAGCCGCACACGGCCAGGCAGCCGTCCGGTCTGCCCCCGTCCGGCAGCGTGAACGCCAGGCGCGGGAAGCGCTGGCGCAGCTCTCCCACTGCGCGCACCCGATCATAGCGGGGGTTGCAGCCGCCGCAGTAGTACACCGCGATCCGCTTACGCATGGTACAGCAGCCTTCTGGCCTGCGCCAGCAGCTCGTCGCTGACCTGCTGCTCCAGCACCACCTCGCACAGCTCCGGCACCTCCGACAGCAGCGTGCTGCGGATGACCTCCTCCGTGGTGAGATACGCGCTGGGGCAGCCGGCGCACTGGCCGGTGAGCCGGAACACATACCGGCCACCCTCCAGACGCACCGTCTCCATGCCGCCGCCGTGGAGCAGCAGCTGTGGGCGCAGCTTTTCGTCTATGACTGACTCGATCCTTGTCTGCAAATTTTCCATCCTTCTGTATTCTGCGCCGTATTTACTCGCTGATGTGTGCGATCTTCTTGGCCAGCTCCTTCTTGTGGGCCAGATTGCCCTGACGGGAGATCATGATGCGCTGGGCCTGAGGAGAACCGGCGCCGTGCAGGGATTCGGTGCGGTAGCCCACCGCAGCGGTGCCCAGGCACAGGTTCTCGATGAGGCGCAGGATCCGCAGGCGGTTCTCCGTGGACACGGTGCCCACGCCCTTGAAGTATTTGTCCACATAAGGCCCGATCTTCGGGTCGCGCAGGTCCGCCTCGGAGGGCGCGGTGACCACCAGACCGCCCGCGATATCCTCGGCCAGACGGGTGATCTCATAGGGGAAGCGGGTCACATTCTGCTTGCAGACGTTGGCCAGCAGCAGGTCGATCATGTAGTTGCCGCTCTTGGTGGGATGGCCCTCGGAGGAGCAGGCGATGCCGCAGCAGTACAGCGTCTCGTTGAGATGGGTCATCTCGATGAGCTTGTCCTTGATGTGGCTGGCCTTGGCGGCGCCGTTGTAGTCGGCGGCCACGGCGGATGCGCCGATCAGCACATCGCCCACGCCTACCTTGCAGCCGCCGTAGCTCTGGCGGTGATAACCGGCGAAGCGCTCCACCAGCATACCGGCAAACTCCGTCTCGCCGTTGAGGAAGATGCGGTCATTGGGAACGAACACGTTGTCGAACACCGTCAGGGCCTCCACGCCGCCGAACTCGGCATTGCCCACGTCCATCTCGGTGTTCTCCAGCTTACGGGTATCGCAGCTCTGACGGCCCACGATCAGGAACAGGCCGGGGGCGTCCAGCGGAACGGCAAAGGAAACGGCATAATCCTTATCCTCAGGGCCCATGGCGATGGTGGGCATCACGATGACCTCGTGGGAGTTCAGGATACCGGTCTGGTGGGCCTTGGCGCCGCGGACCACGATGCCGTCATCGCGGCGCTCCACCACGTGCAGGAACAGGTCGGGATCGTCCTGGGCGTGAGGAGCCTTGCTGCGGTCGCCCTTGGGGTCGGTCATGGCGCCGTCGATGGTCAGGTCCTTCTCCTGACAGTAGGTCATGAACTTCTTGAAATTCTCGTGGTAATGGGTGCCGTACTTCTCATCGACCTCGTAGGTGGTGGAGAACACGGCGTTGAAGGCGTCCATGCCCACGCAGCGCTGGAAGCAGGCGGCGGTCATCTGGCCGCACAGGCGCTGCATCTTCACCTTGTTCCGCAGGTCGTCGGTGGACTGATGGATATGGGTGAAACGGTTGACCCGCTCTCCGGTATAGGGAGAGACCACGGTCATCAGGTCCTGATACTCCGGCATCTGCGCCAGATCATAGGTCATGCGGACGGAGTTCAGGGACGGACGCAGGATGGGATCTTCGGTGGGATCTTCGATCTTCTTGCCGAACATATAGACCTGCATATTGATCTTCTTGATGGATTCGATGTACTGCTCGCCTGTCATAAGTGCCATGATGATTTCCTCCTTTGATATCAATAGAGATCCTGATAGATCTTCAGGACCAGCTCCTCGGTCATGGGGATAAAGCTGTTGTGCAGCAGACGCTGCTGGTTGTCGATGACGGATCTGGCCCACTCCGGCAGATCCTCCTGCGTCGTGCCGTATTCCCGCAGCGCCTTCTTGGGCAGCACTCTGTTCAACAGCTCCTCCAGTCTCTCATAGACCACGTCTGTGCCGCAGCCCAGCAGGTCCGCCAGATAGCTGTTCATCACGGCGATCTCGCCGTCCGCCTTGTGGCGCATATACTCCTTCATCACGCCGGTGAAGATGGCGTAGTTGCTCTCGCCGTGGGCCACATGGTACTGGCCGCCCAGCGGATAGGCCATGGCGTGGACAGTGCCGCAGCCGGCGGTGCCGAAGGCAAGACCGGCAAAGTTGGAGGCGGTGAGGAAGTCGTCCATCAGGGCCTTGCGGCTGTCGGCGCCGTTGGCAGCGATGTGCTGATAGCCGCGGACGATCATCTCGATGGCCTTATAGCTGAACAGCTTCGTATAGGCCGTGGCCTTGGGGGACAGGGCGGATTCCACCGCGTGGACCAGCGCGTCGATGGAGCTGGTGGCAAACACCTTCAGAGGCAGGCCCTCCAGCAGCTCGGGGAGCAGCACGGCGCAGTCGGCGTACATGGTGGGAGCCACCATGCCCATCTTGGTGCCCATGCGGGTGCGGTTCAGCACGGCGATGTTCGTTACCTCGCTGCCGGTACCGCAGGTGGTGGGGATGATCACCAGCTCCTTGGCCTTGTTCAGCGCCGGCATACGGGCGTACAGCTCGTCCATGTCCATGGTATCCGCCACGGCGAACACCTTGGCCAGGTCGATGATGGTGCCGCCGCCGATGGCGATGATGCGGTCAAAGGTCAGGCCGCCGATGTCCTTCAGGATGGCCTCAGCCATGACGTCGCTGGGCTCGCCCAAGCCGTACTTCTCCTGATATACCACATGGCACGGCAGGGCCAGCTTTCCGAAATACGGTGCGTAGATGTATTCGTTGGTCAGGATCAGGTCCCGCTCGCTCAGGGAAAAGCTCTCTGCAAATTCCTTGCAGGTGCTGTACTTGTACAGCGCTGGCTTGAATATGATCTGTTCCATATTTCTCGCATTCCTTTCTTTGGTTTGATATGTATCCCGCGAATACACTGCGCCGGTATGGAGGGCGGTATCACTCCGTCAGCTCCAACAGCGCGTTCTCCTCGTCAAAGCGCAGCTCGCGGGGCTCCTCCAGCACGGTGATACCCTCGGCGCCGCGGATCTCCCGCAGGAGTTCCCCGGAGACCATGATGCGCTCCATGGAAAGCGTGTTCTTGATGAGAGCCATTCGCACGCTGCTCTTATCCACACCCACCAACGTCTTGATGGCCGTTTGAAGGGCCAGCTTGTCGTCCTCCATGATCATGGGGATACGGGCCGACTGGATGGTGGTGGCAGTCAGCAGATTGAGATACGTCGCGTTAGTCCGCAGCTTTTCGAACGCCCGATTCGTGGTGACATCAGAAAAGCCCAGTCCCACAAAGGCACCGTGGCTCTCCTCCGCGATGTCCAGCACCACCGTGCGCTGCTTTTTCAGGCCGCCGGTGACAAAGGGCGTACTGAATGTGCCGGTGATATTGGGATCCATGCCCGCGCCGGAGATGTTCTTGCCGATCTCCCGGACCACCAGCACGTCCGCCTCCGGAAACAGGAACCGCGGCATACGGCTCTTGGCGTATTGCAGCAGCGCCGGTTCGCGGTCAAATATCTCCTCGGCAGGGATCACATCCAGCCGGCAGGTGAGGTCTTTCTCGTTTTCGATGATAGCCACGCCGAAGGCAATGCGGCAGCTGTCAAACACCTGTCTGGCATACTGAGGCATCCGCACGGCCATGGCGCCGAAGCCGGAGCGGTGCAGCGAATCCGCGCCCTCGCGCTTACCCATGCCGATGGCCATCATCTTCACCAGGCCGGACTCATAGGGGCCGCTGAAGGAGGTGTGCGCCTTGATGCGCCCCACCACGATGACCGCGTCGGCAGCGTGGGCAAAGCGGTCCACGCGCACCTCGTCGCCGTTGTCCAGTGCGCCCACCTGCACCGTCTCCATGCTGGAATAGATGGGGCAGCCACAGAATGCCTCGGTGATCCCGTAGCCCTCCAGCAGTTCCTTCTGCTTCTCGGCAATGCCGCCGGCATGGCTGCCCATGGCCGGGATGATATACGGCTGTGCGCCCTGTGCCTTTACGAAGGAGGACAGCTCCCGCAGCACCACCGGCATATCGTGGATCTGACGGCTGCTGCCGGTCAGCACTACCTTCATGCCCGGTTGGATACGGGACCGGATGTGCTCCGGCATCAGCCGCTCCCGCAGATATGCCGGGACATCCTGAATGGCGTCGTCGGGAAAATGCTGCTCGATGACCGCCATCTTCGGCAGCACCACCGGCGACAGAACCTTCCGCAATTCGGTTTGCCGTTCAATCTTCATATCGTTTCCTCCTTTGAAGAGGTATTCTCTGGGGGGAGTCTCACTCCGCGGCAGCCGTACCCCTCTGCGCCTTGAAGTGATGGATGATAGCCTTCGCAATGGGATAGCAGAACGCGATGATGCTGATGATCAGCAGTACGCAGGAGATGGGGCGAGAGAAGAACGTGGTCCAGTCTCCGCCGGTCTGGGACATGGCTCTGCGGAAGTTAGATTCCACGGTACTGCCCAGCAGCAGGCCCAGCAGGATGGGAGGAATGGGATAGTCGGTCTTGGTGAACAGATAGCCCAGCACGCCCAGCACCAGCGCGCACTTGATATCAAAGGTGTAGCCGCGGACGGCGAAGGCGCCAATGCAGCACAGCGCCAGCACGCAGGCCGTCAGAGCGCCGGAGGGGACCTTCAGCACCTTCAGGAACAGCCTGACGCCCACCATACCGAGGATGCACATAAAGATGTTGGCCATGATCATCAGCACATAGATGCCGTTGACGGTGTCCACATGGTCCACGAACAGCATGGGGCCGGGGGTGACGCCCTGGAGCATCAGCGCGCCCAGCAGGACAGCCGTCACCGTATCGCCCGGGACGCCCAGCGCCAGCAGAGGCACCAGCGCGCCGCCGGTAACGGCGTTGTTGGCGGTCTCGGAGGCGATAACGCCGTCGATGTTGCCCTTGCCGAAGCTGTCGGGATCCTTGGAGTCGCGGCGCGCCTCGTTATAGCTCATCCAGGAGGCCGTGCCGCCGCCGGTGGCGGGGATGATGCCCACGATGGTGCCGATGATAGAGGAGCGCAGCAGGTTCACGGGATGCTCCTTGATGAGGCGGAACAGGCTCAGGTTCTTGCCGGTGTAGGCCTCCACGGTGCTTTTCTGCTCGTCGCGGCCCTTCTGCACCTTCTGGAAGATCTCGGAGATGGCGAACAGGCCCACCAGCGCGGTGACGGTCTCGATACCGGCCATCATGTAGGTGTTGCCCATGGTGAAGCGGGTGGCGCCGGAGATGGCATCCATACCGATGGTAGACAGCATCAGGCCCAGCAGCGCGGAGATAATGCCCTTACGCAGGTTCTTGCCGGACAGGGCGGTGACCATGCTCATACCGAAGATACCCACGGCGAAATACTCCTGCGCGCCGAACTTCAGCGCCACGGCGGCCACAACGCGGGCCAGTAGGATCAGGATGACGCAGCTGAACAGGCCGCCCAGCGTGGAGCCCAGCGTGGCGGCGGACAGGGCCTCCTTGGCCTTGCCCTTCTGTGTCAGGGGGTAGCCGTCCAGCACCGTGGCGGCTGCCGCCGGTGTACCGGGGGTGCGGATCAGGATGGCGGTGATGCTGCCGCCGTAGATGCCGCCGCAGTACACGCCCAGCAGCAGCGCCATGGAGTCCATGATGCCCATGTTAAAGGTGAAGGGCATCAGCAGGGCCACGCCCATGGTAGCGGACAGGCCGGGCAGGAAGCCGAACACGATACCGGCAACCGTGCCCAGCAGGCACAGCGGGAGCACGGTCCAGCTCATCGTAGCAAAAATACTCATCTGTGTTCCTCCTTAGATAAAGAGCGTGGGGATGGTGATCTTCAGGGCATACTGGAAGACCACGTACAGGAACGCGGTGAAGCCCACCGGCACGGCGACCAGCAGGAGCTTGTTCTTTTCGCCCAGCAGCAGCATGGTCACCACCATCAGGGCGATGGTGCCGATGATGAAGCCGATGTACTCCATCACGAAGGAGTAGACCAGCAGGGCCACGATCTCTAGCACCACCACCAGCGCGCCGCGGTTGGCCTTGGCGCCCTGCGTCTCCGCGGCCTGACGCTTGCCGGCCGCGAGGATCTCGCTGATGAAAACCCAGATATTCAGGGCGATGAATACGTAGAGAATGAACTTGGGGATCGTCGCGCCGGTGCCCCAGGTAGAGCTGTCGCCGATGCCCGCGCCCTTCATCTTGTAGCACAGGACCAGCCAGACAGCGCCGAGAACGATCAGGAACAGGCTGACGAATACATTCAGACTGCAATATTTTTTCATACGTTACTCCAATCTTGTGCGGCTCAATAGGTCTCGCCTTCCGCACGGTAGCTGTAATGGGGATTCTGCGTTGCAAACTTGCCGCCGCTGATCTGCATAGTGAAGCCGTCGATATACTCTGCCTGATCGGAGGCCAGGAACAGATAGCCGGGTACGATATCCTTGGGGTAGGCAAGCCGCTTCATGGCGATGGCGCTGACCAGCTTGTCGTTGTTCTTTTCGCAGTTCTCACGGGTCAGCGGTGTCACCACCATGCCGGGCTGGATAGAATTGACACGAATATGGTCAGCCGCCAGTTCTGCGGCGAATACACGCGTTAGCTGATCCACACCGGCCTTGACCGCGGAGTACAGGGCGATACCGCAGGTGGGGATCGTAGAGGTGAAGGAGGAGGTGTTGAGGATCACACCGCCGCCGGTTTTCCGCATCTCCTCGGCAGCGTAGGCCGTGCCGTAAAAGACGCTCTTGAAGTTGATGTCGACCAGTCGATGCCACTCTTCCTCTGTCACGGTATCGAACGGCTTTCTGAAATTGATGCCTGCGTTGTTGATGAACACGTCCAGACGTCCGAACTTTTCCACCACAACGGTGACGAACGCCTTCAGCTCCTCGTTGACGGAGACGTCGGTCTTGCAGGTCAGGGCCTCGAAGCCCTCTCTGGCAAACATCTCCTCGAATTCCTTGATTTTGGTCTCGCTTCTGCCGCACACGGCAACCTTGCAGCCCTCGCGAGCGAAGCCAAGGGCCACCTCCGCGCCAATGCCTGTGGTGCCGCCGGTGATGGCAACGACCTTGCCTTTCAGATTCAGATCCATCTTATTCTTTCTCCTTTTCAGCGGGCCGGAGCAGCCCGGGGGATGCTGCCATCCCCCGCTGGCCGTTCCGTGATGTGCTTGGAACCGTCTTGTGCCGCCGCGCGATGCGCTTACAGCATACCGATGGCCTTCAGAGTGGCCTCCGCGTTCTTATAGCCGCTGCTCCACTTCTCAGAGATCTCCTTCTGAGCCAGCAGAACCACGGGGTTGCCCAGATTCTCGAAGGTCTGGACCGTCTCGGGCTGGGCCATGATGTCCAGAATGGTGCTCTCCAGCAGGTCAACAATGGCCTGATCGGTGCCGGCAGGAGCGGCGAAGGCGTACCAGGTGCCGCCGTCGGAGGTCAGGTCATAGTCAGCGGCACAGGGAAGGTCGCCGGCGGAGTCAGGGGTCTCGGGGCCGTTGCAAAACAGAGGGACGAAGTCGCCGGACTCGATATAGGGAGCAGCCTCGGACCAGATGGTGGCAGTGGCGTCCACGTGGCCGCCCAGCAGGTTGGTGATCGCCTCAGCGCCGCCGCCGTAGGCGATGTGCTTGAACAGATTGGCATCATCGGCCAGACTCAGGCCCAGAGCCGCCAGGCCAATGTGGTGGGAGGAGCCGGCGCCGGAGGTGCCGACGGTGATGGTGCCGGGATTGGCCTTGGCCTTCTCCACCAGCTCATCGAAGGTGGTGATGCCGGAATCCTTGCGGACGCAGATGAAGGACGGAGACGCGGAGACCTGGCAGATGGGGGCAAAGCTCTCATCGGTGTAGGTCACGTCGTTCAGCCACGGGGACAGCGTACAGGCGCCGCACGCGGTGAGGATCAGGGTGTAGCCGTCGTTCTTGGAGGCGGCCAGCAGCTGCATACCGATGGAGCCGGATCCGCCAGGCTTGTCGTCAACCACGACGGAGACGCCCAGACGCTTGGACAGCTCGTCGGCCACCGCGCGGCTCATCAGGTCGCTTCCGCCGCCGGCGGAGTAGGGGCAGATGATGGTAATGTTCTTCTTGGGCCAATCCAGCTTGGTCGTCTGCTGCGTGTCACCGCCGTTGATATCGTCGGTGTTGTTCTGGTTGCCGCAGGCCACCAGCGTCAGGGCCATTGCGAGGGCGAGGACAAGACTAAAGATTCTCTTCATCTTTTTCATGTTCTTTCTCCTTCATATAAATTTTGGTTCTATTTACACAAACAGACAGCCTCTGCCGTACCGGCCATCTGCTGATGCCGTGGAATTTGCTTTTGCGTGAAGGTGCAGGCGCTTTACTGCACATGGAAGATTTCCATCTTGTTGGCGCAGCACTCGGGAACGCGGCCGCTGAGCACATCGTCGATGCCCTTTGCCACCTGAATGGACATCCGGCGGCGGGCCGCCTCGGAGATACCGGCGGTATGGGGGGACAGCAGCACGTTGTCCAGCTTGTAGATGGGATGGCTGAAATCGGGAGGCTCCGGCGTAAAGGCGTCCAGCGCGGCGCCGGCGATCTTCTTCTCCGACAGCGCGCGGTACAGCGCGTCCAGATCCACCATCATGCCGCGGGAGAAGTTGATGACGAATGCGGTGGGCTTCATCAGCGACAGGGATCGGTCGTTGATCATGTGGGTGTTCTCCGGTGTCAGCGGCATATGCAGGGAGATCACGTCGGCCTGTCTGCACAGCTCGTCGAAGCTCTCCGCCCACCGGCAGCCCATGCCCTCGATCTTTTCACGGGGCAGGAATGGGTCGAACACCAGCACCTCCATGCGGAAGGCTTTTGCCAGCTCCGCCACCATCTGGCCGATACGGCCCAGACCCACGATGCCGAACACCTGACCCTCCACATCGGTGAAGCCGCCCTCATCGCGGCACTTCCAGTTACCGTCGTGCATGGCGTTGTCAAAATAAGTCAGGCGCTTGTACAGCGCGCCCACTGCAAACATCGTGTGCTCCGCCACGGACCATGTGTTGGCGTGGCCTGTGGTCAGCACCGCGATACCGCGGGCGTTGGCCTCCGCTACATCAATGTTGTCCACGCCGATGCCGTTCTTGGCAATGGCCTCCAGCTTCGTACCGGCGGCGATGATGTCCTTGTCCACGTCCGTCAGGCGGGTCACGATGGCGCTGGCATCCTTGACGGCTTCCATGAGGAACGCCTTGTCCTCATTGTTGGCGACCACCACGTTGTACTTCTCGCGCAGCATATCCATACCGGCGGCATGGATGGGCTGGATATACAATACTTTCTTCATATTCTCACCACGTTTTCTGTTTTCGTTCCGCTGTTATTGCAGGCTCTTCTTGAAATCGGCGTACAGCTCGTCCACCTCTTTGACCTTCTTGGCGATATTGGCCTCCTCCTCGGGGGAGGTGAAGTCCTGGGGCCACATCACGCGCTTGTCGGTAAAGCCCCGCAGGGAGATGGCGTACTTGGCGGCGGCCGTGCCGTTCTTGGTCATGCCCAGGATCTTGGAGGACTCGCGCAGCAGCGCGTCGTACTTCCAGGTCAGGGCGATGTCGCCGCTTCTGGCTGCGTTGTAGGCGTCCACAAACAGCTCGGGGAAGCAGGCAGCCAGCGCAGGAACGAAGCCGTCTGCGCCCATCAGCACCTCGGTGAGGGCCTGCGCTGTGGCGCCGCTGAGCGTGGAGAAGTTGGGGTCGTCATTGAACTCATGCATGACCTGCAGAAAGCTGGTGAAGTCGCCGGAGCTATCCTTGCAGCCGACGATGCGCTTGTCCAGCTTGGCGATCTTGATGATGGTCGCGCCGGTGAGCTTTATGCCGGTAAAGGGAGGAATGTTGTAGATGATCAGCTCGGGGATATCGGTTTCCTGCAGGATGCGCTCGAAGTGGCGCACCGTCTCATCCTGAGAGGTATGCCGGTCATAGAACACAGAGGTGACCGCCGCGCAGGTCAGACCCACGTCCTGCGCCGCCTTGATGTTCTCGATGACGCGGCGGGTACTGGTGTCCATGCAGCCTGCCATAACGGGAATGCGGCCATTGATCTGTTCCAGCGTGATCCGGATGGCGCGGGTGCGCTCCTTCTGGGTCAGCGCCATGGTCTCGCCGTTGGTGCCGGCCACCAGAATGCCGTGTAGTCCGCCCTGTACGCAGTACTCCAGCAGCTGCCGGTATCCCGATTCGTCCACGTTCTCACGGGCGTCTACCGGCGTGATAATGGGGGGGATGATACCATGATACTTCTTAAGCATATTGACCTCCTTGATTTTGGTGATCCATGGGAAAACCTTCTGCTAATTACTATGCAAAACTCATGCCAACGGCAGCATCCCCCGAAAAAGCGTGTTTTTCGCCGTTTTTTCTTCGTTTTGCCTATTTCAGTATTGCATTTTGACACTTTCGTATTGTAGAATGAAATAGCATAATCCGACGCACAAGGAGGACGCCATGGATTACCGTATCACCTTCATCATTCCGAACATCCCCGTCGTGGAGAGCGTGAAGTCCGCATTGGAGAAAATAGGGCTGGATTATCCGGTATACCTCCGTTCCACGGGGGAGGCCGTGGAGCTGGCGCGGGAGCTGATCCCCAGAGGGGTCAAGCTTATCGTGAGCCACGGCCTGACGCTGGAGAACATCCGCAAGGAACTCGCCATCCCCGCCATCGACCTCCCCTTCAGCGGTCTGGACGCGCTGGCCACCGCCAGAGCTGCTTTGCAGCTGCCCGGCCGGATCGTGCATCTTGGCACCCAGTCTCTGCACCATTACATCCAGCGCAGCCTGACCCTCATCGGCGAGAATCCCCAGCGCATCGATTTTTACCAGCTAAAGCTGGGCCGCACCGTGGAGGAGCAGGCGCAGGATATGATCGACGCTGGCTACAACGTGTTCATCGGCGGCTACTCCATGGTGGCCTATGTGAAGCAGGCCGGAAAATACGGTCTGGAATTTGACGCCGATGAGCTTATCATCGAGGCCACGGTGCAGAATGCCCAGACGCTGCTGAACACTATCTTACAGCGCGAGCAGCGGAACGAGCTGGACCGCGCCATCCTGCAGGCCAGCTCCGACGCCATCATCGCCATCGACCAGGACCGCCGCATTTTCAACATCAACCCCACCGCTATCCAGACGTTCCAGCGACCGGAGGAAGAGCTTCTGGGCCGCGTACTGGAGGACGCCATGCAGGAGTGCGGCATCATCAATGTAGAGAACGTGGACTGGAAGACAGGCTCTCCCTCCGACAGCACCGTTGTCATTCTGCGGGAGCTGCCGGTCACGCTAGGCGGTCTCCAGCGGGGTAGCGTCATCTCCATCAAGCAGATGTCCGAGATCCGCGATCTGGAGCTGCAGGTGCGGAAGGCCGTCATCGACAAGGGCTTCACCGCCAAGAAGCATTTCAGCGACATCGTGGGTGCCAGCCCCGCCATTCTTCAGGTCAAGGCCCAGGCCGAGGCCTATGCCCCCTACGACAGCGCCATTCTGATCTGTGGCGAGACGGGTACGGGCAAGGAGGTCTTTGCCCAGAGCATCCACAATGCCAGTAAGCGGAAAAACGAGGCCTTCGTGGCCATCAACTGCGCCACGCTGCCGGAAAACCTCATCGAAAGCGAGCTATTCGGCCACGCGAAGGGCGCCTTTACCGGCGCGTCGCGGGAGGGCAAGCAGGGCCTTTTTGAGATTGCCAACAAGGGCACTATCTTTCTCGACGAGATCAGCGAGCTGCCCATCTCCGTGCAGGCCAAGCTGCTTCGCGTCATTCAGGAGGGGGAATTCATGCGGGTCGGCGGCGATAAGCTCATTCAGGTGGATGTGCGCGTGATCTGCTCGTCCAACCGGGATCTGCTGCAGCTTATCGAGGAGCGCAAATTCAAGGCCGACCTCTACTACCGTCTCTCCGTGTTGGAGATCGACCTCCCGCCGCTGCGGGACCGTCCAGGCGACATTGAGCAGCTGGCGCAGGCCCTTGTCTGGACCTTCTCGAAAAAGCACCAGAAGAATGTACAGAGGATCTCCGACGACGTGCTCCGAACCCTGAAGCGTTTCACCTTCCCCGGCAATGTTCGGGAGCTGGGCAACATCATCGAGCGCATGACCATTCTGGAAAACGGTACGACGCTGACGCTGGACACCATGCGGCGCTGTAACCTGCGGCTCCCCGCAGAGGACCCCGCCGAAGCCCAGACGGGCCTTTCCCCCTCCCTGCGTATACAGGATGCGGAGCACACCGCCATCCTGGCCGCGTTGAAAAAATGCGGCGGCAATAAGGCTGCCGCCGCAAGAATGCTGGGGATCTCCTACTCCACCCTGTGGCGCAAGCTGAAGCAGAACCCCGCAGACGCCGCAGAGTGATCCCACCCTTTTCCGCTTTTATGCAGAAGTGCGCCGGCTGACCCGCCAGCGCACTTCCTTTACTATGCTCAGATCCTGCCGATCCAGTCGTACGCCTCCGGGCCGCCGCAGCTCGCGAAGTACAGCTCCTCCAGCGGAATCCATTTCTGCCGGAACCTCTCCGCCTTCTGCGGGTCCCGCAGTCGCAGACGCCGCAGCTGCTCCTCCGGTGCAACAGTCAGCATCACCCGCAGGTCGTAGTTGTCCCGCAGCGCCGGATGGCAGGCATAGCAGCCCTCCACGAGAACAGCGCGGTCCGGCGTGACCGTGATGGCGTCACCCAGACGTCCCGTCGCACAGCGATAGGGTCTGTATACCACGTCTCCGCCCTGCCGCAGCGGCAGCAACACCTCCTCCGCGAACCGCTCATAATCCACATTGCCTCCTGGCGTCGACAGCCGCGCCGCCGTCCGCTGCATGGGCCGCAGGAAAAAGTCGTCCATGTGGAACACCGTGCAGCCCAACCGCCGCCGCAGCTCCGCCGCCAGCGCGGTCTTTCCCGCGGCACACCGTCCGTCGATGGCCACGATCGTCCGCTCTCTTCCTGAACTGATCCCGCGGATCAGCTCCTCCAGCTCCTCTGCCACGCTGCGTGCCATATACCCATCTCCTTTGTTGGCTGCAAACCGGCTTTTTTCAGTATAGCAAGCGGCTCCCCACTTGACAACCCTTTTCTCCCCGAATCAGCCTCATGACTGCTGAGGAAAGCCTCGGACACCTTGCACGGCAAGGCATCCGAGGCTTTTTCGTATTTGCAGTGCAGCTCTCCATTTCCGCAGCGCAGTCTCTTCATCTCCACAAATTCAATCTTCACGTGGTCCGGCCCGTGAATCATCATGCAGCGGCAGGACCCAGACTCCCAGACCGCCGTATACACGATGCCATCCGTGACGAACTGGCAGCCGCGGCACTTCAGCTCCTCGCATGTGGCCTCGATGTCGTCCACATACAGTGCGAAATGGTCGATATCGCCGGCGCCCTTCGTGCCCGCAAGGGCGCGGGCATCGGCGTCAAGAGACTGCGGAAGGCCGATGATCTCGCCGTTGCACTCCATAAAGAGGAAGTTGTTTCCCTCTAGCTCCGGCGCATATACCAGCGTACGGAAGCCCAGGGACTCGTAAAATTTACGGCTGGCCTCCAAATCGGACGTAGGGATGCCCACATGAGCAAGGCCTTTGATCTTGATATCCATCATCTGCACCTCACACCTTCAGCTTATAGAGCTTTGCCGCATTCCTCCAGAGAATATTCTCCTTTTGCTCGTTGGTGAGACGGCACTGGCGGATGTCGCCGGGCAGTGTGCCCTCGCCGGCAAAGAGGATCTTCTCGGAGCCGGCGATTTTTACCGCGTGCTCGATCCAGTCGTGAATATCCACCGTAGGAAACGCCCGCTCAGCATAGTGGCGCAGCCAAGCGGTATCCAGATACGCATTCTCAAAACGCTCCGTCAGGCACAGCAGCTCACGGTAAAAGTTTCCGCCGCAGTGGGCGAAGACAATCTTGAGCTTAGGGTACTTCTCCAGCACCGTCGCAAACTGGTTGGGGAAGCCGATGCAGTTATACTTTGTGGGCTTGGCCTTGCCCGGCTCATCGGAGGGCCATGTGCTGAACGTCACGATGCCGGTATGAAACAGCAGCGGGATATCCAGATCAAGGCACGTCTCATACAGGAGATCAAGCGTGGGATCGTCAATGACGTAATCCTCTACATAGGGGTGCATTTTGATGCCCCGAAAAATGCCCTCGGCAGCATAGCGGCGCAGATTTGCCAGTGAGCGATCCATATCGTGTACGTTGACGTACCCGATCCCGAAGAGCTTATCCGGATATTTCCGGACATTTTCGATGACGCCGCCGTTCTCCTTATTGGCAGCCGCGATGCAGGAGCAGATGTCCACCTTTTGCTCGTCCATATACTGGAACAGCGGCTTGTTGTCATAATCAATGAAGGAATCCAAGAAAAAAACGTGTGCGTGCGTATCAATAACCATTATAATACCTCCCCCTCACAGCCATGGCTCTTCAGGACTTCACCGGCAGCCTCGTCCACGATCACCGTCAGATCTCTGTGCAGCTGCAGGGCGCTGGCCGGGACAGCCGGCGTGATGGACCCGCAGAGCGCCTTGTACATGATCTCCGCCTTTCCCTGTCCGTTTGCCAGCAGCAGAAGACGGCGTGCGCGCATGATAACGTCGATGCCTATGGTATAGGCGCTGGTGGGCACATCCTCCACGCGGTCGAAAAAGCGTGCGTTCGCACGAACGGTATCGTCCGTCAGCGACGTGTACACCACGCCCTTCGAGAACACCTGATCCGGCCCATTGAATCCGATATGGCCGTTGTTGCCGATGCCCAGCACCTGAAGCTCGACCGGCCCAAGGCGGCTGATCAGTTCCTCATAGCGGCGGCACTCGGCCGCGCCGTCCTTTGCCATACCATCGGGGACATTGGTGTTTTCCGGAAGGACATCCACCTTTGAAAACAGATTCTCGTTCATAAAATAGCGGAAGCTCTGGGGATGCTCGCCGGAAAGCCCGCAGTACTCGTCCAGATTCACCGTGTGGACGCCGCGGAAGGAGACCAGCCCCTCGCCGCAGAGGCACACAAGCTCCTGATAGGTGCCGACAGGCGTGCCGCCCGTGGCAAGCCCCAGCACAGCGTTGGGTTTCTCAAGGATCTGCGCGGCCAACAACCGCGCAGCCGCCGCGCTCATCCGCTGGTAGTCTTTTGCGTAAATAAGCTTCATTGTGTGTTTTTCGCCTCCAGCTCATGTATCTCTTCTAATGTGGGCAGGCTTGAGATCCCGCCATAGCGCTGTATCGCCACGGAGCTTGACGCGATGCAGAAGTTCAGTGCTTCACCGAGGAGCTCCCGCAGCGGCATTGCGCCGCAGTGTGTGGTGTAATAGTACAAAAACGCCGACATAAACGCATCGCCGCCGCCTGTAACGTCCAGCACGTCCACGTCCATGGCGGGGCGGCTCACGGATACGCCGTCCACGTGGATGGAGGCGCCGTTTGCGCCGTCCGTCACGATGACGATCTTGCCCGCCTTTGTAAGCGCTGTCATGTCCAGTGCCAGAAGCCGCGCCTCATCCAGCGTCAGCTTGACGATGTCACTCAGCTCCACGAGGTGTCGGACCTCCTGCGCCATCTGTGCGCCGCTTTTCCAGAAATTGGGGCGCAGGTTAACATCGACGGAGGTCATCATGCCGTGGTCCTTCGCTGCCTGTATCGCCAGCAGCGTTGTCTGGCGCGAGTTCTCGCTGGCCATACACAGGCTGCCGTAATGCAGCACCCGTGCATGGGAAATTGTCACCGTTTATTGTAAGAAAATCGGTGACAGGAATCGAATCTATGGATTTTCGTTTCGCCCCGGTGCGCTTCAGGTTTCTTGATCCGCACCGGGGCTTTTTCATTTTCTGGGCTTATAGGGATTTTTATCGGACAGCAACTATGCTAAAATTATTTTTGAAAAGTGGTTGATTGTAAAAGTGAAGGTCACATTTTGGGGGTAAAAAAGTGGTTATAGGGTGATGTTCACCTCTGCAATAAGTGGTATAATAGTTTCGGTCACATCCTGCGGAAAGCAGGGAAACATGAGTCGAAGGACATTGTCGGATCGAATAGAAATCGAAGCAGGGATATTTACACCGCAAAATGCAATGCATATCTACATTTTACCGCAGTGCTCAATGGCGGCGGCAAGGGTGCTCAATCTCGCGCGGAATACTCAGTTCAACGACATGACCGGCAGAAAAGCGGAGGGATAAGCACTCTGGCAAGAGAGGAAGTATCCTCTAAAATGTGTCTTAAACGCGACTCGCAAGAAATAAAGTGTGCAGTGATTGCACACTTTATTTTTTGCCCCATAAAAACGCATCCGAAAAGCATTTTGAAGAAGGGCGGAAAATTTGTCCTGCAAAGGGGATTGACATGATCAGAAAATATGGTACTGTAGAAGTATAATTACGAAGTTTTATTACAAGGGAGAATCCGTATGGATTTCCCGAACCAAGTCACCATCTATGAAATTAAGCAGAACTATCTATTTGGATAGTTCTGCTTTTTTCGTAGAAACATTGGTTTTCCATATGGTTTCCACACTGCAGGTGCGGGTTGGAAGGGAGGAGAAGGCGCCAATATAAACATCATTTTTGAATTTACGGAGAGATTTTTTAATGCCCAATTTTGTTTTGAGCTTTAGATGGTTTCAAAAAGCGTTAAAGCTAAAAGAAAAATTGGAAAAACAATATATACCACGCAACTAGCCTTCCCCTCCTGCGGCTGCACCGCATGAGGATCTAAAACATGTCTCTTCGTATTGTTGATTTCTTTGGCCTGCCTGTTACTTTTCGTGTTGAAGCTCGCAAGAACACTGCTGCAGTTATCCTGTCGCTGCGCTCTCACGATAAAGAGCGCATCGACGGTAACGGTGCGATTGTTTATGAGCATCCCCCGCGTATCGTGCGCTTCACGGACGAGGCTTCGGTGGAAAAGCGCGTACTGGAGCTGATTCCCGAGTGCCTCCAGCGGGTCTTTGACCCGGCTACAAAGGAAGGACGTGCGCTGCGGGAAAAATTTGCACAGAGATTACCACTGGCCGCGGTGATTGCGGCGGACTTTGATCGGGTCGCCCAGAGTATGAAGTGGGCAAATTCTACTAAAAAAGAGCACAAGAAACTGCTTGATCTGCTCGTGAGCAAACTCGGTTGGACGCCTTTTTGTGCGATTACACAAGAGATGTTCGCCTTTCATTTGCGCGAAGGTGGGTTCGCTAGTCATCAAATCAATGGGCAAATCTGCGCCTTCCGGGCATTGATTGCGTATGAGCAGGCTCGCCATTTGATCTCAGAGCACTTCATAGACACTTTTACCATGGGAAACCTCCGCACAGTCGTTGGGCCGCGGGATGCGAGCAGGCATTTCGAGAAAAGCATTTTGACTCATGCTCAGGTGAGGGAAATCGTTGCGAGCTGCGCCGAGAACCTTGAAAGCAGCCGGGGCTACCTCTACTTGGGGTTAATTCTGTTGATGACCACGGGCATCACGATCAGTGAGCTATGCGCATTGACATGGGGATCATTCTCATCTTCAAACTCCTATACAGGAATCACTGTTATTGAAATTTCGGCAGAGACAAAGCTTGCAGGAGAGGTCTATCACATCGATGAACTAAATTGGCCGCGTCGGCGGACTTTGCCGCTGCCACCGACGATGGCAAAGTTCTACCACAAGGTAAAGAACAATGCGCCGAACGTACAAGAAAATGCGCCGTTTATGCGTAGCTTCAAAAACGCGGCACGGCGGATGCGCCCCGATGAGTTTGATCGGTGGTTAAAAGGATTTTTCAAAAGCTTCGATTTCTCAAAACAGCCAGAGCTAAAGAGCTTGACGAAAAATCCAGAACGAACTTTAAGAGCTACTTTCAGGTCGGCACTGGAGTCTTGCGGATGTGATGAGGAAGAAATCCGTTATCTGTGCGGTAATGCGCCCAAAAGCGTATTCGCGCAGAATTACTGTGCCTATGACGATCCTCGGGAGCTGGCAAAACTGGCCGCAATACTGGATAGATATATTTTTTCACTGATGGGTGCTCCCGGTGCCACATTTGATTTCAAAATCAATCGCAGTGGTGAAGATCACGCTATTGCGGCTGCACCTGGTAGCAGGATCAGCGGCGATTTGACTGTGGATCTCAGTAAGATTTCGCATGACAACCTCGAGGCTGGAAGGGATCTGATTATCGACTTTAAGGCAAATGACACCATTTTCGTCACGACAGAATTGGATTTGGAGGAGAATTAGTGTGGAATATAAAACTGACGGCGATATGTCCCTGAAGGAATACTGGGGGGAACACTGCATTTCTATCGCAAAAGATCGCCACTGGGCGATCCAGACGGGAGACCAATACAGTTTTGAAACCTGTGCGACGCTGCGCCAATACGACGACTACATTCGGAAAGTCGCAGGTTGCTTGGACATGCCCATCGCTGAGATCACACCAGCAAATATTTTGCGCGCTGTCTCCGATGTTGCTAAGATGTACCAATACCAAGAAGCCACCGTCAAGACGATCATCTCGGCATTGCGGGATGTCTTTTCCTATGCCGCCACATGCGGACATGCTTACAACATCCTCTCAAAAAATCGTGCGGGAGACAAGTCAAATAATCTTACGACTTTGATGATACAGAGGATCTTAGCCCCGGCAGTGGCAAACGCGGAGCTGAATGATAGTTGCCCGCGGGCCTTAACAATTGGGCAGCAGGGACGTCTGGCGCTATATGCGGCGGAACATGTGCTGGAGGATGGTCGCTTCTGCGGCATTTTGATCTCATTGTACACTGGCATGCGCCCCGCGGAGTGCCGCGGACTGCGGTGGAACGATTTCCGATCGTTTTCCGATCATCCAGGCCGGCATTACCTGAAAATCGATGAAATTTTGAATGATAAATTGATGTACAGCAAGCAGGTGAAAACAAAAAATGCGCTGCGCAGTATCCCCGTTCACATTGAAATCGAGGGTGCTTTGCAGAAGCGGAGAAAGTTTGTGCAGCAGAATATGGGTGCGAACAAGGATATCGGGGAGTTACCCATCGTCTGTTTTGAAAACGACTTTAAGAACCCGTGCCACGGGCCTGATTATTCAAATTTTGCTTTCAAATTCTTGAAAGAATTTGGCGTTTCCAGCGAGCAGTTAGGATTTTTTTTTGCTCGACGAGTCTGATAATTTGACACCGTCGGATTCCCACCCGCCCATGCGGATCTTGCGCCGGAATTTTGCAACGGTACTCCAGGCGTGTACAGACATGTCGCTGGAGGAAAAAGAATATATCTTCGGCCACAGGATCTCCGGTAAGGACGGTGCCAAAAAGCGTGTAGAATATAGTCGGAATATGGATCGCCTATGGCGCATTGCGCAGAAGATGGACAAGGCGCCCTTTTGCAAAAAGCTCTACGAACTTCATTTTCCTCAAATCACCGTCGGTGACGGCACCGTGACACAGGAAGGACGTGGGCAGGGAACGATCAGGATTCCCTGGGAGAAAGCCGTGTGCGGGCAAAAATTGCATCTGCATTTTGAGGGCGGCCCAAATACGTCTGTGAGCATCTCGACCCAGAATGCCGTGCGCCCCTTCGGCGGGCTGCCGGTCGAGGTAAAGATGGCTGACGCGCCTATTTCCTGGGGTGACCCTTTACCGCCGATCAACGCAGAGGCGATACATTGGGAAGCGGCGAAGAAGGTACGTTATTTGAAGAAAAACGGCAAATAGATGATAAATGTAAGAAGCAGGCGCAGGGAATTCCCTGCGCCTGCTTCTTACATTTATTGCGTTTAAGTTGCAGAATCATCCCGCTGCATGGCTTCATCAATGGCACGGTTGATATAGGCATTGACGGATTCCCCCTGCTGCGCCGCATGTGCCTGAATAATGTCTTTTTTTCCTTTGGGCATTACAAGATTGACACGATCATAATTGCTTTTCATGTACTTGTTTACCGCTTTTTGCTGTGCTTTACTTGCTGGAGACATGGCAGAACCTCCTGATGCTACTGTGTATTATAGTACCATAAAGCAATATCTACGCATATATACAAATTGCACATATTTGTGCAGATATATTTGGTAATTGCGTTAATTGATATATCTGCGCAGATATGCTATTCTATCAATAGAAAAAAGAACAACGGCAGCTTTGAGGAGCGCCAACTCCTCAAAGCCTGCGCAGGTGATCACAGCACCTACACAACGGACGAATCCGCACCGCTTGGGGTTATTATACCCGTTTGACCCCGATTTTGCAAGCGGAATCCGGTCTATTTGTCATACTCATGACACCGTGTAGTGCCTCGGCCTGCACGGTGTTTCTCTTTTCTCATTTCACCGAAAGGAGGAAAACGCATGAGTCAAGATCGTATTCCGTTTCCCGCATCCCCGGCATGTTCTCCGTCCCCGGCTCATAGGCTGTGGCGAGGGGGAATGAACATGGAAGTCAAACACACCCATCCGCAGTATGAGGATCCGCAGGAACGGCAGCAGCAGATGAAGGACGCCTACGCCGCCTGCATGGCGAAGCTGCGCGCGCTGCGGGCAGCCCAGCGGGAAAAGACCGCATGAAGACGGACGCGGTATACGCCCGCCAGTCCGTGGAGAAAAAGGACAGCCTGTCCATCGCGGGACAGATCGACCTGTGCCGCCGCACGGCGGGCGGTGGGGAGCTCCGGATCTACAAGGACGCCGGCTACTCCGGCAAGAACACCGAGCGTCCTGCCTTTCAACAGCTGATGAAAGACATCCGCGCCGACCGCATCGGCACGCTGTACGTCTACCGACTGGACAGGTTCTCCCGCAGCGTGGCGGACTTCGGTCAGCTGTGGGAGGTGCTGCGGGAGCACCATGTGGAGTTCGTGTCGGTCAATGAGAATTTCGACACCAAGACGCCCATGGGACGGGCTATGCTGCACATCATCATGGTGTTCGCCCAGCTGGAGCGGGAGACCACCGCCGAGCGCGTGCGGGACAACTATTACCGCCGCGCGGCACTGGGCGCGTGGCCGGGAGGTTCGGCACCCTACGGCTTCGACAATGGCCGGACCCGGGGGCGGGATGGCAGGGAAGTCCCGTCCCTTATCCCCAACGACAAAGCGGCGGTGGTGCAGCGGATCTTTCAGGAGTACGCCACAGAGGGCATGTCGTTGGGGCTGCTGGCCCGCAAGCTGACCGCCGAGGGCATCCCCGCTCCCAAGCGCGCCACGTGGGACAACGTGACGCTGTCCCGTCTGCTGCACAACCCCGCGTATGTGATTGCAGACGAGCAGGTGCGGCTCCACTATCTGGGTCAGGGCGTGGAGGTCACCAGTCCGCCGGAGGCCTTTGACGGCGTACACGGCGTGCTGCTGGTGGGCAAGCGGGAGGCCAACGCGCGGAAGTACACCAAGACCGAGAACCATCGGGCATCCGTGCTGAACAGTGTGGGCGTCGTGCCGTCGCCGCTGTTCCTGGCGGTGCAGGCAAAGCTGGCTCACAACCGTCAAGTGGGCAACAGCGGCAAGGGCAAGCACACATGGCTCTCCGGCCTGCTGAAATGCGCCAAGTGCGGCTACAGCCTGTCCGTTGTGGCGGACAAGTCCTATCGCTATCTGGCGTGCAGCGGGCGGTATAATATGAACCGCTGCGACGCCGCCATCCACATCAAGCTGGCGGAACTGGAAGCGGTGGTACAGACAGAGATCGAAAAGCTGCTGGCTCAATGTCCGCAGGAGCCCGTTGCGCCGAAGCCGGAGGAGGACAGCTATACCCAGCGGCTGCTGGAGCTGGATCGCCGCGCCGAGCGCCTGATGGACGCCTTTGCCGAGAGTGAGGATCTGCCCGCGTCCTATCTGCAGAAAGCGCTGGGAAAGATCGAAAAGGAGCGCGAAACGCTCCGGCAGGCCCAGCGGCGGGAATCGGGCCGCGTTCCGCTGCCGGAAAAGTTGGTGTTCGGCGAACTGCCTTTCGAGGAGAAAAAGACCGTGGCCGCCCAGTTTATCCGCCGCATCGAGGTGGCAAAGGACAGCGCGGAGATCATCTGGGCGGTGTAAATCTAAATTGATACAAAAGAGGAGTAACCATTATGAACGACGAACGTAAAGCAATTATTGAAGTAGACATGACCGACGACGAGTGGATCGAACTGTTGTGTCTGTGTGAGGAGATCAATCTGACGCCGGGGGATCTGGCTGTGGCATTCTGTCAGGAGGTCATCCGGCAGCAGGCGCTGCTGTGTATTATCGCCGCCGCTGTTCGCGCCGATGTAGCCAATCAACTCAACCGATAACAGGAGGAATTGCACCTATGAAAATCGAAAACAAGACTCCCATTGCGGAGGAGATCATCCGCAACAACCCTACCGGTTATGGCCTGTTCGCCGGTATCGGGGACAATTTCAACAGCGTGGCACAGGTCATCTGCGAACTGATGGACGACGCGGTCTCCAACCTCCGCGCCAACAAAGACGATCCCGAACTGTCCATGAGGGTAGTGCTGTCGTTGGAAAACCTGGGCGATGCGGTGGAGATCACCGTGACGGACGGCGGCACGGGCATTGCTGACCTCGGTAGCGCCCTGACTATCGCATGTCGGGACGGTGCGCAGACGCCGCTGAACGAGCACGGCTTTGGATTGAAGCACGCACTTGCCTCCTGCGACAGCAGTCCTGACCAGAAGTGGAGCATCCGCACCCGCACGAAGGCAGACGCGGCGGCAAACCAGTACCGCGAGGTCAAGGCGCCGTATTCCATGGGTACATCTGAACTGGACAAGCCCATGAAGGTGCGTTTCTATTCAGGTACAGGCGACCTACCCCATCCCACCGGCACATCGATCTCTGTCCGCTGCCCTATGGCGAAGTTCCGGACGGTGAAGCCTGACCGTAAGGCAGCGCCCTCGGACTTCCACAATCTGGTGCGGTATATCATTGAGGAGCTGCGGTACGTCTACGCGGGCATTCTGGCAAATACACCCATCACCATGGAGGTACGGGAGATCAGCGGCGGCGAGGAAACGCAGCATACGCTGACGCCGCTGCTGCCGGTGTGGGAGGAGGGCAGCGTGAAGGATTACGGTGAGATCCCCTGCAACCTGGGCGGCGGTCCTCTGACCATCCGCTGTAAGTACGGTAACATTCTGAAGAACCCGTCCAACGCCATCTACTACAAGTGCAACATGGAGTCCAGCGGCGTGGAGCTTCGTATCAACGGGCGCGCCATCGAACATGGAATGTTTGACCGCGTCTGGGGCGAGGCCATTCACCCCAGCCAGAACCGCTTTTTGGTGCAGGTAGACTTGATTACGGACAACCCTGCCGCGCTGCCTGCCACGAAGAACACAAAAACCTCGTTCTGTGAAGCCGATCCGCGCCTGAAGAACTTGCTCAGCTGGATCGCCTCCTATGTTCCCGCCCCGGCCAAGGATGTGGATTCGATGGAATTGCGGTACGTCAAGGAACTGACCGCCAAGCGGGAGAATGATCCCACCGCCCTGCGGGTGAGCCGCGAGGAGCCGGTGTTCCAGAAGATCGGACTGAAGGCCAAGGTCGATCTGTTCGTAGGCTACATTGACCGCGTGACCATCTACGAGGCCAAGGCCGGCAAGACCAAGGCGCTGGACTTGTATCAGCTCCGTATGTATGTGGACGGCTGCGCGCTGGACAATAAGCCGGTGGATGAGGCCGTACTGATCGCCAAGCGTCATTCGGCAGAGGTGAAGGAGCTGCGGGACATCCTGAACACCCTGACCGCACCTGACGGACGCCCCTACAACTTCCGGCTGGCTACATGGGACGAGGAGGGCATTGTGATCCGCCAGAGTGCGTAAGAACAGCCGGGAGAACGTGTGCAATGATTGCACACTTTTCCAAAGGAAGGTGAGGTATGAACGTAAAAGAGTTGATCCTGAGCCATCCTGCGGTGGACATCGCCGCTGCGCTGGTTGACCGGCTGGACATTGAACCCGGCAAAAGCTCTGTGACTCTCTCCACGAAGCAGAGGAGTTGGACAAGCTTCTGCCGGAGGAACGGGCGAAGCACTTCTTCTCCGCAGAGGAGGTTTTTGCTGAGTTGGGCATCCCTGAACCCTCCGAGGAAGAACGGCAGAAAACGCATCGGCAGATGTGCAGGGAGATGCTGATCAATAGTCTGAGAACGTATCAGATGCTTGAGAAATATGTGAAAAAGTAATAAACAGAGAAGGCCATCGGCAAATAGCCGATGGCCTTTTCTGTCAGTACCACGTCACGCCTGCACCCTATACTTCACACGATTCCCATACCGCGTTGAGGTCAGCAGCCCCAGTTGTTCAAACTTCAGCACAAAGCTGCGGATGGTGGCGTAGGCGGCGTTGCCGAAGTCCTTTTCCAACTGCTTGGTGGAGAACTCAGCTTCCCCGTATGCGGAGAGGACGAAACCCCACAGGTCCTTTTCTTTCTCCGTAACCTGCCCCTGCGACAATGCAGCCTGAAACGCCTCGGTCGTCCGGTGGGCAGGGAGCGCCCCGTTCAGCTTGTGATACACATTCTCAATGAAATACACTAAGAAAGGCGTTACGTCCAGCACGCCGCTGATGCGGGCATTTCCCTCGGCCAACGTGTAGGCATCGTAGTACCCCTTGCGGCTCTTGTTGACGTACTCAGACAGCGGCACGAACAGAGCGGAGGAATATCCCTGCTGTACCAAATACCACAGGTGCATCAGCCGCGCCATTCTGCCGTTGCCATCAAAGTAGGGGTGCAAATAGGCAATATAGAAGTGGATCAGGGCGGCTTTCAGCAGGTCGTTGCTGTCGGAATCCTCATGGATGAAGCGTACCAGCTCTCCCATACGCTCCGGCAGCTGCTGCCACGGCAGGCCGGTATGCTCCACCTTGGAGCCGACCACGTACACGCTGTCGTGCCGGTAGAAGCTGCCGGGGCGCAGCCGATCTTCCTCCGGCAGATAGGTACCGATGGCGGTCTCATACAGCTGATGGATAGATGCTTCGGTGATCCTGTTGGCGGGGTCGCTGATGAACTCCAGCCCCTTTTTCATGCCATAGATGCGGTTCTCGCTTTCATCCGCCGGAGCAAAGCCGGACAGGATCTTACGGACGCTGTCGCGGGAGAAATCCACCTGCTCGATGGTGAAAGTGGAGATGATCTCCTCCTCCATGGCATTTGCGCCGTAAAGTTGCGTGCTGCTCTGCGGCGTCAGCAGGATTCTGGCGGCGGAGAGATGCACCTGCGCGACACTATCCAAATAGACAAGCTCCTGCCCTGAAAAATCCTTCAACGGCAGCGGATGGTAGAAACCATTCTTCAGCAGTGAAACAAACTCCCCCATATCCGCCTGCGGATATTTATAGCCCAGCTTCTTCAAGTCCAGCACACTTTTATCCGACAGCATTTTGGTAAACAACGCAGCGTCCATATAGCACCTCCTGTTGATATTAAATAGTATCAATTTATATCAGTATACAGAAGTGTTTCCAGAAATGCAAGAGAAAATGCCGTCATAGACATGGAAGAATCCAAGGTCGAAATCGTGCGGCTCAAAAGTGATGAAATCAACATCAGGTTTCAGAGGAACTTTCTTGAAGTAAATGTATTCACAAATTGGTAGAGATAGTTTCCTGCGTCATCCGCGCCTCGCCGGAGGACAGCTCATCGGCACTTTGCGCACACCCCCTCGATTTTGACCTCTCCCGCGCCTGAAACGTCCTCCAAACGCCCCATTTACAGGTCAAATTTTTGCCTGATGCGCATCGCCGCCAAACCCGTAAACCCTTACGCCACAACGGCTTTAAGTCATTTACGGTAGCTCCACATCCCACTGAATGGGCTCCATGCCCATGGAGCGGATGGCGGAGATAACGTGGTCGTCGTACTCTCCGTAGGGGCAGCGGATCAGCGTGGGCGTCACGCCGCTGGCGGCGGCGATGCGCTCGTTGCTGGCGGTGACATCCGCGACGATCTGATCGGCGGAGAGACTGTTGAAATGGTCGTGGTGGTTGGAGTGGCTCATCACCTCGTGGCCTGCGTCATGCAGCGCCTTCACCGATTCCGGGTACTTCTCCGCCCAGTCACCCACCACAAAGAAGGTGGTCTTGACGTGGAATTTCTCCAGAATGTCGATGAGCGTCTGGGTGTCCTCGTTGCCCCACGCGGCGTCGAAGCTGATGGCACACACCCGCTGGCTTCGCTCTACGGAATAGATGGGGAGCTGCCGCGCGGAGGCGGCGGTGCTGACGGAGGCCGGATAGCTCACCACATAGAAGATCGCCGCCGCCAGCACCAGCGCCGCGCCTCCCACCATGTACCAACGCCGCAGCAGGAATACCTTTACCCTTTTCATATCGCATCCGCGCCCCTTTCGGTTTTTTAGTGCCATTGTATGCCGCCAAACGCCGTTCCAGTACCGGCATTTCTATTGCCAAGCGGCGGGAATGGCGGTATAATCGTGGTACGCGGTACGCGGCGAAAGGAGTACGGCTTATGCGCAACGAGAAAGCTGCCCGCAAGTGGGCGTTTCGTCCCCTGACGGAGGACGACATCGAGGCCTATCTGGATATCTACCTGAACGCCTATCCGGCGTACAAGGCGCTGGACGCCGAGTGCCGGCAGCACTACCGGGAGAAGCACCTTCTGGAGCTGCGGGAGGACAGCCAGACCCGCACAGTGGGGCTTTTCGAGGACGATACGCTCATCGGTACCATGAAGCTCATCCTGTTCTCTATGAACTTCTTCGGGCAGATGCAGCCTGCCTGCGGCCTGATGGCGCTGGAGGTGCATCCGCTCCACAAGAAAAAGGGCGCGGCGCTGGCCATGGTGCGGTATTTCGAGGACTATGCCCGGGAAAACGGCGCGCTGCTGACGCTGCTGCTGCCGTTCCGCATCGACTTCTACCGCCGGATGGGCTACGGCTTCGCCGGGAAGCTGTACGAATACCATCTGCCGACAGCGGCGCTGCCGAGGCCGGATGAGGAGGCACGGCGGCATCTGCGGCTTTTGCAGCCGGAGGATTTTGACGCCGTGCTGGAATGTCAGCGCCGCTTTGCGGCGAAAAACCACGGCATGGTGGAGAAGTTCGACGAGGAGGTGCGGGCCGCCAGAGCCGATATGCAGGTGCGGCGCATGGGCTGGTACGACGACGGCGGCACGCTGCGGGGCTACGCGGCGTACCGCTTTGAGAGCGCCAGCGACGTTAACTACACCCAGAACCGCCTCAGTGTGGAGGAGCTGGTCTATGAGAACGGTAGCGTGCTGCGGGCGCTGCTGGGCGGCCTGCGGATGCAGGAGGATCTGGCGCAGACCGTGTACCTGCGTACCGGCGAGGAGGACTTCCACCACCTGCTGGACGACCCGCAGGACGTGTCGAAGAACTACATCGACTACGGCTTTTTGCAGACCAACGTGTCCGCCGTAGGCACCATGTTCAAGCTGGTGGACGGCCAGCGCTTTGTGGAAAAAACCGCCTACCGCCCGTTCCCGGCGGGGACGCTGACGGCGGTGTTCCGCTATCGGGACGAGCTGGCGGGCGAGCAGCGCTGCCTGCGCCTCACCTTTGCGGCGGGACACTGGGCGGTAGCCGCACCGGACGCGGCGGGGGATGTGACCGTCGACTGCCGGCAGGGGGATCTGGCATCGCTGCTGATGGGCTCGTGCGGCCTGGAGGGGCTGCTGCGGCTGGGCGCCGCCTCCGCCGATGACGGGGGAAAGGCCATGGAGCTGGCGCGGCTGCTGCACTGGGGGCAGAAGCCGTGGCTCAACGCCGACTATTGAGCAGATCGAAAGCGCCCTGCCGCGCGACGCGGCGGGGCGTTTTTTGCCGGGGAAAATTTTGTGCTGGGGAGAATGCACGTTTTTGTTGACATCCTGTTTTTGCCAACATATAATGATATGCAGCGGCGAAAGCCGCAGGCCAATTAAATACAAGATCCAAAGATGCTGTGCAGCCGCTTGCCGCAACGACTCCGATAGGGGTCAGGCGGCGGCTTCAAAGGAACGGGGTGCAAGGCCCCACGCGAACGGCACTGTAAGCGCAAGAACGTACCGAGGCGGCGT
>ERZ1026848.213-NODE-213-length-33294-cov-52.792142_pt1 | contig 33294 bp, 46 predicted proteins | sample MGYA00380154_ERZ1026848 | MGnify/ENA primary metagenome ERZ1026848 (study PRJEB33269, sample SAMEA4719790) | human gut metagenome | biome: human-associated habitat; feature: organic feature; material: feces | place: Cameroon | collected 2013-10 ...
CCGTTCCGCCTTCTCCCGTTCCGCCTTCTCCCGTTCCGCCTTCTCCCGTTCCGCCGCAAGACGCTCCGACACCAGCAGCCCGGAGCCGAAGATGCCGGCGTCCTTTCCCTGCGCGTCGAGCCTTGATATCCGGACACACTCTGCCCTCGGGATCACGAACGGGATGCCCAGACGGGCGTAGGGGGCAAGCATCGGAGCGGTCACTACGTTGAGAGGGTACTGATATTTCGGCATATTCTTGCGCATCGCCGCACGGTTGGCGTCATCCGCCTCCCTGATGGCCTTGTAGAGGGACGGCGATGACTTCGCGGCGATGTCCCTGTCCTGCGGCAGGCCGCTGATGAAGGACGTGTTCACCACCGCCCCGTTGTCGTAGGTCACCTGCACCCCCGTCACGACCCTGCAGCCCGTGGTGCTTGAGAACAGCGTCAGGTGCGGCCCGAACAGGAAGTAGGGGATGCCGCGCCCGTCGTAGAACCTCAGTATCTCCGCAAGGATGGAGAACGGCGGATTGTCCACTACCGTGCACCCCGGAGGATAGTCATAGGATTTGTAGTCGCCGCCCGGATAGAACGGCCGGACGAAGGTAGAGCGGTCAAGCCCGTACTCACACTCAAGCCACGCGCAGAGCGCGTCATACACCGGCTTCGGGGTGTAGCAGTCGTCCGTGGTCTTCTTCGGCTCAAACTTGGCGAGGAATGCCTGGTATTCCTCATCCTGCTCAAGGTCTTCTCCGGCCTTCATCCGCTCGTCAAACTCCCTGCGCTTCCGCTCGTATTCGTCCCTGTCTCCGTCCTGCGCTTCCGTTCCGGCAGGCTCCGTCCCCCAGTCCGGCACGCCCCATCCCTTCAGGTCGAGGCCGCCCCAGTCCTTCAGGAGCATCTCCGTGTCCCATTCGCCGAACGCGCCGTTGTCCTTGATGACGATCTCCTCCAGCTTCTCCGGCGGCACCGTGTCCTCGACTATGAGTACGGGCACGGAGCCCAGCCCCAGGAGCCGCGCGGCCTCGAGACGGAGGTTGCCGCCGAGCACAACGAGGCCGTCCCCGTGGCGGAGGGCGATGACCGGACGCAGCTCCAGCAGCTCCGGCGTCTCCCTCATCGACGCGGCCAGCCTCTTCACCTCGGCCTTCGTCCACCGGCGCGGATTGGCCGGCAGCCCATCCACCTGCCCCGTGTTCGGGGCGAGGGTCTCAAGCAGGACGCGCCCTCTCGTATATGCGAACCCCTCAGTCATCGTGCGCCTCCTCCGTCATCGCGGCGCATTCCGCGTCGTTGGCCGCGTCGATTGCGGCGCGCGCCCGTTCGTCATCCATCCAGAGCGTGCCGGCCTCCGTCAGCAGGCGCAGCACGCACGTGCCGCAGTTGGTGTCCCACCGCTCGCGGCAGCCCGTGGCGGCGTTGTACGTGTCCCCTATCAGCTTCAGTCCCGCGCGCCCGGGGTTGCGCGCCCAGCGGGACTCCACGGCCGTCCGGAAGTGACGGGCGTAAGGCGCAAGCGCCTCGAACTGTTCGTCAGTGTAGTTCATATCTTCTCAATCAATTTGTCCACAAGGGCCGTGAGCCCTTCACGTATGAATATCAGCAGCCGTCCGGCCGGAACGGAGAGCAGACTCAGCAGGCAGCAGAACGCCACCGGCAGGAGCCGGAGCCCGACCGTGCACAGCGACCATATCAGGCAGCACCAGAACACCGCGCACTTCGCGCAGTCGAAAGGCGGCAGCGCCTTCAGCCGCTCCACCTTCAGAAGTTTCGCGAGGGCGCCGCGCCACGACTCCGTGAAACCCGACACCTCCACCACATAGACAACCGACATCGCGATTGTCAGAAGTTGACAATAGATGTTCATATCATTTCAATCTGTTTGCGTTCTCTATAAGTTTCCGCCGCCGCTCAATCTCCGCCCCGTACATCTCCAGCACCCGAGCCCTTATCCGCACCACCGCGCGGCGGCAGGTCATATGCGAAAGGTGCAGCGCCTTGCCCATCTTCCGGTATGACTGAAGCTCCGCATAAAGCAGGAGCAGCGTCCGGTCGGACTCCGGCAGGGATGCTATCACCTCCTTCAGGACTGACACGCGCTCGGGGTCGCGGTCGAAGACCGTCCCGTCCGGCCGGTAGTCCTCCCTGATGTCCCGGACGATGTCACGGAGGCTGCGCCCGTCACCTCCCATCGCCGCCCCCTCCAGTGTCGGGCCAGTCGCTCAGGCCTATCTGACGGCACACGGAGCGGAAACGGCGGTAGATGTAGTGGAACGGGCTGCTCGCGCTCCTGTACTGGTTCAGGACGATGCGGGCGATGAAGTTCTCCAGCTGCCCGCAGTCCCTCAGATCATTGAGACGGACGGGGTCATAGCCCAGAATGACCTCATAGACCAGCTGAGAGAGGTCCGCAAGGTCATCGTCGAGACGGCGGCGGTGCGCTATCCTGCACACCACCGTCTCCACCGTGCGGTTCTCCGCCAGCTCCCGGGCTATGTCCGCCGCGTCCATCATATCAGACGTCCATCTTTATGATCTTGGACACCGTGCCGCGGTATCCGCGCCGCGCCAGCTCAGATGTCAGTTCCTCTTCGGTGAACGTATCCAGAGAGCGGCCCTTCTCGGCATCGTCCAGCCATCCGGCCTCAGCCCGCAGAGCGGACACTGCCGACACGGCATCATCCACGTCACCGGCGAGAGACTTCTGCGCCGCCTCGAAGCAGGTCAGGGCCCGCTTCAGGTCCTCCATCTCCTGACGGAGACCCCCCAGGGCGTTCTCCATAGCCAACAGCCGTTCCTCCGCCTGCTCATCCACGGCACGCCTCGCCTCATCCTCCATATCCGGGACAGAAGCCTCCGGGGGCTCCGGCATTGCCGGCATTTCAGGAATGACCTCCGGCTCATTGTCAGGGTATTCCGGTTTTCTCTCGCCCTTCTCCAGTATCTCGAACGCCTCTCCCTTCCACTCCTTCGGCGAAAGGCGCTCCTTGTTCTCTCCGACAAGACCCCCGAACGAGTCCACCGTATAGCGGACGGTGCGGCCGTCAACCTCTATGCCGACGGTGTCACCCACGGCTATGCTGTCGAACCTGCGGTCAAGCTTCCCTATGACCGTGCCCATCTTCATCCTTGCCATATCTATCTCTGATTATCAACATCTTTGTTTCTGTCACCCTGGAGGCTGTCATCGTCCTCCTCGTCTATCTCCACGCGGCTGCTGACGTAGAGCAGCCCGGACACCGCGGCCGTGGCCAGCAGCGCCAGAATCACGAACACCGCCGTCATCTCGCGTCCTCCCACCATCTGTAATACTCCGGGGCTTCCGTATCCTTGCCGAGGAGAAACTCCGTGTCATCGTTGTAGGGAACGGCACATTTGAATGCCTCCGCACTCAATGTCGGAACAACCGGGTAACGCTCCGAAAGATCCAGCCACCCGAACAGGGCCGGCTCCCAGACGTGGTTGTCTTCGTCCCTCACCAGCACGCGGTCGAACGGCTTCAGCGTCTTCGGGTCGAACCGCTCGACCTTCGGCTTCGGGCACTCCCAGCTGTCCCAGTCACGGTTCTCCCTGGACGGGAATATCAGGCACTCCTCCGAGCTGGAGAAGAAGCGCCCGCACCTGTCGAACGTGACACGCCCCACCTCGGGACTGTGCACCCAGAAGTTGTTTTCGTTCATCTCGTCATCGCCGTCAATGTCTCTCGACAGCCCGAGGAACTCGCACTCCCCGAACAAAGGGGACCAGAGCTTCGTCCCCTCAGGACACCACGCGAGCTTCTCGCAGAGGTCAATCTTTTTCATTTCTTTCATTTCCATATCTGTTTAACAGTTTTATGACCCCCGGGGACTCCAACCCCCCTCAACTATCCAATAACACAAAACTATGAACGTCTGACAAATGCCACTGCCGCAAATCCGGCGTTGGGGTCATCCGAACCTCACGGCTCGTTTTGATTGCGGGCGTGGCGGGACTCGAACCCGCGTACCGTGTGCTGCGTGAAGATTGCCGGCCGCTATATGAGATTCGTTTGCCGGGGCTTCTACGCGCCTGTCGCTCGACCTGCCGAGCTGCACGCCCCGCCCGTCTTTCCGGGCTGTCCGCTAATAACAAAATACTTTAACCTGATATGAAGAATGACGCCTCACGGCGGTTGGCGGCTCCCGGGGAATCGGACCCCGGAGGGATTGTCCGGCCTCTGCCTGCTACAGATAAGGCCGTGTCCCCGTCATCCGGACGGGCCGCTTGCGTAATGAAAATCAGTGCTATCTGCCCGGACTTCACAGCCGGGGCCTGGAGGACGGGAGGGGAGTCGAACCCCTTGCCCTACAATGAAAAAGTCTTTACCGCTACTGTATGCCGCGCCGCGCGGCCTCTCCCGTCCCTGGAACCTCACGGCTCCGAAATCTCTATCAGTACCTCAGTCAGGTCGCGGAAGTCCAGGCCGTCATCCACTGGCACCGTCTGCGTGTGCACGTCCCGCACCTCCTTCAGGTCGTCCAGATAGCCGAACTCATCGACCCTCTCCCAGTCCCCGACCACGTAGACCTCGGCATCGGCCTTCAGCCCCTTCAGAGCTTTCCTCAGATCGCCTACCGTCATAGTCTTGCCCTCCTGTCATCATAGCCGAAGGCCAGCATCGCCGCGTCCCTCTCGTGCTCGTTCGTCCTGTGCCCCCAGCCGGTGACCCGTCTGAAGGTCTCCGCGTCAAGCTTGGTGGCGTTGCGCTTCGGCGGCACCGCCTCGTACCTTATGCCCTTGTCCCGGAAAAACTCCTCCCAGATGTTGCAGTGGGCCTTCACGTGCCCGGCGCCCTGCGCCCTTCCGCGGTCGCGGCTCCCGTCGCCGTACCACGGCACCCACGTCCGCTGCCGCGCGTCCTCGAACCGCACGAGGATGTCATCCTCGTTCCCGTTCATCCTTGAGACGAACGCCAGCGCCGCCCAGAGGTGGAACGTGCCGAGACTGTCGAAGTCCTGCCTCCCCGTGTCCCACACCGCCAGTGCGGTATGGGTTCCGGTGTCTATCCCTATCACCTTCATAAGCTCAGAACGGAAGATCGCCGCCGTCGTCCTGCGGTTCGGGGTTGAGGTTGCCGTCCTCGTCGAAGAGCGGCGCCTGCTGCCGGGGCGCCATCGCCTCCGCCTTCCTGTAGGTCGGCACTCTCTGAGGGGCCGGGGCCTGTGCCGGCGCTCCCTGCGTCCTGTCCGGGAACACCTGCGCCTCGCGTGGCTGCGGCTGCCCCGACGGTATCCTCTGCCCGTCATCCTGCCTTGACCCCAGGAGCACCACCTCCTGCGCCACTATCTCCGTGATGTATCTTTTATTGCCGTCCCTGTCCGTATAGTCCCGGTAGCGGATGGAGCCCCGCACCAGTATCCTGCTCCCCTTGTCCACGTACTGCTCTATGATCTCCGCGCGCGGCGACCACGCCACTATGCGGTGCCAGTCCGTGAGTTCCCCGTCCCTTGTCTTCTGCGACGTCGCAAGGCTGAACTCCGCTACCTTGACGTCCCCCACCGTCCTGACCGTCGGGGCCGCCCCCACGTTGCCGACCAGCGTGACCGAATTGAAACTTGCCATAATCCTTTGAAACTTTTTTTTACTTTCCTTGTGAAACTTCTGAAACCCTGCGGAGTCTTTCATCCCTCTCCTGCCGGGCCTCAGCCCGTCTGAGTTCGAGGCTTATGCGCCGCTCCGCGTTGAGCGCTGCCAGATTGTTGCCGGATTTCGCGCGTATTGCCGCCAAATTCCGCCTTATCACCCTCATCTGGTATTGGGATAGGCTGACCGTCTTCATAGCCGTAATTCAGCCCCTTTTGCGCGAAGATGGGCAAAGTACATCGACAGCAGCTCGCGCTTGCAGTCCCAGTCCATCATCCCGTCCGTGTCCCGCGCCTTCCCGACCTGCCTGAACATCTCCGCGACGGAGCCGCACCGCATCGCCTGCGCCTTGCGCAGCCTGCTCGACCTGTATGCCTGCCGCACCGCCTCCTCCGTGGGCTTCAGCAGCCCCGTCCGCATCAGGTGGTCGCACACCATAGCCGCATATCCGTTGGTCACTGTGTCCAGCCTTCCGGCGGCCTTGTAGTCCTCCCACGCCCGGAGGCAGGACTCCCTCCGCGCCCTTGCGTTCAGCTCCTCCTTCATCCGTGGCGTCATCAGATCCTCGGGGCGCGGCCCCCTGCGTCTCGAGAGTGTCAGCAGCGCCGCCTTCCGCGCCTCCGTCTGCACATACGCCTCCAGCCACTTCAGGCAGTTTGCCGCCGTGGGACGGCAGTCGCGCCCCCATTCGCCGGACACCCCCGACTCCAGTGCGATGCACACCTCCCCGACAGTGAGGCCGGCATACCGCATCCGCACCTTGGCGCTTATGGCGTCCTCCAGCTTCTCCGCGCCTGCCTCCAGATCATCCGCCACCGTCCACCCCGACAGTGCCAGCATCGACCGCGCCGCCATATGGAGCGCGTCCTTCAGCTCCCCCGGGGACATCTGCCCCAGCGTCTTCGCGCCCGTCCGGGCCACCCTTATCTCGGCCTCCGTTATCATATCCCGTCCTCCCCGTCCTTTATGCGGCCTATCTCATAGAGGCGCCGCTGGTTCTCGGCATAGTCGAACGTGGGGTCTATCGCCGGACGGAGCTTCGGGCGCCCCGACGCCGGCACCGCGTTCCACGTCTTCTGCGCGTCCCTCGCCGCCCACGTCCTGAGCCGCGCCGCCGTGTCCCACGTCCTCTCCCCCTGCCACCTCAGAAGCTTCCGCCCCGTGGGGTTCCGGAACGGCTCCGACCAGTAGTCCGTGAACGCGTCCAGCATCCCCCTCGTGTAGAGTGCGGCGCCGGCGGCCTCCACCATTCCGCGGAACTCCTGCTTCGCCTCCTGAACCAGCTCCTCGCGCGTGCGCACACACTCGTTCTGGGGGTAGTATTTATTTATATCTTTTATATTAAGGTCGGTACCCTTATTTTGCACATACCTCTGCGGCATTTTGCAGGTACCCTCATTTTGCACATACCCTCCGTCATAGACCGCTTGGTACATACATCTCTGCTGATTGTCGGCATCCGTCCACCGGGTTTTGACTATCAGTCCAGCGCTCTCCAGCTTTGCAAGTACTCTCCTCCCTGTGTCAGCACTGCACCCCACCCATTTCGGCAGGCCTGCAAGGCTGCCGTGGTAGCTGCCCTCGCCCCTCTGACTGAATCCGTATATCATCGCATATACGATGAGCTCGTTGCCTGTCAGCCCCAGCTCCGTCCACATCCACTCGTGGAGCACTATGTATCTGTCCGCCCTCATCGTATCTGTATGTTTTTGGTCTCGATGACCTCGATCCCCTCCGGCCGCTCTTCCGCGCTCATAGCCTTCAGAGCGGTCTTGTCCACCTCGTAGGATACCTTGAGCCACCCCGGGAGGGTGTCGCGGAACGCCTGAAGCCGCTCCAGATAGGGGGCGCAGAGCATATCGTCATTGCACTCCACCCTTGTCGTGGTCGTGTAGTAGACGCTGTGGGCCTTGCCGCTCTTGGCTCCGCCCAGCCGCGTGATGGCCCCCAGCCTCATAGCCTCGTCGAAGTTCTGCTTCCAGAACTCCACCGACCGCGCAAGACGGTTGACCCGTGCCCTGCACCTGTCCAGCACCTTGCCCTGCTCCTCCTTCACGGCCTTCATCTCCGCTTCGGCCACCCTCTTCTGCGCGGCCTTGTTCAGCGCCATCTCCGCGTATGCGTCGGAGTTGTCCACGATTTCCGCGATGCAGGACTCCTTCAGCGCCTGGAGCTCCGAAAGGACGCGCTCGCGCTCCTGCGTGTCCGCAGTGACTTCTCCCCCGTTGTCCTCGTACATCGCATCGAGTTCGGCGGAAAGCTGGTCGGCACGTTCGCTGATTTCGGCAAAGCGGCCCGAAAGTGTGTAGATGTTCTCCATAAGCCTACCTCCCGTTTATCGCCTGATTGGCCGCGATGTTCGCAAGCTCGGAGAACGTCTCCGGCGCGTCCCATCTGTATCCGTTCCACAGCTGGTTATATCTTTCCTGTTCGAACTGCCCCGTCGCGGGGTCGAACCGCGCCGCCAGCCAGTCCACAAGCGCCTGGAGCTCCCCGGCGTCCAGCATCGCCTTCGTCAGCGTATTCTTTGCCTTTGCCGGCCTTGCGGCCTTCGCCGCCGCCTGCTGCGTCTGAGGCTGCGCCTCCGGCCTTGCCTGTTCCGCGCCCCTGTCGTATTTCGTCCGGTCATTCGCCCAGTAGATGTCCGCCGCCATCCCCAGCTTCTTGCAGGCCACGCTCAGCGCGTCCGTCTCCGCCATCTTGAAAGCCTCGTCGTTGATGCCGTCGCCCTGGCCCTTGCCGCACTGCTTTGACCCTCCGACGCCCTCTATCGGCTCCGACCATCCGTCCTCGTAGCGCACCCGGAGCTCCAGCCGCACCCACGCCACGCTCTCGCCCCCGTCGCGCTCCACCCAGTGCTCCGTGATTCTGGTTGTCCATCCGCGTCCGCACGGGCCGTAGGTGGCCGTAAGCATCTTTATCCTCCACATAGGGTTGATGTCCGTCTTGCCCTTGAGCTTTCCGGCCTGTATCGGCTTCTGCGCCTCCTTCGGGCACGCAGCCCAGCCGTTGTAGTATTGCAGATTGTCCATATCGTCAGTCCTCCTTCGTTTCGCTGTTCATCCTGTTGACCTCTTCCACGAGCCGCCCCTCGAGGCCGCCGTCGAACAGGCCGCCGTCGGACGCCCTCCACACCGCCGAGCGGTCAAACTGCTCCCCCTCCCTTGGCAGGAACGCCACCGCCACCGACATCTCCCAGCCCTCCGGCGTGTAGCGGTTGCTCACGTCGTAGCCCCTGATGCGCCCCTTCTCGAAAAGGCTCATCGCCATCATCTCCATCTGCTTTACCTTGAGCAGGTATTTGTTCTTGATTCCGATTTCCATAACTTTGTGCATTGATTTCTTTTTTCAAAAGCGTTTTTACGTTCGGACGCCGTCTGCCGCGAGGCACGCGGCGTTCCGTCATACATTGCCCATAGGGCTATCGCGAAAGGCAGTGCCCACACGCGCCCCGTGAACGTCAGCAGAAGAAGCAGGAAGCATCCCGCAAGGGTCAGAAGTCTCAGTAGCATAGCCTCCACCAGTTTATGATGTCCTGCCCCAGGTAGTACCGCCGCCCGTTGCACTTCCTCACCCTGTAGGGGAGGTTCGCCCCGTCCGTGCGGTTGCTCGCCCTTATCACGGTCGTCCTGTCCACGCCGAGGATGGCCGCGGCCTCCCGGCAGGTGTAGAGCCCCGTCCGCTCGCATACCGGCTCCGTGCTTCTCATCTCGCACCCCCTGCGGCCCGTGCCGCCTCTCTCCTCTCCACATAAGCCCTCGCCCTCCTTATCGCCATACTTACGCCCGACTGCGAATGCAGCCCCTGGCATCCCCTCCGCGCCAGCTCCTTGAAGAGCTGCGCGTCCGTGCTTCCCGGATGCTGCTCCTTCAGCATCTCGTACTGTCCCAGCAGCCGGATGTCCCGCTGCTGCCGCGCCCTCTGCGCCGGTGTCATCAATCGCTCCGCCATTAAATTTAACAAAAATAAAAGTAAACTCGCGCCGCAAAAAAAATCACCCCTCCACGCCGAATACCTTCCGCGCTTCCGCCTTCAGCACCGCCGCCTCCGGACTTCCGTCCGCCGCGAACCTCGCCGCCTTTTCGAATATCACCCCGAGGTCGGGATCCACCTGTGTAGAGACCGCCAGCATAGCCATGATATTGGACGGCTTCCCCTCCAGCGCTATCGCGCGTTGCTGCCTGGCGATCATCACCAGCAGCATCGCAGACAGGTCTTCGCCTCCGGCCTCCATCTCCTTCTGCCGCTCCTGCCTGAAGTATGCCCTGAGTGTCTCGATAGCCTGACTGGCCTGCTCCGGGGTTATCTCCTGCGCCGTTCCGTTGTTGTTCATTTCCTTGCTCGTTTCCTTTCCCATTGCGTTACATTTTTAGTTTTGATATAATTTCTTATTTTTGCCGCGCTTTCGCGTTGCTTTCTGAATGCAAAGATAATTTTTATTTTTGATTTAGCAAAATAAAAGTGAATTATTTTTAAACAATGAGAAGGAAAGAGTATATACCAGGCCCCCAAGGGGCAGAAATACGGAAATATTTCGATCGCAACGGCATTCAATATAAAGATGTCGCCAATCGTTTAGGGATGTCGCCATCCGCAATGAGTAATATGCTATCAGGAGCAACCGCGATAGGCAAGTCCCGCGCCCAGGCCCTGCACGATGCCTACGGCTTCGACGTGGGGTTCCTCCTGACGGGGGTCGGCTCCCTCATCCCGGGGCGCGGCAACGCATACGCCGCACGCCCTGCGGAAAACACCCCTGCGAAAGCCCCCGAAAATGCCCCGTCAGAAGCCCCCGAGAACGCGGCTTCAGCCCCTCAGCCCCTGCCGCAGGCGGCATCTCCACGCACTCCCAAGGCCACGGGCACGGACGCCCCGGGCGACCTCTACATAAAGGTGACGGAGACGGCGGGGGAGGTGCTCCGGAGGCTCGACCGGATAGAGGCCGGGCTGCGCCGCCTGGAGGACGGCACGGAGACGGCGTGGCTCCGCCGGATGGTGGAGCGGCTGACGGCCACCGACGGGACGGAAAACCGCCCGAAAGGCGGAAAAGAATGAGCGGGGACTGCCACCGCGAAACGGCAATGATATATAACAAAATGAAACACAACACATTATAACAACCGGCAACTACTGTTGCCGAAACGCCGCCTCCTTTTGGCATAAATCTTCACCACGTGTGCACAGATGCCTGCCGGACAGCTCCGGGGACTTTCGAAGATGATGCAAGAGGATGCGAAAGAGCGGCGGATGATGCGGCAGTAGGGCAGAAAGAATGAACGGAAAATGCAGAATCTATGATAAGGATTTCACTCTACTATGACGGCCGTCGCCTCGACCGGAACGGATGCGGGCGCGTGCGGCTGATGATATGCAACCATTCCCGGACGGCCCTTCTGGATTCGGGCGTCAAGATAACCCCCGACCAGTGGGACGCCCCCTCGAAGCGGATAGTGCGGCATCCGCAGCGCGGCAACCTCAACGCGTGGCTCGGCAAGCTCCTGATAGCAGCGGAGGACAGGGCGCGCGACCTTGCCCTTTCCGGGGCGGCGCAGACGATGTCCGTCACCGATATCGCGCGCGACCTCAAGATGCGCCTGTGGGGTTCCGCAGACACCGTGGCCGCCCATCCCTTCGGGGAATACGCGGACAGGCTCGTGGCGGCAAAGAGCAGACCCACGGCCAAGATCTACCGGACGTGCCTGAACAACCTCTACCGATATGACCCCAAGGCGGCGTCCCGTGACATCGCCGCCTTCAGCCCCCGGTGGGCACGCGGTCTGGACGCGCGGGTAAGCTCCGAATACTCCACGACCACCCGCAACACGTTCGTCACCAACATCGCCGCCATCTTCCATCAGGCGCAGCGGGACGGGCTCATAAGCTCCGACCCCTTTGCGGAGGTCAGGCGGAAGACCGCCCGGACGCGCAAGCGCGCCCTCTCCCGTGAACAGTTCCGCGCCCTCTGGTATGCGGAGCCGCAGGGGAAAAGGGAGACCGCAGCCCTCGCCCTCTTCAAGGCGTCGTTCCTGATGATAGCGGCAAACCCCGTGGACATATCGCGGATGAGGGAATCGTCAATCGTCAACGGGAGGATAGAGTACGACCGCGCCAAGACCGGCAAGCACTATTCCGTAGCGGTCGTGCCGGAGCTCCTTCCCGTCCTGGAGCCGTACCGCAGGCGCGGCGTGCTTTTCGCGCCCCTCAACGGCGGCCAGTACGATTCCGCCGCCAGCTACCTCAACGCCGGCCTGCGCTCCCTCTCCGGGCGCATAGGGCTGCCGCCCGTGACGTTCTACTGGGCGCGGCACTCGTGGGCAAGCTTCGCCGCCGAACTGGACATCCCCGTGGAGGTCATATCGTCTGCCCTCGGGCACAGCCACGGGGCGGCGGTCACCCTCGTGTACATAGCCATCGACCTGCACAAGGTGGACAAAGCACACCGGCAAGTTCTGGACTGGGTTCTCGGGGAATGAAAAAGGGAGGGGTTACCCCCCCGTGCAAACAAAAAACCGCGTGTCACCAGAGCGGCAAGGCGCTCCGGTGTGCTCATTCGTCCATTTTCGCGGCGTCTATCTCATCCGCGTGCGCCTGCAGGCGCTTTGCGATGTCGCGGAAAGCCTCCGCCATCCGGTGGCACTCATCCTCGTTCAAGGCCTTCTCCTTATTTCGAACTGCGCACCCGTCAAGATGTTCCGACAGCCATTCCGCAGACTCCTTGAAATATTGTCCGGCAAGCGCCGATGGGTTGAGCAGGTCTTCAAGTTCCACGAATGCAAGCCAGGCCGCCCCCATTTTCGTTTCTATGATTTTCGCCCTGTTCTTTTCGTAGGCATCCTCCCTCATTATGTTCCTTTTGCCGAGATACATTTTTTTTGTAAATTTACCCCCGATCTCTCGGGGGCTTTTGTTAAACTTCGTCCTTGAGGGCGTTGAGGAGTTCCTCGATCCTTTTTAGAATTGCTTGATTTTCATCATTTTCAATCAGTTGCAGTAGAGTGAAAATTTGTAAAATCAAGCTCTCTTTGTAATTCATTTCATTTTACACCTCCTTTGTTTGCATAACAAAGGTAGGCATTTTTCTTGAAATAACCAAATTTATTTCAAGAAAATATTATTTTTTTCACGGCCAGAGAGTTGCCCTTTCAGTTCTTGCACCATCTTCTCGAATGCGCCACGGACATCGACCCCCGCTTTCCTTATAGCCTTGTAGGCTTCCGCCGTCTCCTCTTTGACGCAAAGAGAGATTGTCCTCGTGTATATAGGGGCATCTTTCCTGCCGGCTCCCGGCCTTGCACCTCCCCACCCCATCACGCTACCTCCTCCGCTATCTTTGCTACGCGCTTGCGCTCTTCCGGGTCGACATCTTCGCAGTCGAGGAAATACTGATCAACAAGAGCTTCCGCGAGGTTGAAAGACTCGCGCGGATACCGAGCCCATCCATTCCCCGTGTTGAAGTTGAGCACAATTTCGTCATCTGTGATATATATATGAATTTGGGCCCCGTCAAATTTAATTGTCCTTTTCGCCTCGCCTTCGGTCCAGAATCCGAATTTCGCAAGGATTTCCCCACTCGCCTCAACGGCGAAGGCTTCTACCTCTCCGTTCCAAGCTCCTACGATCTCCGTGAAGTTGCTGTCCTCTTCGATGTCATTTGCGCTGCTGTCGATAGTCGCGTTCTTTATCCCTGCTCCAGATATTTGCGCTGCGAACTCTTGTGCTGCCCTGCAGGCCTCGTCTCTTGTGTAGTAAATCTTTTTCATATTGCTTGTTATTTCTGCAGGACAAAGATATAATCAATTCTTGAAATATACAAATTTATTTCAAAAAAAAATGCAAACACGAATGGCCGCCCGCAGCGGACGGCCATATAGAGTCTATATAGAGTCTATATCAGAAGCTCCACCGCACGCCGGCGGTGATGCCGACCCCGAACCGGGGCGTCCCTCCTACATCGACAAGCACGGACGGCCCCACGGCAAGGCCGAAACCCAAACGGGGCGTGGCCTCCGTCCTTGTCAGCGTCACAACCCGCGTCCGCTCCGTCCGGTAGATGTCGATGCACTCAAGCCGGGGGTCGTAGCCCGAAATCACCGCCCGATAGGTGCTGTCCTCATAGACGCGCTCCATGCGCGGCACGACCGTCCAGACGGTGTCGCGGATGCGCACGGTGTCACGCACCGGGACAATCACGAAGTCCTTCACCACGGAACGCACAAAAACGGGCTTTTCGCGGCGTATCGTGTCCCGTATGATGACTTCCGCCGTCTCAGTCCTTATGCCGCCCTCCTGCCCCCGCAAATGCGATTTCCGCCCGGCAACGAAGCCCGAGGCGAAAAGGAGCACGGCCGCCGTGGCCGCGCTCCAGAAGATGAACCGCTCACTCATTGTAGTAGTCCCATATCACCTGCTGCGCCTTGGTGGGGTCGCAGTCGGCGTGCACGAACGTCCGGCCTATGCCTATCCGCGTGAACCCCGCCGCCAGAAGCCCCGTCACCACCCTGTACCGCGCTGCGGAGCTGCCGCACCGGATGTCCACCGCCTTCCCCGTGCAGTGTGCCGAGGTGCCGGCGCGTCCGTGCGACCGCTCCCACGCCACGGGGCGGAACGCGGAGTTGAGCACGAGCGGGATGCCGGCCTTGGCACGTGCGAGGTCGAGCATCGACACCAGCCGCGCGTCCATATCCTGAAGGGAGCAGGACGGGGTGCACGCCCTGAACTCTGCCTCCCTGAAGTATACGCTCTCAATCATCGCCGCCCTCCTCCTTGCAGAGCTTGCAGATGTGCTTCAGCCGTTCGTCGTTCGCCGCATCGACCGGGCACGGGGATGCCGGATCCTTGAACCGGTGCGGGCACTTCGTGGTCTGCGCTATCACGTGCGACTTCATCGCGCTGTCCCTCTCCTCCGTGTCCAGTTTCTGACACATCTGCTGATAGAACTTTTCGTGCTCATCGAGCAGCTGCACATATCGGTCATAAGGGCTTTTCTTCTTGTCCACCGCCGCCTTTACGGCGGCCCAGACTCCGCCCCCTCCCAGGGCGGAGACCGCTGCCGTTATTATCGTAGTCCAGTCCATAGCTATGCCGCGTCTTCTACTGTCCACCCCTCCGGGATGCCGCTTATGCCGGATGGCCACGAGGTCATCGCCGCCGCCTTCACGAACGTGCCGGAAGAGGCCACCCCTGAGAGCCAATTACGTGTGCAATTGGCGGCACTTATGTCAGTTGCAAGGCAGATGACTTTGGTAAGAGCAGAACAGCCTATGAACATAGTCCCCATACTGGAATTTCCCAGCGTGGCGGCAGGAAGTTCCGGAGTGGAGGTCAGGCCCGTGCAACCACTGAACATCTTAAAATAGCAGGAATCCCCCAGCGTGGTGCCCGGGAGTTCCGGAGCCGCGGTCAGGCCCGTGCAACCACTAAACAGGGCATAAAAGGCATACGCTGGAACTTCCTTGAGTGTCTGAAAATTGATGGGATCAAGCAGGCTCATAATATTGCCGCTCGCGGCAAATTTTGCTGTGCCGTTGAAACTGCTGGAGCCGGACTCCCCGTAAGCGCTATTGTTCCCTCGGAATCTCAGGACGTCGCCGGCCACGACGTTAATGAACGTCCCTGGTATCTTCGAGGATATGTCCGTCCAGTCACCCCCATTTTTTGAGCATTGTATGGTTCTGACGGGGGCTCCGATGGAAGCTCTCCATATTATTGTGCCACTCTCCTGTATCGTGAACTTCAGCACGTTGCCGAACTTCAGATCATCGATTTGCGCCTGCAGTTTTGCCACCGCCGCGTCCACGTAGTCCTTCACAGCCTTGGTCCCGGGGACATTTTGATTTGTCGGGGCATTCGGGATGGAAGTGACGATGTCCACCAGAGCGACCTCCGACACCTCACAGGTGACGGTGCCGGACACATTTGAAATGACGATGTAGAGATAGAGAGAGTTGACGTAGCCCTGAAGTATGATGACATTTAGGGAACTGTGATGTAACGTCAGTGTAGCCGTGAAGGTGTCGCCGTCATAGCTGCCGCCGGACATCGTGAACAATATCGGGGTCTTGGCGTCCACGGCGGCCGCCAGTTCGTCCCACGTCCTGTCCATCGTATAGGCATTGCCCGTTCCCGCGGTCAGGGTCAGCAGGAACGCGCCGCCCGATTCCGAGATGACGGCGGCCACGTCCTTGACGGTCGTGAGGTCGGTCTCCGTGCCGGTGTAGCCTCCCACACCCAGGATGTAGTGCTTGCCGTCATTGGTGATGGTATGGGCGTTCCCCCTTGACTGGGGGGACGTACCTATCCCCACTTCGTGGATGGCATTTTCGTATCCGACATTGTATTGCCCCTCCGCGTGGGAGTTGTTACCAGTTGCCTGAGTGGAGAACCCCTCCGCGTGGGAGTTGTTACCAGTTGCCTGAGTGGAGAACCCCTCCGCGTGAGAGTTTCTACCCGAAGCCGTTGTTTCCATACCTTCCGCGTGGGAATTTTTGCCGGAAGCTTGAAATGGACTCACGCCGTTGAACACCTCGGCATCCGTCCCTGTCCCAGCCTGTATGGTCGAAAGGCCGCCCCCGACGGCCACATCTCCGGAGCCGAGCAGTGACTCCCCGTTTATAGTCTTGATATTTGTCCCGGAAACGAGGGCAGGCTGTAGGGCCGCGTCCGCCGCCTCCCGTGCCGTTGCCTCCGCCGCTATGGCGTCCGCATTGGCCTGGTCGCCCGTCTCGCGTGCGGACGCTTCAGCTGCCACGGCCGCCTTGCGGCTGGCGGTCTCCGTAGAGATTGCCAAAGCGTTGTCCCTGTCTGCGTTCCGCGCTTTGTTCAGGGCACCCTGAACGGAGTCTGCAGCCGCAACAGTATCTATCACGATAGCCTTATTTTCGTCATAGGACACGGTTGCGATATCCGTCTTCTTTACGGCTTTCGCGTCCTCCTTTTGCCGGTCGCTTGCCTCGGTGTCAATGCGCTCGCCCAGTGTGGTGTCCGCATCCTGCCGGGCTGTCGCTTCGGTATTTATGGCCTCCGACAGGAGTCCATCTTCCGACTTCCGCTGCGAACTCTCGGAAGCAAGGGCGTCGGAAATGCCTGCAATTATCGTATCCAGGTCCTTGTCCGCCTGCTTGCGGTCAGCGATCTCCTGCGTTATCGCGTCAGAATTTGCCTTGTCGGCGCTTTGGAGCGCGGCGATGACCTCCGCCGTGATTCCGGAGTTGATGGCAGCCCACTGCGCCGCCGTGAAGCTGGAGTTGTTCAGGCGATACTCGAACTTCCACTCCGTGCCGTCGTAGGTGTACTTGTCGTAACAGGTGTTGCCGGCTTCGTCCTTGTGCACATAAAAGGCATAGTCGTTGTTGTCCGCCTCCGTGGCCTTGAGGGCCTCAAGGGTGTCGAACGTGCCCCGGAACGTGGCCGTGGCGGTCGCTATGGAGCTGTTGACGAAGTCGGTGTCCGCAAGCTTGTTCGACGCCGATGCGGTGGCCGGTATCTTGCCCTCTATGGCCGCCACCCGGGTATCGAGCGCCGTGTCTGCGGATTCACGCGCCGCCTTTTCCGTGTCGATGCGCCCTCCAAGTGCGGTGTCGGCGGCTTTGCGCTCCGTTGTTTCTGTGTCGATACGGCCTCCGAGTGCCGTGTCTGCATCCGTCCGTGCCTGAGCTTCTGATATATCCGCCGCCTTCCTTGCGGCTTCCTCCGCATCGATTGCGGCCTGCAGGGACTTGTCCGCCTTATCTCGGGCGTCAGCCTCTGAAGCGTCTGCGGCCTTCCTTTCTGAGGTCTCCGTGTCTATCCTGCCGCCCAGTGCCGTGTCCGCTGACTTGCGGTCGGAGGTCTCCGTGTCGATGTTCTTCTGGAGCAGCGCCTCCGCAATCAGGGCGCGGCTCCGCTCCTCCGCCACCGCGTCGCGGATCCACTCCTGGACCGTCACGCCGAACGGCACGTCCATAGGTTTCAGGATCCACGTGCCGCCGCCCCAGATGAGCCACGAGAGCTCCGTGACGGCCAGCCCGCCGCAGTTCCGGTATACCCCCGGCTCCGCCGCCAGCCACGCGAACCTCTGATCCGGCATCCCCGGGTCGTTGTCAGGGCTGAGCACGCCGGCAACCTGATAGCCGGCCCCGAGGCTCCTGACCATAGCCTCGAGCACGTCGTGCAGCGTCTGACCGGTGATCTCCCTCCGGCCGTTCGCCCTTATGCGGTCATCGATGGCCGCCACAAGCTTTGAGTAGTTCATATCTTTATAATTACAGTTGATTTTCAGCGCACACAGTGCCCTGAGGAGCTCCGATATACACATTTGCGTAGGTGCCGGCGCACTCGTCGGCAAATCTCTGGTTGAAGGTCTGATAGGTGACGGTGTCCGTCACGCAGAGCCGCCCGTCATCCTCCACGGCTCTGACGATGTCCGCAAGGACGTCCATCCCCGCGGACTGAATTTCCAACTCGTTTGAGCGGTCGGCGGTCAGCCGGTCGACATAGAATAAAGTGAACCTGTAGGTGACCATAGGGCTGCCGGCCTGCTGTGTGTGCACTCCCTGAGTCCACCCGAACACGCCATAGCGCACGGACGGGAGGGACGAAAGGCGGAAGATGTCCTGCGGCACCACCGTCCGCACCCCCGGCTGCTTCAGTGCCGCCCCTTCAAGGACGGCCACGACCTCGCGCAGCGTCATCTTCCGCGCCCTCCCCGGCGCCTGCCCCTCGGGCCTCCCAGCCACACCCCGCACGTGGCAGCGCTCCTGATGTTGGAGCCTATCCGTGCGCACTGCGCCTCCGTCAGCTCAGGGAATTTCGCGCGGTTGCCCAGAAGCCAGTTCTGGAGATCGAGGCAGCACGAGTCCGCCTTGGACTGCCAATAGGCCTGCGTCCTGCTCAGTTCCTCCACGGTCGCCCCCTGATGATTCGTGTCGGTGTCACGCACGACCCCGAAGTTTGCCACCTTGAAGGATACCTTCCAAAGTACCTCCACGACCGCCGTATAGGAAAGGAAGTACTGACACCGCCTCAGAAGGTCGCGGTAGTCCGGCTCGCTGCCCTCATAGGCCGCCAGATAGTCGTCGCTGAAGTCCTCGTTGAAGTCAGCCCTCACCAGCGTCTTCAGGCGCGCCAGAAGGGCGTCCCCGAGCACGTTCCGCAGCTGCACATCCTGCGCCTCCCTGATAGCCGGCAGGAGGTACTTCCCGGCAAGGTTGTCACTTATACTTGTGACCGACTTCACGAACTTCTCCGAAGTCAGCAGAATTTCAACCTGCGCCGCCATCACCGCACCTCCCTGCTGTCCGCTCCCTCGAGGGAGAACGGGGTTATCGTCAGGACGCCCGGGCGCCCGTAGATGCGGTCGTAGGCATCACAGATGAGCCGCTGCATAGGGCGCACCGCAGTACGGTTGTAGAGCCTGAAGCTCTCCGCGTACTGCTCATTCGCGAACCCGTTGCCCTCCGTCGGTATGCCGAAAAGATTCGGGTTTGCGCGGAACGCCGTGAAGAGCTGCTGCCGCGACCTTTCGGAAAGGGCCTTGTATCTGTCCCCGAAGTCCTCCACGGTCGGAGTCTCGATAGTCGTGGCCGTGTCCTTGGAATTGTTCCACGAGAACAGGACGCGCCCCGCGTTGGCGTGCCCGCTGAACTTCTCCGTGAACTCCTCCTCTATCTGCTCCTTTATCTGATCATCCGGCACCCCGTTGTTGAAGTTCACTATCTGCGAACTCGTGAACCCGTTGTCAAGTGAGTTGAGGTGGAAGTCGTCAATGCCGCGCTCTATCTCGCCCGCACGGACGGCGGATGCAAATTTCGGTACGGGGTACACCCTGCGCCGGACGGTCTTCACGAAGAGCACGGAGGACGCGTGCAGCCGCCGCCCCTCCTCATCAAGGGACGCCCAGTCGAGGGACGGCATAAAGACCGGATAGCGCACCGCCCTGTGCATCGTCCTCCGCCCCCAGTCCTCGCACCACCAGAAGACCGTGTTGTCCTTGTTCGTGCGGAGCCGCCCCGTGTCGATGTGGTAGATCTCCGCCGGCCTGCCGTCGCGCCCCCTGATGACCTGGAGCGCGAAGCCCCCGAAGAGGTTGAGGTCGGTGGCCACGTCCCGGAGCTGTTCCGCGATGGTGTCGCCCCTGAGGTTCACCGTTGCCGGAGCCAGACCCTCCCGGAGGGGCAGAATAGACACGTCATCCCCCGCAATGAAGTCCACCGTGCCGTCGATGATGCTCTGAAGCGTCGGAACGTTCTCGTAGAGCTCCGTCAGATATTCAGGGTAGGCGTTGCCGTCGCCCCATTCCACAAGCCCGTCGCGCCCCTGCTGAACCTTCTCCCTCGGGGACACGATGTTCGTCTCCAGATAGGGGTCGAGCGCAGCGCACCGCACGGTCTTGCGCATTCCCTTAGTCGTTGCCATATTGCTGATATATTATCTCGTTATCTTCGTTCGTGCTGCGGTCGGCAGCATAGTCCCCGACCACGGCTACGCCGGTGCTCAGGGGGTCGCCCTCCGTGTCGAGCAGCTCATAAGTCCATTCCCCCTCCGGAAGCTCCCACGCCTTGCACGTCTTCGGGAGCGACACCCGGAGCGTGTCGGACACGGGACCGGATTTCACCACCTCCACATCAAGAGAATAGACCCTGTGGTCGATGTCGCTGCACAACTCCAGCCGCCCCGGCGTGCCCGCCCAGCTTCTTGTGAGCCGCACCTCCTGCGGCTCCGTTGTCCTTTTCAGATAGATCATCCCGCTCTTTTTCCCGTTGGGTATGCAGCAGCCCTTTTCCGTAACCGCGCCCCGGCACCGCATTCCGGGAAATTCCGTATATTAGCGGCAGACAAAGGCACGACTATGGGACAGAAAGAAGCATTGCAGTTATTCAATGACAGACAGATAAGGACATTGTGGGACGACACGGCGGAGAAGTGGTATTTCTCCATCGTGGACGTGGTGGCAGCACTGACGGGCAGTTCGAATCCCCGAACCTATTGGAGGGTGCTCAAAAAGAGGCTCGCGGACGAGGGAGACGAAAGTGTTACAAATTGTAACGCTTTCCGGATGCAGGCTGCCGACGGCAAGATGCGACTCACCGATATGGCCGATCAGGAGCAGCTTTTCCGCCTCATCCAGTCAATCCCGTCCCCAAAGGCCGAGCCGTTCAAGGTATGGATGGCACAGGTGGCGTCCGAACGCATAGACGAAATACAGGACCCGGAGCGCGCCATAGACCGGGGAATCGAGTACTACCGCCGAAAAGGCTACGGGGAGGGATGGATAAACGAACGGATGAAGGGGAAGGAGGCCCGCAAGGCACTGACGGACGAATGGAAGCGGACAGGCGTGAAGGACACCCAGTATGCCTCCCTCACAGACATAATCACACAGGAGTGGTCGGGGCTCACGACCAAGCAGTACAAGAATTTCAAGGGGCTCAGAAAGGAGAACCTCCGGGACAATATGACCCGGATGGAGAGCGCACTGAACACCCTTGCGGAGGTGGCCACCACCGAACTCTCCCAGAAGCAGAACCCGACAAATTTCGAACACAACAAGAGGATAGCCAGAAGCGGCGGCCACGTGGCGAAGACGGCACGGGCGGAACTTGAGAGGCAGCTTGGTCGGTCAGTCGTGACGCCGGCGAACGCCAAAGGGCTCAAGGCCCCCGATGACGTGGTGCAGGTGGAATCGGGCGAAGACGCGGAATAGCATCGCCACCGTATCTTGAGGCCGTGGCCGTGGGGCTGCGGCCTTTTCTTTCACGCAAAAAGGGGGCGACCGCAAGGCCGCCCCGGAAAGTTATGATACGGAAATGAGAATCAGTCCGTGATGGTGGAGAGGTCAACGCCGTCCGTGCCGGTCAGCACCTCAAGAGGCATCTCCGCGGAGGTGTCCTGCAGGGTGATGCTGTAGCCGTTGCGGTCCGTCCTTGCGGTGCCGGTCTGTCCGTCGCCGGCCGATGCAAGCACCGGCTCATCCTTGCCGAGGAACCAGTAGAGGCCGTTGGCGTCCTTTATGATGCAGGCAAGCTCGCCCGCCGCAAGCGCTGAAATTTCCACGCGCTTGGCGGTCTCCATACGGTTGAACGGGAGCACGAGGTCGCTCTGGACGAAAGTCACCCCGTTCGGCTTGTCGATGGTGTAGGTGGATGTCAGGCTGCCGGCCTGCCGGGTGAAGCTATATGTCTTGAACTTCGCGGAAGCGGCCATAGCGATGGCCGTTATCTTGCCGTCCGCGACTGTCACGGAGGCCACGTCCGCCTTGTTGGCGATGTACACCTCCACGATACCTCCCATCGAAGGAGCGCAGTCGCGGGCTATGCCGCCGAGTGTCTGAGTGCAACTCATATCTATGTGTGTCTTTTATCGCAAAAGGGGCGGGGTACCGCCCCACCCCTATTTCACGAAATGAGTTAAACGTTTATGTTACTATGCCGATGCCTTGGTGGTATACACGTGGGACGGGTCGGCGAGTTTGGCCACGTTGGCGGCTATGTCACCCACGCTGCCGGGGCTTACCGGAGCGGCAGCGAAGGTGCCGATGACGCACTGGTCCGGGAATGCCACCTGTACGCCGGAGTTCCAGAGAACCTTGAGGCGGAAGGTGTCGTTGTCCTGAGAATACCAGAGACGCACATCTTCCTCATCGCCCTGCATATCGGTGCCGTAGATGAGATTGCGCTCAAAGGTGCCGACAATCTTCAGTGAGCCCTCAAGGCCCCAGGTCTTCACGACCTTGCAGCGGGTGCCCGGAACTACGAACTCCTCCGGCTCATCGTTGACAGCTGAAGGGTAATGATAAAGGTTTGCCGCCACGAGTTCAAGGATGAAGGCGTCAAAGATTTCCGGAGCGACGAAGATGGCCGCGCCGCGCTTGCGTGCCTCAGCCGGAATGGCCTTGAACACGGATACGATACCGGCGTAAGCTGAAGACCCGGAGGCGATGGCCACCTTCTTTGCGGAATTTTCCGCGCCGATGATCTTCAGGAGCCCGTCAAACCACTTGAGGTCAGCATCGCTGGTCTTGGTCTTGTCGCCCTGCCAGATGAGCTTCTCGATCTTGTCGTTTATCGCGTCGGTCACGCCCTTGAGGACTTCAGCCTCGAAAGGCAGGCTTTCGGCGTTTGCGTTGTTGCGCACGAGATATTCGGCATACTTGCCCACAAGGGTGCGCGGGCATATCTCCATATCCACCTTGATGGACGGGGCGTTGATGGTGCGCTGTGACAGTTCAGCGGAGCCAGCCGCGCTGAAGCCGCAGCCGCTACCGTCCTGGAGGGTCGGGGCGATGTCGAGGAAGTTGATGTAGGCGTTGAGCTTGACGCCCGTCTGGATGGTCATCCTTGACCTCGTGCCGGTTCCCGCCAGCGCGAATATCTTCAGGAGGATGTCCCTGTTGGTCTGCACGTAGTCAGGCAGGGAGCTCACAAGGAAGTTAACGTTTGCCATAAATTACAAAGTTGTTTTTGCGTTGATTATCCGAATTTGCCGGGGCGTAACTTTTTCAGTTCCCGGCCTCCATTATCGAGGCCAGGCGGTCGAGCCCCCTGTTGCCCGTCCGTGCGAACTTCGCGGAGGTCTGAACAGTCTCCACTGCCGGCTTCGCCAGCGGCTGCGCCTTCAGTTCCTCCACCTGCCTGCGGAGCTCGGCAGTCTCGTTCGCCGCCGCGTCCGGGTCATAGTCCACCGGCACGAACGCCGGCTTCACCTCTTCTCCCTTGCCGATTGAAGCGGTACCGTCCTCATTCCAGATGACCGGGAAACGGTAATAGCGACAGGTCCTCCAGTCATCCTCATAGACGGAGGCCACAGCGTAATCGTCTCCGGCCTCCGCCAAATAGAAGTCCGGATATTCGTCCATAATGGCACGGGAGATAGCCCGCTGCCTTTCGTCGTAGTTCATCTCGTAGGCCTGACGTATACGACGCGCGGCCACTTCGGCGCGGTCGTCGGCAATTTCCTCAACCTTGCCGTCCTTCACACGGATGATCTTGCCGTCCGCCGTCACGTAGTCCCCGTCCGGGGCGGTCTCGCGCTCTCCTGCGTCGTTGCGCACGTATACGGCGTCACCGGCCTTCAGGTCTTCCGCGCCGTCCCACTCCAGGGAGCCTCGGTCGGTGTCCACCGCGCCGAACTCTTCAGGGGTTTTGTCATCTGCAGCGACTTCCGCCTCGTTGTCGCGGATTTCGCTCACCTTGCCGTCCACGACGACTATGACCTTGTTGTCCGGGGTCTTGTATTCCCCGTCCTCGGCCTGCGTGGTGGTGCCGTCCTCCGCCTCCACGGAAATGACATCTCCGGCCTTGAGGTCTTCGTCCCCGTCCCATACGAGGACGCCCCTGTCGGTCGTCACGCTGCCGAACTGCGCCAGCACCTTGGCCAGCGCAGCCTTGATTCTTGATATCCTCATTCTTGCTGAATTGGTTTGTCTCCCGAATCTGCCGGCGCGGGCCACGTCCGCGTCCGTCCGTGCCTGGTCGCGCTCCGGCACAAAGTCGAACACTCCCTCAAGGCTGAAGCCCTGATATGTGCCGGCCTTTATCTCATCCCATATCGTGTCGTTGGTGACGTGGAACTCTGCGAAGAGGGACCCGTCCGCGATACCGCTGAACCCGTCCGGGCAGAGGCCGCGCTCCCCGTCCTTGATGAACCACTGCACCATCCGCACGCCGTCCACGCCGTCCCCGTCCTCGTGCATCAGATTCACGTCGTTCTGATGCCCGTCCGCAAGATACTGCTCCGCCATTTTCCTGATGGTGTCGGCACGGTAGATGACATAGTACTCGCCGTCCCTTTCGTCCCGGCGGTAGATGGGGAAGTCGGCGCGCATCACCACGCCGAACACCAGCCGCCGCTCCTCGTCCGCCACGCGGTAGAGCTGCGCCCGCCTTTCCGCCGCCATAGCCACGAACCCGGAACACACCGCCGGATCGTCCACAAGCGAAATACGAAGCATCCCCGTGCCGTCGGAGCCGACACGGGCGTCATATACCGGAATGCCGTTTATAGTCGCCGTATTGTTCATAAAATGCCGTTTCCGTGGGAATATGGGAGCGCCCCCGTCCGTAACAGGGGCAATCCGTCAGAACGTCGTCTCCGCAATGCGAGTCCGGGTCGCGTTCCGCTCCGCCTGCAGGTCGGACGCAAGGATGTACACCCGCGACGGGGCTGCTGCCGCGTTCAGCCTTTCCTCCTCGCTCGCGGTGGTGACCGTGCGGACCTGCCCGAGGCTTGCGGTCGTGGCCGGTGCCGCCTGCGTCGCACTTATGCCGGAGGATGACACGGAGGCCGTGGTCTTTCCGGACACGTCGGTGGCCTTTATCTTGGCTATCTGCGCCAGCCCCGCGGCCGTCACGGCTGCCGCCTGCACGGCTCCGAGGATGACGCCGGCAGGACCCTTCACGACCTCCACCGTGCCCGTATAGGCTGCCACGGCTCCGCTGATGGTATCGATTGTTGCGGATGCTATCCTCATCGCCTTCACCTGCTCCGCCTGCTCCTCGGAGATTGCCCCGTTGGACTCATACATATCCGCCACACTCGACAGTATGGAGGACGTCGCGTCCGCCGCCCCCTTAATGAGCTGCCGCTTCTGTTTTGCCCGTTCCGCCATATCGGCCACCGCCTGCGCCTGCTGGCGGTCTATCTCCCCGAGGACCTCGTTCACGAAGTCCAGAGTGTCGGACGTATCCTCCTCTATCGCAGCATTTATAGATTTCATCTCCTCGGCCGCAGCCTTCTGCGCCTCGATCCGCTTCGCGATGGTGGCGTCCGTGGCGTTGATCATCTGGTCGGTGACCTTCGCCAGCTTCATCCCTTCCTCCGCGGCCTTGCCGACTCCCTCTCCCGCAGCCTTGGCCTTTGCCTTCGTGGAGCCAAGCCCGGCAACAAACCGCTCACCGGCCTCCTGACCGGCCTTGAAGTTGTCAGCAAGGCTGAACCCCTTGCGCAGTGATTCTCCCACGCCCTTCGCGGCTTCGCCCGCACTTTTCGCCGCCTCCCTGAACTTGCCGGTGAACAGGTTCTTCGCCGCGTCCCCCAAGCCCTTGACGGCCTCGATTGTCGTGCGGATCGGGGTCAGAAGGAACTGCAGGACGGCATTCCCTACGCCCACGGCACCGGCGATGATCCGCTTGAACGTCTCTCCGGACTCGCCTGCAAGGCTCGTGAAGTACTCTATGACCTTAGCCACGATGTCCGCCACCTTCTGGAGCGCGGCCCCCGCAAGGTCTATCAGCGGCTGAAGGGCGGCCATAGCCTTGTCGATTGCCGCAAGGACGGTCTCGTTGTCCTTCAAGCTTTCGGTTATCTTCATTATGGCAGGGGCCAGCAGGCCTATGGTGGCCAGCACCGGCTGCTTCCCTATGAGCCCCAGCGTCTGCCCGACCTTGCCCAGTTCCTCCTTCGTGCGCCCGAGTGTCGGAGGCAGCTCCTTCAGAATGTCCCCCAGACCGTTCAGGGCGCTTGTGTAGTTGCCCACGTTGCGCTGATAGTTGCCCTGCAGGGCATCCATCTCCTTCAGCCGCCCGTTCACCTCATTGACCTGCTCCGCCAGCTCACGGAACCGCGCCTTGCCGCGCTCCGTGCTCACGTCCGTGGCCCGCAGTTCCTCCTTCATCGCCGCCATACGGTGGACAAGCGAATTGTAGGATTCGGCCGCGCCCGTGGCCGACTGCGCCAGATCCTCCATAGAGGACGAAGTTGCATACATCGCATCCTTGAGCGCATTCTGGTTCACCTTCAGCTCGCTGAGGGTGTCCTGATACTCCTGCGTTCCTATCTCCAGCTCACTGACCCGCGACTTGAGTAGCTTGATGTTGTCCCTGAGGTCATTGACGCTCCTGACGGCCTCGCCCGTGTCGACCCGGAGGACGGTGAGCGTCTCCATTGTGTTCTCTGCCATATTATCCCGTATATGCCTTTATGTCCTTGACCTGCACGAATTCGCACTCCGTGAGGTCATTTGTGGTTATGCTGTAATTGATTATCCTGTTCAGACTCCAGCGGCAGCCTCCCCACGTGAAGAAACGCCTCAGAAGCCCGCTCCCGACCTCAAGCCCAGAGAGGTCAACCTTCGCCCGGAGCACCTTCGTGTCGCGGTCGAAGCGGTCGGCCACATATGCCGCCCAGTTGCGGTCATAGAGGGTCTCCACCTGCTGCGGCGGATCCGTGAACCCCACCGCCAGCGGCTCTCCGAAGTCCCAGCAGGGACACGCGTCCGCCGTGTCACTGACCTTCCACCGCCTGAAGTTCGGGAACCGCGTGACCGCCTTCGCCTGATCGACGGTAATGTCCCAGCAGGGGGACCCGTTGTTCACCTCCAGCATAGCGGCCGTGTCGTCCGAAAGTTTGAACGGCACACGGAGCGTCAGCTGCGACGGGGCAACCAACGGCGAATCCTTCATCCCGTCGAGGAACAGCAGGCACATCGACCCGTCCTCCGCCTTCCCGTCATCGTCGCAGAACTGAGGCATAACCATAAAGTGCCGCCAGCCGGCGGCATACATCCCGGACGCATACCTGTTGCCGTCCGTGTAGTCGGTTGCCGTGCACTGTATTGACAGCTGCCCCGAATAGAGATACCACGAGCAGGTGCCGGCGGCCGCAAATTTAAAGATGGACGAATAATAGGTCCTATCGGAGGTGCTTATCTGCTTCACGGGGGACCAGTAGAGGGCATCAGTGTCCTGTACGTCAGCCGCGCCCCGGAGCGCCGTCCCTGACATCGCCTCCGTGCTTTCGTCACTGAATCCGTAGCCGGTATTGACACGCTGCGCCCCGTACTGCACTCCGTAGGTCTCCTCATACTGCGACGCGAAAGCCCCCGGCACCTCCTTCCATCCCCAGATGTAGAACCGCCTGTCCATCAAGTTCGGCTCTATCGTCACGGCTCCGCCGACACGTCCCTCAAGGTCTATCGACTCCGCGCCATCGTTGGTATAATATAAAGAGCGGGCCATCAGGGTCACGGTCGAGTCCCCGTCATCATAGACAAATACGAGCCCCAAGGCCTTGGCCACCGACACGAGCACCTCGGCCGGAGATGGGGTGCCCGTCAGGATTTCCGCGAGTGTGGTGTCCGTGGGGTCGAAATTTTCACGGTCGAACAGGGGGAGGGTCAGCCACGAGTCCTTAATCCACACGTCCTCGCCGTCGAATGTGGCGGAATCAAGGACAAGCTCATAGCCCGTGTCCTTCGACGTGTGCGCCACGGACTTCAAGAACTGCCACAGGCTGACCACCGGTCGCTGAAGATAGGCCCTCAAGTCCTGCATTTCCCACTCCGTCATTCCCTTCGGCAGGTCTATGAGGATGGGGCCGGCAGTCGGAGGCCCGTATGTGACCCCATCCTTCGTGGAGGTCGTGTAAAGCCCGTAGAGTTGTGTGGTCGGGGTGTTCCCGTCCTCATAGACTGCGTGCTTCGCGTCGAACCCCTTGTCCGGTATCCCGTTCAGGCAGGGCGCGAAGTTCACCAGACGATAGAGGGGGCGGTTCACGGTGCTGTCCGGGTCAAGCGTGTCCCACGCCGCCCGGACTTCAGCCGCCGTCAGCGACATCCCCTCCTGAGCCGGGATTATCGGGTCGTCCTCGCTTCCGGGTATCAGCCACTTCATATCCGCAAGGCTGCGCTTCTGTCCGTCATCCCGATTGCTCAAAGCGTAGAAGAAGCCCCCGAGGCCGCCATAGAGGGTCACGGTGTAGGACGCGACGCGCCCCGCGCCCGTGGCCACGCTGTCAAGCTTGAGGTAACCCTTCGAAAGCCGGTCGCCCGTCTCCGCGATGAGGTCGAAGTCCGTCCGAGCCAGAGGGTCGAACCCCCCGTCACCCGTCACGCGGTCGGGGCGGAAGAAGCAGCCGAAGATGGCGTTGTTGGCCGGGGTGGCCTGAAGGGTCACCTGCTGCGAGAACGAGTTGCGGACGGCTGCCGGACTGGAGGCCTCGTCTCGCGTCCAATTCATCAGGAGGAAGGACGCGTCATCAAGGTCGGCACGCTGCCCCGATATGTAGAGCGACACCTTCCTCATCTCCTGACGAAATTATAGGCCACACGGGCATCAAAGTCATAACGCACAAGCTGCCCGCCGTTGCCCTTGTATGTCTTGTAGTCCACAGTGTCTCCCGTCAGCACGAGCGGCGTCCAGGTATCCTCCTGCGTGTCGTAGAGGAGCACGTTGGTGGAGTCGAACAGGCCGCGCATCTGAAGGGACCCCTCATCAGAGAGCCACCCCGTCCCGAGCCGCAGCGTGCGCTCCGTGGCGTTGGCGTAGTTCCTTATCGCGCGGTCGGTACCGTAATATCCCCCGTTGGTCTCGCCGGTCTGCACCGTGTGGCGCGTCACCGTGTCCGACTGCGGAGCCCCGTTCACCACGAGCATCTGTTCCCATCCGCCGTAATCATTGTACCAGTGAAGAACATAGCGCGTGCAGGCGTCAGAGACCCGGAACTTCAGCCCGGCCACTTCCAGCTCGTCACCCGCTGACGCGAACTGCGACAGGGTGAACACCCCCGTCCCCATCATCGAGCCGGCGGGAACGGCAACAGTCTTCGTGTATGTCGTCCCGTCCTTCCGTTTGCCGGCCAGCGTTATGGACGATGCCTCCGGCACCGTGCCCGGCGCGGCCATAACCGTGATGAGCAAGTACTGGTTCGGAGACACGTCACGGGACGGAGCCATTGTGACCGCCCCCGCGTGCTCCGTGAACTTCCGGTCATAGCTCCAGTTGGGATAGAACTGCACGCTGCCGGCCGTCAGCCACGTGCTGCCGCTCTCGCTGTACTCCAGCACGAACACCACGGGCTCGTTTTTGGTGTAGTCCTGATTGCTTTCGTCTATCAGCGGCAGTTCGTCCGACAGATAGTCGGCACATACCCTGTTCATCTGCACGCGAATGAATCCCCCGACCTTGACGGCACGCCCCCGGAAGATGATGTCCCCCGAGCTGCCGCCCTTGCGTATGCGCGTCCACACCGCGTCTTTCGTAGTGTTTATCGCTATTGATGTGTCCTTCCAAATTGGCGTCATATCTTCGTTTTGACGTGGATATGGAGAGCGGCGGGAACGTATCCCATCGCAAGCATTCACTGCCCCATAAAGGTTGTTTTAATATATTCTGAGGCATCTGTTCCCAGAGCTTCCGAAATCTTCCGCTCGTACCACGGCATCAGCCGCTCCACCGTCTCCTGCAGGTCGGGCTTCCCCTCCGTCCCGACCCGGGCTATCTTGCGGCCTATGAGATAGGCCAGCTGCTTCGGCGTCGGGATGCGCCCGTCACGTCCGGGGCGCGGTATGACAGGCTTCACCGTTATCCATTCCAGAATCTTTTCGGGCGGCGGCCAATGAGGACGCGTGCCGTACTCGATGTACTTCCAATATTCCAGCAGGGAGAGTTGGACCTCCCAGACATTTCTGTCAAGGGCTACGCGGGCAGTGACGGAGTTCAGCAGATTCCGGGATGCGTTGCGGCCGCTCCGCCCGAGCTGGTCTCGATAGTTCTCCGCCAAATCCGCCGCCATTTCCTGGAGCACGGCCTGGAGATGTGGTATTTTGAAAAGTTCCGCCATCAGTGCGCCCTCCTCCACTTATCGATCGCCTCACGATCGCGTTCGGCCTTGTCGCGGGTATAGCATATGATGTTAAGGAACTCCATTGCGCTCATAGTCCAGACCTCCCCCCAGCTGCACCGGCACGTTCCGCTGACCTCATCGACATTTGCGATCCATCCCCACCGCCGGTCAAACGGTTCCACGCCGCCCGCACCTTCTGCACCTGCGTCATCTTCTCCGTCCGCCGCGGTTCCGGAAGCCTCTCCGCCGCCCGTTCCGAACAGCTGAGGGAATCCCGAATTAAGGCCGCGAACTTCATCGTAAAAAAAGCGGCGACCCGGAGCACCTCCTTCACGCTCATATGGTCGCGGATGGCCGCCTGCACCTCCGCGATGTCATAGCCCTGGTTGTACCCGTGCCCCTTCGGCACCATCAGCACCGACAGGAGCTCCACGATGCGCTCCGGCTCCGCGCTGAACGTCTGGAAGTCCACATACTGCGCCACGGTTATCTTCGTGGCGTCCTGCACCGGTACGAGTTCCCAGTTCCCCACACGGTAGACCTTGGCCGCCCGTCCTCCGACGTGCTCCGGCTCCACGGTCAGGAACGCGGACTTCTCCGCCAATGCCCGGTATTCCGCTATCGGCAAGTCCAGAATATCCTCCGGAGCGCTCCCCGTGAGGATCGCGATGACACGCGCCTGCCGCTCTATGTCATCAATGTCTGCAAGTTTACCTACCCTGCAGATTTCAAGATAGCGCCCGATGGGCAGCTTCCCATAATCGTCAATAATGTCCATATTTGTTCTTTCTGAAAGTCATATGATAGTCCCCCTTGCCGGCGTTGCGCCCGAACTTCGTCCAGACCGCATATCGCAGCGCATCAAGGAGGTGGTTGTATCTGTCTATCGGCCAGTTCAGCGGCCGCCCGTCCGAATCCTTCGCCCACGTGTAATTTCGCAGTTCTGTGATGAGGTCGAGGCTGTCCTTGGTCACCAGCAGCCGCCAGCCGCGCATCCACTGAAGCTGGAACGCCAGCTTGTCGGACTTCACCGGCGCGTCCTTGTCGCACGCCGTCACCCTGAACCCGGCACGCCTTATCTCCTCTATCGACTTCGGCTCCGCGCAGTCGGCAAATATCTCGACGCGCGGCCCCGTATTGTCGGCCTTGAGGTCATCTATGATGTCCGAGTTCAGCATCCTCGTGCGATAGCACCTCTGACGGCAGTAGAGGACTTTCCGGCCGGTGTCCGCAAGCACCTGCACACGGGCGGTCGGGTCGTTGGTGAAGCCGAAGTCCAGTCCCTGCACCTCGATGAGGGACGAACGCTCCGCCGGCAGGGCGTCCACGGTGTCGAAGTCGTAGACCGTCCCCTCAAGGGTGCCTATCTCGCCGAGCCCGTACACCTTCCACCAGTTGGGATCGTCCCTGTTGCCCTCTATCTCCGCCACCTGCTCCTTCGACAGGAAGGCGCGGTTGTCAAGGTAGGTCGTGCGGATGCTGATGCAGTCCTCGCGCGGCTCCACCTTCTCGATGGCCCAGAAGAGCGCGGCGGGGTTGTAGTCCAGCAGGATGAGCCCCGTGGTGCGGACGGCCATCTGCCTGTAGGTCTCATAAGGGATGTGGTTGCACTCGTTGACGAAGAGCCGCTTGCGCGCCGGCCCCATCACCTTGTCTGGGGCGTCGGCGCTGAAGAACTCCAGCCGCGCCCCGTTGGAGTATGTCCACGTCAGTGTGGAGGCGTTCCATTCCGGGCACGCCTTCAGGGGACGCGCCACGATGCGCTCGAAGTCGCGCACCGCGCCCCTCCGGAGGTGCGGCAGGGTCTCCGACACCACGGACGTCACGTCCCCCGGGCCGTCCGCCTTCGGGATGAGCAGATGGAGGAACTGGAGGGTGCTGTAGGTCTTGCCGGAGCGGGTTCCCCCTCTCTGGCTGATGACGCGCGGACGCCGCGCCGCCGCGTCGTAGAGCTTCCAGAACACCCCCGAGAACTCCATCAGACCCCGAGCCCCCCGATGCCCTCGACCTTGTCCTTCTCATCGTCGGAGCGCACGACGATGGTGACCCCGTCCCCGGTGTCCACCTTCTGCTCGACCTGCACCTTCGGGCGCCCCTTGATGCGCTCAAGCAGCCACTGCATCGTGGCCGTGGCCGTCCGTGGCGTGCACAGACTCAGGGCCATCACGCGCAGCGCCTGATTGGGCGCCTCGTTCGCCAGCCGTCGGAAGTCGTCCAGCGTGGACTTGCCGAACGCCATCCGCGAAAGGTCGTCCAGGAACTTGTCCGCCAGCTGTTCCGCGCTCTTGCGCCTGCGCTTCGATTCCCCGGACAGCCTCCCTGCGGCGGCCGCCTTCTCCTTGTCCGTCCACCCACGTGGACGGAGGTTCGCCAATGATTTCGGGTTGTAGCTCATCTTCGTTTCCGTCTTTGTTTTCACAGCCAGGCCGCCATCCGACCCGTCTCGATCTCTATCTCCTTCAGCAGCTCCTCATCCCCCGGCTCCGGCAGCCAAATCCCCTCCTGCGCCGCCCAGCGCTTCAGCCGGTCTATGGCGGTCGTCATCTCCTCCTTCGTGAGCTCCGCGCTGCTCCTCATCTCCGTCACGGTGCCGAAGAACGGGTCGGGGCGCGTCACCTCGAAGAGATCGCGGTTGCAGAGCCGCTTGAGGTACCACTCCTTCGCATACTCCAGGGTGACCCCGGTCTCCACCGCAAGGGCACCGAGCAGGGCGTGCAGATAGCTGTTCTGCGCCTTCGTCCGTCCCGTGCGCTCCGTGAGCTCCACGGCCGCCCCCTTCTCCAGCAGCGCGGCGGCACGTGCTTCGAAACGCCTGCGGTCAAGCTCGCGCGAAAGGTCGTAGGTCATCGCCGCCCTCCCATCTGCCGTATGGATTTCGGGCGCGGCGCCTCCGCTCTTTCGGCGTCCGTCTCCCTGTAGGAGCACGGCTCGTCCGACACCCCGAGCTCGTCGTGGAGGATGTAGCCATACCAGCGGCAGGCCTCGTAAGGCGTACCGTCCGGGAACGCCCCGAGGCGAAGCCGCAGACAGCCGTCACAGGACACGGAACGCTGGTCGTACCACCTCATACCTTCAGCCCCTCCACGATCGCCTTCTCCCGTTCAGAGAGTTCCCAGACCACCGCCTTCTCCCGTTCCGCCTTCTCCCGTTCCGCCTTCTCCCGTTCCGCCTTCTC
>ERZ1026848.216-NODE-216-length-33196-cov-26.316828_pt1 | contig 33196 bp, 38 predicted proteins | sample MGYA00380154_ERZ1026848 | MGnify/ENA primary metagenome ERZ1026848 (study PRJEB33269, sample SAMEA4719790) | human gut metagenome | biome: human-associated habitat; feature: organic feature; material: feces | place: Cameroon | collected 2013-10 ...
AGCTGGCAGAAGCACCCAGCGCCACCAAGATTTCCGCAGCCGGGTACAGCTACGCTATGAACAAGGCGGGGCTGTCCGCCATTGTACCCACCACGGAGGACCCCAAGGCGGGCATTGCTCAAATCTCCCTGCAGATCGAAGGAAAGTTCGCGGAGTGCGTATACCGGGGCTACGAACGGATGATGGCCGCCATTATGGACCGGCTGAATCTGAAATATTCGTGGAAATTCTCGCTCTTTGGCACACTCTCCACAGAGGAAAAGCGGATGGAGGAGGCCAAGCAGGGTATGACCCTCGGCATCCTGCCGCAGACCATCATCTACATGGCGATGAACGATCTTTCCCTGCTGGACGATTTGAGCATTTCCAACGCCATCAAAGCAAGCGGCATCATGGATAAGCGTTTGCCGCTGGTGACAAGCTACAACGCCAAGCAGTCCGAAAGCGGACTGCCGCCCCAGGCGGCCCACGATCTGAACCCCGGCGGGAGACCCAAGGGGGACGGCACCGTGACCAGCGAGGGGCAGGAGGCGGACATTGACACCTACGGCGGATAGCCGAAGAAAAAGTGAACAGAGCACCCCGCTCTAAGCGGTGAGCGGGAGGAGCAAAGCGTTGCTGACGCCGGAATGACCGGCGTGGGCAGCGCTTTTTTTCAACATGAGAGGAGGAAACCACATGGCAAAGCTGCGGGACATTTACCACTACGAAAATCCCCGCTTTTCCTCGCTGCGGGACGCGGCAAGGCGGGCCACGGCGGCATACCAGAACGCCGCACGGGGGCTGGACACGCTGAAGGAGTGGGTTCTGGTGGAGTTTGGACTGGTACACACGGCGGACGCCATTCACCGTCTGGCCCACGAACAGCCCAAGCGGTTTGACGTGATTGGAGACATTCTCCACCAGCGGCACCTGATGCAGGAATACCCGGAGACCCCGGAATACCGGGAGCGGCCGGAGGACATGGACGGCGTTTTCGGAGAGGTGATCCGGCTGTTGGAGGACATTGAGGACGCCTTGCGAGACTGCGTGGGCACCAGCGAAGAAGTGGGGCTGTATCCGCTGGCAAGGGAATTTGAAAACCTTCAGATGGAGAACAGCAAAAGCTACGAGACCATGCTCTACGCATGGCAGATGTATGACAAGACCGACGGCAGCGCCACCAGCTATGACAACTGGGTGGAAAAGCTGTTTGACGGAGAGGAGGCGTGACCATGCCGTTTCGGACGAGAGGAACCCCGCCGGAGCACGTAAAAATGTCCGGCGAGCTGCGGGTCATGCAACGGCTCAGTGAATACGAGTTCGGCGTGGAGCTGTGGGTCATGCGCTCCGGGCTGAATGAGAATCATTGGGATTTCCGCAATATGCGGGAGCACTACCTGACGTTTGTGGGTCAGCCCATTCTGTGTGCCTATGTGGGCCGCAAGGTGGGGGACGGACACAACATGAGAGAAGTGCGGGACCCCTACACCGGCGAGAAGGGCTACACGTTCATGGACGGAACGGCGGAGCGCATCGTAGGGACCCTATCCGACGATCCCAAGGACTTTTCCATTGTGGAAGAGGACGGGAACGAGTGGATCAGGGCAAAGGGCCGGTTATTCCAGTTTTACGCACCGGAATTGGTGGAAAAAATTGTGCGGACAGGGCGCATGGATGTTTCCGTCGAAACCGATACGAAAAAATCCCACATGGACGGCGAGAACGAGATCATTACGGATTGGGCAGGTCTCGGCGTAACCGTGCTGGGAGACGATGTGCCGCCGGCAATTCCGGGGGCGCGGATCAAGGCGCTGAGTGCCATGCAGGAAGAGTTTAAGACATTAAAACTGCGGGCGGCGTCTCTGGACCCCGGAAAGGGAAGCAACGAAACGAACAAGAGAAAAGGAGTGAACATCATGAGCAAGAAGGCAATGGAGGCCATGTCCGAAAAGTTCAAGGGCTACCGCGTGGTCGCTCTGAGCGAGGACGGGATGCACGTTGGCCTCGTGGACTCTGCCGGCAGCGCTTATACCTACGCCTTTAACGCGGAGGATAACGGCGCCGTGGTGGAGAGCCGCATCAAGCCCGCTTACCTCACGGCAGCCTTCCCCTTTGGCGAGGGCGTGAACGCCATGGCAGAGGTGAGCGACATCGTGGACTATGCCTGCGCCGCAAAGGGGCAGCAGGCGGAGGACGTGAAGGCACTGCAGACACGTCTGAACGAGGCGGAGGAAAAGATCCGCACCATGGAGGCCGCCGAGCATGAGCGCCGGGTCGAGGCCGTGAAGGAAGCCGTGAACAGCGCCTTGGAGGACATCCGGGCCTGCGCCGTGGAAGGCGACGCCGACATGACCGAGACGGCCAAGGGTCTGTGCGACCGGGCAGAGGAGTTCGCAGCCATGGAGACTGACGGGAAGTTCTGCGGCGCAGACCGCGCCGTGCTGGACCTGATGGCCGCACACGGTAAGGCACAGACCGAAAAGCGCAAGAAGGAAATGGCCGCCAAGCAGCATTCCTTCGCATGGAACAACCCCAAGACCAACGGCGGCGAGGGCGGCGGCATCATGGAGATGCTGAGCCACATGAACGGCTGAGAAACGAGAGGAGAGTGAATCACAATGGCATACATTGAAAAGACTGCGTTTTGGCCCCGCGTGACCAACCGCGTATTCGACGAGACGCTGAACATCACCGGCAAGTTCCAGAACGGCGAAAAGCAGGATGAGCTGTGCTCCGCCGGTTTCCTGTGCGTAAAGGATGAGCTGATGGACTGTGAGGGCTATGTGGGCGTTGGCCCCACCGATGCCGCCGTGACCATCAAGAACAGCAACAGCTGGAATATGAAGGCCACCGGAGCCGCCGTGAAGAGCGAGGGCGACGGCATTTACGCCTGCAACCCCTATGACGTGAACATGGTTCAGGACCCCGCCACCGGCAACCTCTACAAGGTTGGTGCCAACACCCTGGGCCTGCCCGCTCCCAAGGGCTATCCCGTCACCTTCACCAAGATCGTGTTCGACGGGAACAAGATTTACCGGTTCGGCATCGGCAACCTGTCCACCACTCTGGGGGCCAACAAGTTCCTGACCATTGCCAACGGTCTGCTGGTGCCCGCCACCGCCGCTCCCACCGACGTGGGGACTCCGTACTTCAAGGTTCTGCCCACCGGCGGCACCTTTACCGAGGGCGCACAGAGCGCATTTGAGTTCGTGGACGTGATGGCCTGCAAGGTTGACGCGGCAGCGGGCTGAGAAACGAGAGGAGAGTGACAACAATGGCAATCAAACTGAACAGCATCAATCCTGATGTGTATGACAGCGCAGCCAAGGAGTTCAGCAACGCGGAACGTGATCGGGCCTACATCGTTACCTGCGGCCGTCTGCTGATGCGTGAGCGTCTGGGCCGGGATGAGCGCGCCCTGCGGGTCATGACCAAGCAGCCCGACGATTTCACCGCCATGCTGGCGGACGGCGAGGGGCAGAACAGCTACAGCATGACCAACCGCAACCTTCAGAAGAACCTGCTGCTTTTCTGCGCCAAGCGGGTGTGCGCCCTGAGCGGGGAGATTCCCCCCGCTGATCTGGACGAGTTCCGCCGCAACCAGCGCAAGTTCATGAGCGACAGTCTGTACCTCAAGACTCTGGCCGGTATCGTCACCGAGATCGTGACCCCCATGCTGCCCACCGTCATGAGTTCCGGGCTGGGCTGGCTGGCTGAGATGACCACCGTGCCCATCGGCCAGACCAAGGAGCTGGACATCATGTCCAACGACATTTTCCTCTTTGAGGATGACAGCTGGGGCGCTTCCCGCTCCAAGCCCGCCAACACCCTCTACAACAAGAGCGTGACCCTGAACCCCCGTCTGCGCACCGCACGGGTGAGCGTGAAGTGGTATCAGCTGGTGGGCAACGATGCCGACATGGGTCAGTTCTTCAACGCTCTGGCCGCCGGTATGTACTCCAAGATCACGGCGCTGTGGATCAGCACCCTGACCAAGATGACGGGCAACACCGCCTATGTGCCTGCCAACATGACCTTCACCAATACCTCCGCAAACTGGGTCACTGCCGGTGAGCGCGTGAGCGTTGTGAACGGGACCCGCTACCGGAACGTGATGGCCCTTGGCCGTCCTTCCGCACTGACTAAGGCGCTGCCCAGCGGTGTGGTGAACGCCTCCACCGTGAATCTGGATGCCGCCCTGTCCACTATGCTGGGCGTGGATTGGGCACGGTACGGCTTCCTGGGCGAGTACATGGGCATGAACCTGATGCCCATTGATACTGCTATTGTCCCCGGCACCCAGAATACCACCGTTGTGGATATTGTGCCCGCCGACAAGATTTGGCTGGTGCCTGCGGGCGGCTACAAGCCCGTCTACATCGGCATGGAGGAAGGCACGCCCATTCAGTTGGAGCTGACCCCCGATCAGACCGCAGACATGAGCATCGACGTTGTTGTGTCCATGTCCATTGACTGTGTGCCGGTCCTCGCCAGCAGAATGGCCGTTATCAACGCGTAAGCACCCCAAGCGGGAGGGAGGAAACCCTCTCTCCCGCAGATATGGGGCGAAGCCTGCATGAGGGCAGAGCACCACGGAAAATACAGCATCTTTTATCTGAAAGGAGCGGACAAAGATGGCAAAAGAGAAACGGACGGCCGCAGATGTGGCGGCGGGGATCGAAGCCCAGGAGCTGGAAGCAGCCGACCAGCCCCTGCGGGAACAGACAAAGGCTGCGCCCGTGGCAGAGCAAAAAGCACCTGCGGCGGAGAAGGAACCCGAAAAGCTCTATACAGCCGATGAGGTAGCGGAGATCGCCAAACAGGCGGCGGCGGAGGCCGTTGCAAAGGCCATGGCGGAGGTCAAACCCCAAGTGGTGCAGGTGATGGCAGACACTGAAAAGGTGACGCTCCGCTGGTGTGCCCCGGTGGCGGACGACAATCTGGCTGTATTCGGCCCCAACGGGATGTACGGCACCGTGACCGGGAAGAACGGCACCGTGATGGTGCCCAAGAGCGAGTGGAGCCGGTTCTATGATGAAACGGCAAGACGGCTCATTGAGCGGCGGTGGCTGGTGGTGCTCTCCGGGATGTCCGATGCGGAACGGGCGGTGTACCACTGCGCATACCGCAAGGGCGAGGTGCTGGACGAGACGGCCTTCCGCTGCGCCGTGACCATGGGGGACAAGCTGCTGGACATCTTCGACGATCTCTGCACGGAGCATCAGGAGATGGTGGCCAAGGCTTACTATGACGCATGGGAGCGGGGCGAGGTCAGTGCTGACAGCCGGGAGCTGCTGAAGAAGCTGAACGCGAAGAACAAAGCCCGGTATGCCGAAGAACCCAAGGAGGACCCCCGGCGGAAGGGAATGTTCCGCCCGGTGCTGGACGCGCTGAACAGCGCGGAGGCAGCGGAAGAGGACTAAAGGCAAAAGGAGGAATTAGACATGGATATTTCCGGATTTGGCATTGCCAGCGTGGCGGTCATTACGGTGATCTGCTACCTGATTGGCATGGCTGTGAAGGCCACCGCCATTGAGAACAAGTGGATTCCCATTATTGTGGGCGTATCCGGCGGCGTTCTGGGCGTGGTGGGGATGCTGATTATGGCAGACTTCCCCGCAACGGACTATCTCACCGCCGTGGCAGTGGGCATTGTAAGCGGTCTGGCCAGCACCGGCGTGAATCAGATCGCGAAACAGATGAGTAATTAAAATTGCTTCCGCAAAGGGCTGGGGTTCCCAGCGGAAGCCAAGGGGATATTCTCTTTTGAAAAGAGAATGTCCCCCCGGCCCCCTAAAGAGAAACGCGGGGGGGATTCCGATTTTCCCCCGCACCCCCTTGAAACGGCACAAAGGCCGGGGGCACCGGCCCCCGCCTTTGGAAACCACCCCCCATAGAACGGGGCGAGGTTGAGGGGGCATAGATAGAATCAACAACCATTTTTTTGATTTGAAAGGAGAACAAATCATGGACAAGAAATATGCAGAGATCATCACTGAGGGTAAGGCCACCGGCAAGAGCATTGAAGAGATCAACGAGGCCCTGAAAGCCGCTGGCGCAAACTTCCACCTGAATCCCGATGGCGGTGTGGCCGGTTGGACCGAGCAGGAGATGAAGGAGGGCTTTATTCCCGCCGAGGATGACGGAAAGGACGGCATCTACAAGATTGCCAGCGACGGCAAGCCCATCCGCTACTCCCACAAGGCGCTGGGCGGCGGGGTCTACGGCGTTGCAATCCCCGTGATGGATCGGGACAAGAGCCGCGCCGACACCACCATTACCGTGGGCCACTGGGAACTGAGCTATGACAGCCTGGGCTGCTGCTACAGCCGCAAGAACCTGAGAAAATGACCAGAGCGGGTACGATTCCGCTTCAGGACCTCCAATGGGTGCGGATTTATTTCAACAGAAAACGTCTCCGCTCCACCAAGACCAACCTCAAGAAGATTCTGGCGGAGACAGGCGGAGACGCGATCTGTAACGGCTCCATTTTCCTGCGGAACCAGCAGCCCGCCTGCCACCTGAAGGCAGACGGAAAGGTTTACAAGGCCCCGGACTATCGGGCTTGGGCCATCAGCTGGAACACCCCGGAGGATTTCGGCGTAAAAACCGTACCCAATGGGGACGCAAACTACATGGAGTGCGTCCACCTTATCATCGGCGGGAAGAAGATCAGCCCCGTCACCTGCGGAGCGGATATGCGCTACCGTGCGCCCCGGACGGCTATCGGAACCAAAGACGGACGGTACGCCTACTATGTGAGCCAGGATCGGCGGACACCGGAGCAGCTTCGGGATCTGCTGGTATCCTCTGGTTGGGACGACTCCATTATGATGGACGGCGGCGGAAGCACCTGCTTTATGGACAAGGACGGCAACGGCTTTACCGGAGACGGACGGATCATCCCGTTCTTTTTGGTGTGGAAACTGAAAAGCGGAGAGGCGTGCGAACCGGAAGGAGGAAAACCCATGGTAGAGATCAACGGATACTCCAAGGCCAAGGACGGTGACAAGCGTCTTTCCGCCCACTTCAAGGTCAAGGAGTTCGCCTGCGGGGATGGCAGCGACGCCATTCTGGTGGCACCCCGCCTTGTAATGGTGCTGGAATCCATCCGTACTTATTTCGGTTCCGCTGTGAGGATCAACAGCGGATACCGGACGCCGCAGTACAACGCCAAGGTGGGCGGTGTAACGGACAGCCAGCACTGCTACGGCACGGCGGCCGACATTGTGGTACGGGGCAAGACCCCGGCGCAGGTGGCGGCCTACGCCCGACAGCTGATGCCGGACTGGGGCGGTGTGGGGATCTACGCGAAAAAGGGCTTTACGCATATCGACACAAGAGAGGTGAAAGCTGATTGGACGGGCTGAAACGCATCTTGAACGGCGATTATGCGGTAAGCAAAAGAGGAGAGGTTTTTAGCCTAAAAAGCAACAAACCCTTAAAGCAAATGGATAACGGCCACGGATACAAACATGTGTGCGTGTGCATTGATGGCAGACCCAAAAAGTATTACGTACATCGACTTGTGGCTATGGCATATTTGCCGAATCCCAATCAGTACCCAGAGATCAATCACATTGATGAAAACCGGGGGAACAACCACGCGGACAACCTTGAATGGTGCACAGCAAAATACAACAAGAATTATGGGAGACGTGCGGAAAAATTCAGCAGATCAAGAGGCCGTCCCGTGGTTTGCGTTGAAACAGGAAAAGTTTATTGTTCGTGCGGAGCAGCGGAACGAGAAACGGGCATCAATCGAGGGTGTATTCATTCTTGCTGCACGAAGTACCGAAATGCGCAAAGTGCTGGGGGACTTCACTGGACGTTTGCAAAAGGCTTTCAACCTTAATTAAAGGCCGACTGGACAGGCTGAGAGTTTTAAACCGAAGGGGGGAACGGAGCAATGGCGATGCAGGGAGACTCCTATCTGATCCCCATTGTGGTGCGGCAGAACGATGTTGTGATCGAGCCGCAGATGGTGGAACTCCTGGTGCTGAAGATCGGCGGCATTGCAAAGTTCTACCCCAACGGCGGGCTGACCTACGCGGAGGGGCAGTGGTATTTCTCCCTTTCTCAGGAGCAAAGCCTGAAGCTGCCGGACCGGCCCGTTGAGACCGGCGGGCGGATGAAACTGCCCCATCAGGAGGTGGTTGGCTTCCGCGGACCGGATGTGAACGTGCGGAAGGCCATTGTGGAAGGGGTGATCTGATGGCGAACAAACACTCCACCCTGACCCCGGACGGCTGCGCCGTTCCCACTGCCGGGAGACCGCCGGACACGGAAGAACCGGCCGCAGTCCAAGGAACCGAGTTGACACCAAACAAGCACTCCACACTGACGCCGGAGACATGCTTCAAGCCCATGGTGATGGACATTCAGGACGTGGTTCTGAACGTCACCGACGGAGAAGGGCGGGTCTATCAGGAAAAAACCGTGGTGCCGTCCGGAGTCCAGCAGATTGTGACGCCGGACGCCAACTACGCGGCACTATCCCGCGTGATCGTAGAAGCCATTCCCAGCGACTACGGGAAAATCACCTACAGCGGAGACGAGATCACCGTGACTTAACAAATCCAACCCCCATATAAAACGGTTGATGGGGTCGAAAATTTTTAAAAGGAGACCGGAAACATGGCAAAGAAAAATGTAATCATCAACAAAGTTCCGTATGAGGGCGTGGAAGAAGTCAAGATCCCCCTGCAGGAGGGAGGCGGCAGCGCCCGTTATGTGGAAACCAGTGACGCCACTGCGGCGGCCGGCGATATTCTGACCGGGAAAAACGCATACGTCAACGGAAGCCTGATCGGCGGTTCCATGCCGAACAACGGAAAGACCGACGGAACCATTTCCGCGGTGGACGGAACGGTCACGATTCCCGCAGGCTACACCACCGGAGGCACCGTTCAGATTTCCGAGGCGGAGCAAGGAAAGGTGATTCCCGGCAACATCAAGTCCGGGGCGACCATTCTGGGCGTAGCCGGTAAAACCTCCGTGGTGGACACCGATGACGCGGATGCCACTGCCGGGGACATTCTTTCCGGCAAAACCGCCTATGTGAACGGCCAAAAGATCACCGGCACCACCACCATGCCGACGATCTCGCTGCTGGATGGGGTACTGAGTATTTCCTAAATGGGCTTGCTCTCGCAAGAGGGCATTCCCATGTCAGGGACGTGGGGCGCATTCTTTTCTGGAAAAGAACCCGCCCCACACCCCGGAAGAAAAGCACCAGGGCGTTCCGACTTCGCCCTGGACCCCCAACGGCACAAAGGGCGAGGGCTGCGGCCCTCTCCCTTTGGAAACCCTCTCCCAGAGACAGGGGAGGGGTGAATAACAGAAAGGAGAACGCTTCATGCCAAGTCCAACCGTCATTGTGAACCACAAGACATACAGCGGCGTGGGGCGTTTATCCATCCCCCTGTCCACCGGGACGGGGAACGGAGATTTCATTTACATCGGCGGAGATCCGGGAAGTCTGCCCCAATGGCAGGCAAACGTGAAGATCGCAGGCGTGAAATACAACGCCGTACAGCGGGTGACACTGCCGAAGCAAGGCGGCGGGGAAGCCCACTACCTATGCGCGGCCGGGACTTTTCGGGAGTTTCCCGTAAACCCCGGCGGCAAGAAAATCAACATCGGAGACTATGTGAAGCTGGAAGCAGGGCTGTATCCCAGCGCAAGCCTGTACCCAAGCGCGGCGCTGTATCCCGGAACCGGGGTCAAGAGCGATTCAGCGGGGGCACTGGCAACGGCACTGCTGCCGGACGCATCACTTTATCCGGCTGAGGACCTTTACCCAAGGGACGTGATTCTGGCGACCGGGGCGGGGACGAACTCCGCCAACGCAGACGGCATCGCCATGAATGACGCGGAACCGGGAGGGACCGTGCTGGTATACATTCCAAAAACGTAAGGAGGGGCGGCTATGGGAACGAGTTGGAGCGAGATCATTTCGGACCATGCCATGGTTTTTATTGATGACGTGAGACTGACGGATCAGGCGGCGGAAAGCCCTGCGCGGTTCCTCCGGCGGATGAGCCTGTACATGAAAAACGCGATTCCGGTATTCAACCGTCCCCCAGAAATGGTGACTTACCTGAAAGAAGGGCTGACGGAACCCGCCTACGGAGACAGCGCATGGGTCTCCACCTTGGAGAGCATTGCGAAAGAGACAAAGGTGGAGACGGGGATGACCGGCTACGAATTATTCTCCTGCGCACAGCGGATGGAGCAGCCGGACGGGTCCGTGCTCTTAGTACCGTATGGAGAGGCGGTGTATGACCCGGAAACCGGGACCGTGACCTTCCCGTTACAGCTGGACGCGGGACTGCGGTACGAGATGGACTTTTACACCGACGGGGCCTTTGCCCATGACCTGACGGCGGAGCAGAAACGGCTGTTGGGATTGTGCGTAGCCTCCGTATGGGACGAGAGGTTTTTCCGCAACTGGCTCAGCGACGCGCCCAAGGATCATGACCGGAGCTTTAACCCACCTAACGAGCCGCAGTACATGGAAAAGGGCAGCAAAAAGAAACTGCAAAACCGAGGGCTTTTGAACGAGGAATTGCGGAAGTATGAGCAGGACTGCCTATACGCCACGGCGTTCCGCCGGTCGGCGCGGCAGATGGAGCTGATCTGAAAGGAGGGGACCACATGGCGGACGCCAAGCACGGCATGAAAAATATCAGCCTTTTGGGCGGCGGGGACGGCAGGGCGACCAATGCGCCGACCCAATACCGGGACCGGAAGCGGCAGTATTTTGCGGAGGCCACGGCCCGGTTTGTGGAGGAAATGGCCCCTTACGCCACGGACTTTGTGACGGCCCGGATGCAGGGCTTGGTTCCCGGAGACTTCTACCGGTGGAGCACGAAGCGCATCCGGTTCTCCGACACCACCAAGCAAGGCGTCAGCCTTACCCGGAAAACCGATGACCAGAAGGCATTTCTGGTGGCGGACGCCGGGGTGGACTACATCCCGGAGGGGGCCAAGGTGGAGACCATGGGTTCCTACTGGCTGGTAACGAACCCTTCTAATCTATCCAGCGCCACGGGGAACGGCATTATGCGGCGGTGCAACGCCGTATGGCGGTTTCTGGACTGGTACGGGAACATCCGAGAAGAACCGATCCTTGTGGAAAAGTCGCTGGCGCAGGCCACAGCCAACGATTTTCAGGAAATGACCCTTATCATGCAGGGATATTTCAACATCATCTGCCAGCGGAACGCCAACACGGAGCAGCTGGACCAGAACAGCCGCCTGATCTTAGGGCGGCGGGCCTACCAGATCACGGGCTACTCCGACGTGACGCAGGAGTTTACCGGGGACGATGAGAGCACACACCTGCTGTATTTCAACGCCCGGATGCAGGAGCCGAACCACGAGATCGACGATCTGGAAGCGAAAGTGGCAGGGGGGAAGAACTTCTCCTGGGCGGTATTTGTCACCGGGGCGCCCCGCATGACGGCGGGGGATGCTTTCCAATTCACCGCTGCTTCCCGGCGGAACGGGGCCGAGGTGGAGAACACGGAGGAACACCCCATCGGCTATGTATGGTGTTCCAGCGACACCAACGTGGCCACGGTGGACAGCAAAGGCGTGGTAACAGCGGTAGGCGAGGGCACCTGCCAAATCACGGCGGTGCTGGACCAAAACCGGACTTACGGCGGAACCTTCGCCGTGACGGTGGAGGCATCGGCGGCAAAAACACCGGCGGTACGGTTTTTGAATGAGGTTCCCAAGTACATGGCCCCCTACGATGTGGAGACCTTGGAGGCGGCGCTGTTTATCGGCGGCGTTCGACAGGACACGGCGGTGGAGTGGACCTATGAGGGAGCCGCAGAGGGTTCTTACAGCGTGAGTGTCAATGAAAACCAGTTGACAGTCAGGTGCTGGGGAAACAGCCCGAAACCGCTGACGGTAACGGCCAGATGCGAGGGCGAGAGCGTCAGCGCGGAGATCGAATTGGAGGGCTTGTGAGATGGCAGAGAAGTGTCCATACGCCTACAAGAGGCCCGGAACGGTGAGCTTGCTGTGCGAGAAGCAGCCGGGGCAGAAATTCCCAATCTGCGGGCACCAGCATTTGTGCGGCGTGACCGGGCAATGGGAAAACACGCCGCAGGCGGCCTTGTGCCCCCTGCGGGGAAGCAACCGTGAGAAATTCCAAAAAATCTGAAAGGAATGACGAATATGGAATGGAAAAAGTTGACGGAGGAAGGGCTGCTGGCAGCCAGAGACTATGTGCCCCTGATGGAAAAGGCGGCCTTTGCGGCGGAGTGCGCCGGACGGTGCTTTGACCGGATGGAGGTCCGGGTGGAGGGGGGACAGGTGCTCCCCTACTTCAAGGAGAACGTGGAACGGCGGAGCCGGTATCTCATGGGCGGCTTTGTGAAACTGTATCTGGGAGAGGACTTTGAACCGGTGGAGGGCGAAACCTACCTCATGTCCGCCGACGAGTATGACCGGTGGGCCGGAGGGCACATCTTCAACCAGATCGACCGCATGAAAGGGAAGGGGCCGGAGTTACGGGACAAGGCCTTTGACCTGCTGGCGGACTACCGGGATCTGGAAAAGATGCTGAAATCGGAAATTTACGGGATGCTCCAAGCCATGAACGATCCCGTGAGCCGGTTTCAGGATCTTGCGGCGCAGAGCATGACGCCGGAGGCGGTGCAAAAAACGCTGGACGACCTGAAGGAAGCCCGGAGCGCCTTTGACGCGGCCTTTCAGCAGCGGAAGGACGGCGAACAATGAACCCGGCCTTCCACAGCCCCACCTATCCATTTGAGAGAGTCCAAAGCGGGTTTCTGACCTTCCGTGGGGCGGAGGAGATCCCCCACAAGCTGTTAACCTATCTGATGGACCTGCCGCTTCCGGACGGCTACGAGCCGGTGGATGACAACACCCGCCCCCGCGTCCGGCTGATGAAATATCTATGGCATGACGGGGCCAAGCCGCTGGGAGAGCGGCTTCCCACGGCCAAGGAAAAGCAGAGCCTTCTTTTTGACGGGAACGAGCCTGTGGTAGACAGCAGCACCCAGCGCCGCAAGCACCCGAAAGGGTATCGCCTTTACGCCCAGAAGTTCTGGGGAGAAGCCCAGACGGAGGCGAAAAGTACGATCAAATGTTATCTGGGCCGCATTTTTTCACAGACGCCCTTTGACGCGCGGATCGGGATCACGTTTGTGATCTCCTGCAACGTGAACCAAGAGACCACCACCAAAACGGAGGCATACGCCCGCTCCTACGATATGGAGCAGTGCATCATCGAGGCACTGAACGGCGTGAATCTGGCGGGGATCGGCGTGTGCGATTTCTCCCGTGCCGCACACGCGGACAACGGAAGCCGCCCGGTATATGACCAGACGGGCACGGTGGTGGGCCGGGAACTGAAAATGAGCATACATTGGGCGGAAAGCAAAGCCGCCATGGGGGATACCATTGAGGACTACTAAATTCACAACGGGAGGACAGCCACCATGACCATGGAAGAAGCAGCCGTAAAGATAGAGGGCCACGAGCACGAGATCAAATCCCTGAAACACCGCATGGACGATGTGGAGCGGGACCAGCAAGCGCTGATCAAGCTGACTGCCAGCGTAGAGGTAATGGCGACCAAGCAGGAAGAGATGGGGACCAAGGTGAGCCGGATCGATGAAAAGATGACGGAAATGGAAGGGAAGTCCGCCAAACGGTGGGACAGCCTTGTGGACAAGGTGATCTGGCTGATCGCCGGGGCCTGTATTGCGGCGCTGTTTGCCAGCGCGGGCATTACCATTTGATTGCAGATATTGGAGAGGATGAATTAAAAGGATGGAACTCTCACGGAATATCAAGCGGGCGGCGGACCGCTACGAACCCGTAGAAACCGCCGGACTGACCCTATGGCCCATCCGGGTATGTGAGCAGGAGGAATTTGAGCGGGCAAGACCCGCCATTGACGTGATCCAGCAGGCGCTCCCTGTGCGCTATGCGGTCATGCCTCTGCTGACAGCCTATTGGGTCATGGATCTGGAAAGCATGGAGCGGGGGGAAGAACCGGTGGGCCTTTTCAACCGGGCGCTGGCGTTTTTGGCGCTGGCGCTGCGGCTGGGGGAGGGCCGGAGCCTTTCAGACCGCATCCGCCTGTTTCATGTGAAACTTTCCCCTGAAAACACAATGGACTTAAAGGGGATATGCTTTACATGGAACGGCGAGGAAGAAATCACCATTACCCCGGTACAATTCCAGCGGCTTCGGGCTATTCTGGCCTATCAGAATGGCATTGAGCTGACGGATGAGGACGCCAACCCGGACCTATTGGAAGCGGAGGCGGAGCTGGCCCGGAGAAACGGGCCGAAGCTGCGCCGGGACCCGGCCGGTCTGCTTTCCTCCATCGCCCTGTTTACAGGCTGCGAGGAAACAGAGATGGACGAATGGCCCCTGCTGAAGCTGAAACGGCGTCAGGAAGCCATCCAGCGGGCGGCGGATTATCTGATCTGCGGCATTTCGGAGGGCAACGGCGTGAAGTGGAAGGGAGGGAACCCTGTACCCCACCTTTTCTATGACCGGGAGCTGGAGGACACGGGGGCCATGACCCCGCTGAGCCAATTTACCAACAACACGGGACAAACTTAAAAGGAGTGTGAACAGACATGATCACTTTTACCGACAAAAGACTGTACGCCAAGGGCATTTGCTCCGCACAGCTTCAGGACCCCTCCACCGGTGAGATCCTGAGCCAGAGCGACAAGTTCGCATCCGGCAACATCAATTTCTCCGCCAACACCGACCCCCTGCGGGCAGGTCTTGGCAACGGCATTGCCACCATCATTGCCAGCGACAGCGACACGCAGGTGAGCTTCACCCGCGCGGACTTCGACCTGATGAGCAAGATGATGGCTGTGGGCGGCGCCGTGAACTACAACGCCGTTTCCCCCGTCTGCCAGACGGTGGAGGCCACGGGCACTTCTCTGAAGGCCGACGTGAGCAAGCTGGTGCCGGTGGCCCAGTACGGCTATTCCAACATCTTCTGCTACGTGCAGGAGGTGGGTGCCGCGTCCTCCTACTCTGTGGGCGGCGTTCCCTATCCCATCGATCCTGCCACCGGCGCCATTACCGGCTTCGTCGCTGAGAGCGGCAAGAGCTACAAGGTGTGGTACTTCGCAAAGAAGCCTGCGGCTCAGGTGGGCATTGTGAACGGCGCTTTCAATGGCCGCATCGTCCACTTTACCGCTCAGATCGCCGTGTATCAGAACGTGTCCGGCAAGAACAAGGGCACCCGCTGGGGCTGGGCTTACCTGATCGTGCCCCGCCTGTATCTGAATCCCGAAGGGGCCAACACCACCGGCGACCAGTCCAACTACGATACCACCACCATCACCGGCCGCGCCATCAACGAGGATGCCGAGGTGATCTCCGCCGAGTGCGACGCCTGCGGCGGCATGGGCACCGTGGCCTACATGGTGCTGGTTCCCGACGAGGAAAGCGACGAGGTGGCGGGGCTGGCCGTGATCGGCGGCGTGGTGAGCGTGGCCGCCAGCGGCACTGCCCCCGTGAATGCCAAAATTCTCATGAAGAACGGCGAACTGGTGACGCCCTCTCCCGCAAGCCTGCTGAAGTACACTGTGACCGCCGGGACTGCCACCGGAACCACGGTCTCCACGGACGGCATTGTGACCGCCGGGAGCACGCAGGGCACCGGGAGCATCACCATCCAGTATCCCGCCGAGGGGACTGCCAAGTACACCACGCAGGCGGTTCTGGAAGTCACCGGCGAGTAAGGGACACACCAAAAACGCCTTATCCTAAGCGTTGGATAGGATGAGCCGAGCGGGGCTGACTGCCGGGGAAACCCGGCGGTCGGCTCCGCTTTTTGTTCCCCGGCGGACGGGAGGGCATGAGGATCTCGTGCTTTGGCGTATGCCTGGGACCATTTTCGTAAGGCCACGAAAATGACGGAAAGGAGCGGGGATATGAGCGGGAGCGCATCTGCCAGGATCACAGGGCTGGACGAGGATCTTGCGGCGCTGGAACAGCGGTTCAAGGCGGCGCTGGCGGGGGCCATGCCCACGCTGCGGGAGGATCTGGCCCAATGCCTTTTCGAGCACGTGCAGGGAGACGTATACGAGAAGTTCGACCCAAAGGAATATATCCGGCGGGGAGAATACGGCGGCTTGGCCGACATAGACGGCAACACGGAGTTTGCGGTGACAGAGGACAGCGTTGCCATGGACTACCAACCCAGCGGCGAGAGCGAACAGGTGGAAAACCCGCTGAACGGAGACGCACTGATCGGGCGCATTGAGCATCTGGACCCGCCCTATGACTGGACCCGGAGGCCCCCGGCCAGACCGTTTTTTGAGAATTTTGTCACGGAGCTGGTAGAAGGCGGACGGGCGGAGGAAACGCTGGTACGGGCCATGAACCAACAGGACGCGGAATTACAGATCGAAGCCAACGGCTACACGGGCCGGGAGGGTGACGAAGGATATTGAAGTAAAGGCAGGGCGGTGAAGCATGGCAAAAATTATCTTTAAGGGCGTACCCGATTTTACAGAGGTCCGGGCGGAGATCACGAAGCTGAAGCAGGAGGTAGCATCGGTCTCCTCCACAAAGGTGAACCTGAACGGCACAACGCAGGGGCTGAACGGCGCGGCTAATGCCGCCGGGAAGCTGGCGGGGAATTTGCAGAAGGTCTCCACCACCTTTGACGCAAACGGGCAGGCCACGCGAAAGGTGCAGGATTTCTCCGCACGGCTGGGAGAGACCACCCGCGTGGTGGCGACACTGAACAAACAGTCAGGGGAGCTGGCCGTGACCCAGCGGACCGTGACCCAGAACTACCGACAGCAGGCCCAAGCAGCGGAAAAAGCCGCTGCCGCAGAACTGAAAGCCACCCGACAGGCCAACGCCTATTTACAGCAGCAGGCCAGAGCAGCGCAGAACACACCCTACAACCCTACGGCACTTCAGCGGCAGATCGAAGCACTAACAGGAATTTCTACGGCCAGCAAAAGCGCAGCGGACAGTGCCGGCGCGTTTGAGCGGGCGTGGAGCAATATTCAAACCAAGTACGGGCAGAGCCAAGGACTGTTTAGCGGAAACGCTGAAAGCGCCAAGGAATACATTAAGACGCTGGACGGTCTGCAAAACGCGCAGGTAAAGGCCACGGGCATCGTGCAGGATTCCGCTGGGACGTTCCAGACGTTCCAGGCGAGCGTCAAGAACGCAGACGGAACTGCCCAAAACTTCAAGATTGCCATTGACCAAGCGACCGGAGAAGTCCACCGCCTGAATGAGGGCGTAGCAGAATCTACCGAGAAAAACGGGCTGTTAGGGGACAGCTTTACCAACGTCTACCTGAAAATGCTGCAATGGCAGGTGATGGGGACCATCGTCTCCAAGACCATTGGGGCTTTACGGGACTCCATTTCCACCATGAAGGCCGTGGACGATGAAATGGTGACGGTCCGCAAGGTAACTGGCTTTACAGCGGAGCAGATGGAGGAACTGCGGGATCGAGCCTATGAGACGGCATCGGCCTACGGCGAGGCGGCGGACGAATATCTGAACTCCGTAGCGGCGTTTGCCCGTGCCGGTTATGGCGAACAGGCGGACGCACTGGCGGAACTGGCCACCAAGACAAAACTGGTGGGCGACACCAATGCGGAAACGGCACAGCAATTCCTGTTGTCCGTGGACGCGGCGTATCAGTACAAGGGAAACATTGACGCATTGACCAAGGTGCTGGACGGCGCCAACGAAATCGACAACAAGTACGCCACCAGCATTGAAAAGCTGGCGGAGGGCTTGGGGACCGTGGCTCCGGTGGCGGCACAGGCCCATGTGGGGATCGATGAACTGACGGCGGCCATCGGTACGATTACCGCCGTGACCCAGCGGAGCGGCAGCGAAGCGGCCCGTGCGTTCCGGGCACTGGTGCTGAACATCGTGGGGGACACGAAAACCGAGATCGACGAGGGCGTGACGTGGACCACCGGAGAGATCGCCGGGTTAAAGGACGTGATCCGACAGTACGCCCCGGCTGCGTATGAAGCGGCGAAGGCCACCGGCGAGGTCATTGACCCCATGGAGGCCATCGGGGGCCTTGCCCAGAGCATGAAGGACGGGCTGCTGACCGAACAAAAGCTGATGGAGATGGTCAGCGACATCGGCGGCAAGCTGCGGACCTCTCAACTGCTGGCCCTGATCCAGAACTGGGATATGTACCAGTCCATGCTGAAAGACTACGCCAACGCCGTAGGCAGCGCGGACAAGGAAATTTCCAACGCCATGGACAGCTGGACCCGCAAGACCAACATTCTGAAAAACGAATGGACGGAGTTCATCCAGAGCATGGTGAGCACCGACGCCGTTAAGGGCGGACTGGACGTGCTGATCGGTGTGGTGGAGAGCCTGAACACGGGTCTTGGACACGCGGCGGTGACTGCGGGGGCGGTGTCGCTGGGGCTGGTAGGGATTCAGGCGGCGGCAAAGGGCGCGACGGCGGCGATTGCAAAGCTGTCGGAGGCGGGGATCGCCATGAACCCATGGATTCTTGCCGTCGGTGCGGCGGTGGCAGCGTTTGGATTATTGTGGAATGCCACGGAGGATTCGAGAAAGTCCATTGACGAACTGAACACCGACATTTCCGACAACACGGAAAAGTTGGAGGAAAACCGGCGGCGGCTCACCGAGATCAACGAACTTGGCTGGAACGAAAAAACTCCGGAAATTCTGAATGAAAAGGCGGCGTTGGAACAGGAAAACGCCGAACTGGAACGGCAGATTGAAAAACTCAAAGAACTGGAAGCGAGACAGGCCAAGCGCACCCTGAAAAGCGCGGGAGGGTATGTAGGAACCGGGGAGACGGTATATCACCTGACCTCTATGGGGGAGAGCCGGGGCGGCGCGGAGGCACTGGGCCTCACCGGGCGGACGTTTGAAAGCTATGCGGAGCTGACGCAATACCTTGACCAGTATATTCCGGGGGCGGCGGAAAAGTCCCGGCAGGAATTGGAGGCGCTGGGCGTCCAGTTTGAAGAAACAGAGAAAAAAGCATATCAGACCGGAGCAACTTACGAAACATCTCTGATTGCACAAGCATCGTCACTTTCTGAAAAGCTGAAGGAGAACCGGGGAGACCTTGGAGACCTTCAGAAAGAATACGATTCCGTTACCACGGGACTTGCCCGGTTTGCACAGGCTCATGAGGTATTGGGGGATAAAACCTCTGACGCCAAGGCCGCACTGGACACACTGAACCAAGCGTATGACGCGGCGGCGGATTATGCTGCCACCTACGGCGATGCCGTGGAGGTGACGGGAGCACAGGCGGATGCGGTATCAAAGACCTATCCCAAGCTGGCGGACAGCATTGCAAAGGTAGGGGATAAGTACGTTGTGTGCAAGTCTGCCGCACTGAGCGCGTCAGACGGACTCATTGCCGCAAACGGGCGCATTTCCAGCAGCGCAAAGACCATGGCCAAGGAGACCCTGACCCAACTCAAAAGCATTGTGGCGGGGTATCAGGAGGTAGCAAGCCTTGCCATGTCGGCGTACAGTGCTGACCAGTCCAGGGAGAATTACGAGAATCTGAAAAACGCCTTTCTTCTGAGTACGAAGGCGCAGGGGGCCATGAACCGCCTGAAAAACGCCATTGCGGAATCGGAGAAGTACGGTTATAACGCCGCCACAGACAGCGAATCGCCTCCCGGGACGAAAAAATCCAGCAAGTCCACCAAGGACACGGAACTGGAACGGCTGAAGGACATCGTATCCCTGCGGAAGTCGGAACTCTCCCTCATGCAGGAGCGGGGGGACAGCACGGCGGACCAGATCGACAAGATGCGGCAGATCCAGGCGGCGCTCCACGCACAGGCGGAGTATATGCGGCGGATCGGGGCCAGTCAGGCGGACATCAACGCCCTGTCCACGGAGCACTGGAAGATCACCAAGCAGATTAAAGAACTGCAGGAGGATCTTTGGGACGAACTGGAAGATGCCGTAAACAAAAAGCTGGAAGAGGCGGAGGAAGCACGGGACAAGCAGACAGCCGCCATTGACAAGCAGATCGCCGCACTGAGGGACGCCAAGGAAGCCGAGGACGAAGCCCTGAAGCTGGAACAGCTGAAAGCGGCGGTGCTGGAAAAACAGAACGCCTTGCTGGAAGCCCAGAAAGAACGGACGGTGCGGGTGTTTAACGCCGCAACCGGACAGTGGGAGTGGGAAGCCAACGCCTCGTCCGTGAAGTCCGCGCAGGACGCCTATGAAAAGGCCAAGGAGGACTTGGCGGAGTACGAGCGGGAGTTGGCCCTTCAACGGGAAATCGACGAGCTGGAAGCCAAGAAAAAGCTCATCGAGGAGACCTATGACACCCTGAAGGCCGAGTGGAAGCGGATCACGGACAGCCTGCAGGAGCCGACACGGACCATTGACGATATTCTCAGCGACATTGCCAGAAACGGCACACCCAAGATGCGTCAGCAGGTGGAGGAGGTCAACAGCCTGCTGGGCAAGCTGAACCAGTATATCGCGGGGGCGATCAACGGAGCCGGTATGCTGCCCGGACAGCCCGGATACATTGCGGGCGCGGCTGGGGCGACCGGCGGCTACCACTTCGACTACACGAAGAACCCGGAGGGCGGCTGGACGCAGACGGAGATGAACGAAGGGTTCATTCCCTCCGGGTCCTCCGGCTGGAAACTGGCGGACGGCAGTGACGCCAACCTGAACTTCAAGGACACCACGTTTTACGGAAAAGGGACGAAGGGAAAGTACACCGGTCCGGACACCAGCCGGGACGAAAAGCTGGCGGGGCAGACCGTTGAGAAAAACGGCTATGTGATCACCTATGACGAACTTGGCTATGCGGTAAGAGCCACCAACGTCCATCAGGGCGCGGCGCGGGCAGACCTCTCCGGAAAGTATGACAAGGTGGACGCAGACGGCAACAAGATGTACTACACGGGCTTTGACAAGAACGTGGATTACTCCCTTGCCATCAAGCAGGCCAAGGAGTCCGGAGCCGGGGAAGGCGTAATCAAACAGTTAGAGACGGAGCGGCAGAACAAGATCAACGCCATGTACGGCGGGGCAAATCCTGGAAGTGGCGGAAGCGGCTCCGGCGGAAGTTCTTCAAAGGGCGGTTCGTCCGGTTCGTCCGGCGGCAAGGGCTATGACAAGAATGTGGACTACTCTCTGGCCATCAAGAACGCAGAGAAGAACGGAGCCAGTCAGGCCACCATCGACAAACTGAAATCGGAACGGCAGAACAAAATCAACGATAAGTACGGCGGCAAGGACCCGTACAAGAAGTACGATTCCGGCGGCATCCTGCGGGGGCTGGGGGGCATCAAGGCCACCAGTCAGGACGAAATCGTGATTCCTCCGCTGCTGGCGGAGAAGATGCTGGAACCCAGCGCGGACAGCACTTTCCAAAAGCGGATGAGCGAGCTTGGGTGGCTGTACGGCGCGGTGGAGCGGGGCGGCACCATGCCGGGAAAGACGGTGATGAGCCGGACCAGCTATGACCACTACGGAGACAGCTACAGCGTGAACGGCGTTCAGATCGGGGCGGAGGCGGCCAACCGGCTGACCGTTGCGCAGGTCATGCGGGCACTGAACAGCGGGGCCGGGAACCTGGGCCTATACAAACATTGAGGGAGGCGGAGTATGGCATTATTCCAACCAACGAATATTTATCCCTCGTCCCTTGGGGAACTGGGAAACGGCACGGTTGACATCACGAAGCCGCTGGCGGTGAGCTGGCAGGTGAACGGCAACTCCGCTATGACCGCGTTTTCCCTGACGGTCTGCAAAAACGATGCGGCGTCCACACAGGTGTACACCACGGGGAAGCTGACGGAGGGATGTCCTTTCTATGGGATCGACTACGCGGGAAACACCGTGTTGTTTACACACACCATTCCGGCTGACGCTCTGAGCGGGGCCAAGATGGAGAACGGGCAGCAGTACAAGCTGATCATCAAGCAGTGGTGGGGGGAGACCGACGCGGAGAGCGTGACCCAGCGGAGCGCATCGGTCTTTCTGACGAGGGCGGACCCGGTACTGACCGTGGCCGCCATTCCCTCGCCGCTGGCGGTGCGGAAGTACGCCTTTACGGCGACCTATACGCAGGCGCAGGGTGACACGCTGAACTGGGTGCGGTGGATGCTCCGGGCAAAAAGCAGCGATACGGCGCTCTATGACAGCGGGCGCATTTACGGCACGGCGGAGCTGCGGATGGAGTATGACGGCCTATTTTCCGACACGGATTACGCCGTCCGCTGCCAGGTGCAGACGGAGAACGGCGTTCAGGCGGACACCGGCTGGGTGGATTTCCGGGTGGCCTACGCTACCGCCACCCCCACCGGTGCGGTGGTGGCCTGTCCCAACTGCAAAAAATCCGGTATCCGGGTGACATGGCCGGGGCTGTACGATGTGCAGGGCACGGCGGCAGGAGAGAACCGCATCCAAAACGGAAAGCTGGTATTGGGCGCAGACGGAACCGTGATCTGGGACAAGGTGACAGGGCAGCCGATGAACTACGCGCAGCCGTGGAGCTTGGTGTGGAGCGGGACGGTGGACGTGACCCGCGACAACCCCATCCTGACGGTGGGGATGAATGGCGGCGCGGCCATTGTGACGCTGGGAAAGTCCGGCGTTTCTATGACGGTGGACGGCGTGGAGGTCTGGAAGGACGCCCTGCGCGGCGTAACGGCGGAGGACGAATGGACGCTGGTGATCACCGGCGGGCAAATCTATCTCCGGCAGGTGACATGGGTCAACGCATTGTATCCCGCCGTGACCCTGTACCCCGGGCCAAAGCTGTATCCATCCAAGGGTACTCAGTCCGGCAACCTTTTCAGCAGCGAGGTAAAGCTGGCGGGGCGATCCATTACCTCTTTGACGCTGGGCGGTGTCCAAACCTGCGACTATCTATGGGTGACGGGTGAGGTTCTGGAAGCCAGTGTGCTGGACCAGATTCTGAGCCAGGACAACTGGACGCCGGGGGCGTTTTCCGGGAACACACTATTCCAGACGGATTTCGCCGGAGGCGGCCTGCAGGCGGGAAATCTGGACTTCAGCGGAACGCTGACGGGCTTTGCCATTTACCGCTACCACGAGGGGGAAGCAACGCTGGAACCGGTGGCGCAGACGCCCCTTTCGGAGCGGGCCATTCTGGACTGCAAGGCGGTATCGCAGGAGACGTACCGCTACTATATGTTCGGACTGGGGCAGACGGCGGACGGGCAGGAGGTTATCGTGACCAACGCCCTGATCTCCGACGCGGTGACGCCCATCTTCTGGGACTGGACGGTTCTGCAATGCACCACGGACGCAAATGGGGGCTACCACCCGGCGGCGATCTTCCGGTTCAGCCTGAACGTGGCCAGCGGGGAAATCAGCAACAACAACAGTCCCGGTGTGCTGAGCAACTTCACCCGGTATCCCACGGTACAGAGTTCCCCCAGCGATTACCGTTCCGGGACGCTCTCAGCGGCCATAGGGCGCGTTCTGACAAGCGGAGAGTATACGGATACCAACGAGGTTCGGGACGCCGTGTACGCCCTCTCAACCACGCAGGACACCCTGTTTCTGAAAGACCGGCGGGGAGACCTGTGGCAGATCCGGGCAGGAGGGGCCATTACCATGAGCACCATGGATGGCAGCCGACAGCAGGTGCAGACGGTGACGCTTCCGTGGGTGGAGATTGGCTCCGCGGACGGGGCGCGTATTCTGCTCACATCCAGCGACGCTTTGTTTGCATAAGAGGGAGGCGATGCAGAAATGACCCAAGCGGAACGAATGAACGATTACCGCAAGATGCTGCGCCGGCCTTTTACCAAGCTGTGCCGTCTGCGGTTTTTACAGCCGGACGGCTCCACGGCTTTCGCACTGGACAACAACCCCACGGGGCGCTTTGCCGGGGCATTTATCGCGGACGGGAGCCTGTCCGTGAATCTGAACAACGGCCAGCGGAGGACGGCCTCGGTGACGCTGGCGAATCTGGACGGCACGTTCGATTACAACATCAACCGGGTGTGGTTCGGGAACCGGATCGCACTGGACGAGGGCCTTGTGCTCAGCGACGGCACGGACTTTTACATCCAACAGGGGGTCTTTCTGGTGAAGGACCCGGTGGAGACGCTGGAACCGGCCAAGCGGACGGCGGAATACAATCTGGTGGATAAATGGTCGGATCTGGACGGAACACTTTTCGGCTATCTGGAAAGCACCTACGAGGTGAAGGCGGGAACCAATGTATTTGACCCCATTGCGGCCCTGCTGAAGCTGGACCGGGGAAACGGGGATCTGGTGGACAACGTGGCCCCGGTATTCACGGAGTATTACAACGGCAAGACTCAGCAGCTGGCAAACGGCACCACGGCCAAGCTGACGGACGCACCCTACACCCTGCGGGTGGACAGTGACAACGGAAGCTATGCGGACGTGTGCCTCGGCCTTGCGGAAATGCTGGCAGCGTGGATCGGGTACGATGCCTCCGGCGCACTGCGGATCGACCCCTCTCAGGATGACATTCTGGACAGCGACAAGCCTCTGGCGTGGCAGTTCTCCCAAAGCGAGGCGGAGCTGCTGGGGACGGAGTACACGGAGAAGAACACGGAAGTGTACAACGATTTCATCGTGATCGGGGAAGCCGTGAACAACAGCGCGCAGGTGGCGGCGCGGGCGCAGAATCTGGACCCGGCCAGCAGCACGAATGTAAGTCGGATTGGGCACAAAACCGTGCGCTACCGGGCGGCGGGATATTCCACGAAAAGGCAGTGCGAGGACTTGGCTGTGTGGAAATTGAAACGGTCCGCAGCACTGCAAAAGTCCGTCTCGGTTTCGTGCAGTCAGATCATGCACCTGAACGAGAATGAACTGATCTCCATTGTGCGGAGCGACAAGGCGGGGTCTCCGGTGGAGCGGCATCTGGTGCAGGGGTTCACAAGGCCCCTGACATGGAGCGGCCCCATGCAGATTTCCGCCGTGTCCGTACAGGATTTCCCCACGGCCACCGTGACGGGGTGGCCGACCTGAACAGTGAAGCAGCCCCAACGGGGCGCCGGATCAAAAGGAGGAACTTTTATGAAGAAGAATCGTTGCGAAAAAACGGCCCTTTCTTTTCCTGAGAGGGGGCGGATGTAATGGCATACGAGAAAACCGTATGGGTCAACGGACAGGCCCCGGCGCTGGACGCAGAAAAGCTAAACCACATGGAGGACGGAATCGCTAATGCTGATACGGCAGCGGCTAATGCTACTACTACCGCACAGGCGGCGGCTACGGTGGCGAATAATGCACTGGAAGTGGCTCAGAAAGCCGGACTTACCGCAATTACTGCGTTTAGCGGCCCAATTTCAACAGGTAGCGCTATCAATTTGACCACTCCAATCCCTGACGATGCAAAACTTATTGTATTAACGGTTGACAACATTGGTGCAAGCGTGTGCAAAACTAAAATCGGAAATTTTTACCCTACGGCTATTGTACCAGCAACAAATAATCCGTCACGTTTGGAGATGTACGCATACCATTTTAACGTAACTAAAACAACTGTCGAAATGATTAGCTCCGGACAATATAGATACAATACCGGTGAATGGTCAGACTATGTAGTTAACGCAGGTGATATTACAATTACAGTATACAAATAATGCGACTAAGCCCCGGTTGAAATATACCGGGGTTTATTTATATACAGTCGATTTAACTGACTAAAGCACCCCCTGTCCACGGTGGAGAACCTATTCTAAGCGAATAAAGGCAGGCCCCGGCAATCTCCGGGACCTGCCTTTTCCCTCAATCCGTGCGCCCCATGTACAGTTCTTCCGCTCTGCGCTGTGCGGCCATCAGATCCGCTTTCAACCGGTCCAACTCTTCAATGACCTCCGTAATGGCGTGAAACAGGCAAAGGTATTCCGGGTCCAGATGCTCCATGTCCCCCACCTCCTTTCTGCGGCCAAGGCGGAAAATCTCGGAACAGAGGATGGTGTCTCCCGGCTGGACATGGCGGAGAAGCTGGCCCAGCTTTCGTTTGTCCGGGGCCTTGGTGCCGGAGATGGTTTCCTCGATCCAGCTGTCTATGTGAAGCTCGTTTACTTCACAGTAATTGAGGATGATATGACGCTGATTTTCTAAGGTCTGTTTGTCGGTAGATACGCGGATATAGCCGTAAATCATAGTAAATTGTCCTTTCTTTCGTAAAACGCACGATAAAAACACACGCCCGAGCGATTGGAACGCACGGACGTGTGTTTTGGTTTCAGGGTGAATGTTGAGGGATCAGGCATAAAAGGCGGTGAGTTTGTCGGCGCTGCGCTTGGCTTGCAGGTCCCGCTCGGCAAAAACCTTCTTGGCGCTTTTCCGCCCGGAGCGGTCCATGAGCCGCCCGGAATAACGCTGGGTGGTGATGGGGCTGGCATGGCCCAATTTGGCTTGCAGTTCGTTTTCGGGCATACCGGAGTTGAGGTCCAGGCGGGAACCGACGTGACGGAGATCGTGGCTGCGGATGTCAGGAACGCCGGTAACGGAGCGGACGTGACGCTCCACCAGCTCCGAAAGCCACTGTTTCGTGCCGGCCTTCCATTCCCCGGAACGGAGGGTGCCGAACAGGGGGGCGGTGTCTGGGAGATCAACAGGGCGGAGTCCGCAGGAGAGGTAACGGCGGAGGGCTACCACGGCAATATCAGGCAGGTCCACCACCCGGAATTTATCGCCCTTGCCGTGCTCCACGCGGAGGGTTGCGTCCTCCAAGTCGATGTCCGCCGGGGTCAAGGCCCGCAGTTCGGCGTTGCGCAGTTCCGTGGTCAGCAGCAGGATCACGATGGCGTAATTCCGGGGCCAGTTCTCCGGGTGGGTGGTGCGGACGGGGGAATCCCGCCAGAGCTTGCATACCTGCTCGTCGGTGAGCAGCACGTCATAGGGACGCTTTTCCAATTTGCGGAGGGAGGGCATCAGGTAAAGGGAAACGGGGTTTTGCGTGTAAAACCGTTCCTCGCCCAGCTCCGGGGAACTGGCATAGGTGAAGAAAGAGCGGAGGACCACCAGATGATACCGGACGGTGACGGGGGAGAGGCCACGGTCAAAGAGGTGATCCCGGTAGGCTTGCATGGTGGTGAAGGTGGGTTCCTCGGTGGAAAGGCCGCTTTCCACCAGAAAGGCGTAAAACGAATTGGTCACGTCCGCATAGGTGGAGACGGTGCGTTCCGCCGCGCCGCTGGCCTGCACGTTGCGGAGCCATGAGTCTAAGGCTTTCATTACCTGCCTTTCGGCTTGAGATGTGCGTCCTATGGTAATCGCTCCTTTCCAACGTTTGGGGGGCGCATCAGGCCCCGGCCTTGCAAAATTCCGCTTTAATGGCGATTTCCACGCCGTATTTATCCACATAGATATAGTCCACAATGAAATCTCCGTAGGCGGCTATATCCAGTTGGTTGTGGGGGTTGATGTCGGTGGTAAGGCCGTTGGCGGACACGCAGAACTTTTCACAGCGGTCATCCTCTTCATTAGGGCCGAATTGAAACAGGGGCAGAAGCTCTTTAATGGTCAGCATGGATGTTTCCTCCTGAATGTGTGTAAAAATGTGGAAAGGTCAAGCGTTCTTGGCGGCGGTAAATTCCAGCGTCCGGCGGCGCAGGATGCCGATGAAGATGGAACGGAGCTTTTTATCCTGGGAGATAATGGTGAGCTTCGTGACGGCTCTGCATTGCGTGACGGTAGCACCCGCCGCTTTCATGCGGTTTTTCAGCCGGGTCAAACGCTGTTGAAGATCGCAGCCAGATTCACGTTCCAGTTCCTCGTAGAGTTCCCGGCGGAACATCTGGTGATTGAGACAGAAATGCTCAACCAAGGCGTTAATGGTGTGGTTGGCGCTCTCCTGCCAGTTATCGCCGGAGGAAATGGGAGCGACATAGGCGGCTGTGACCTTATCCATCGTGTCGGAATTGTGCTGAACCTTTAAGGCCAGTTCGCCCTGCCGGGTTTCCACGGCCAAAAGGCGGCGTTCGCTTTCCAGATTGATTTGCGCCTGCATAGCAAACATTTCCGCAGCGGACAGGGGCTTGGGCTGGGAAATGGTCTGACGCATTTTCTCAAAGGCGGTGACATAAGCGGCGGTGAACAGGACGCCCTTTTCGCCGGTCATTTTGTTGGCTACCATGTCACAGCCCTTTTTCGTGAGAAGATAGCAGGGACGTTCCTCTCCTTTGCTGTCCGTGTAGGTGCTGGGGATGAAGAAATCAACCAATCCAAAATTGGATTCGTTAGAATTTTCAATGACCTCCGCATAGTTGTGGATGTCGCGCATGAGGTGGGCGTGTTGCTTGCCGACCATTTCAGCGACCTCGCGGCTGTCAATGGTCTCGACGCCATTGTGGGTAATTACTGATAATTCTTTCATAAAAAAAGCTCCTTTCGATCGGTCTTGATACTTCCATTATTCCACAGCCCTCCAAGGGGGTTTTTGACAGGTTTTACGAGGGGTTTTTCGCTATCAGTGGAAATAATGGGGGTTGACCTTTCGGAAGAAGCGTAGTAATATATTTACACACTCCGAAAGGTTGTGTGGACTCCTTCACCGTTTTGTTTGCGAGACAGCCGGTGGGGGAGTTTCCTTTATTTTGCGTCCAATTCCATACGAACCAATTCGATTCCTCGATTGATAACGTCAGTCCTTGATACGTTCAGTCTTTCCGCACAAGAAGAAAGTGTTTTAGCCTGTTCCTGTGTAAGCCTTATTTCAAGACGGACGTTCTTCGGTGTTTCGATGGGGGGGCGCCCTTTCCTTGGGGGCATAAACGAACCTCCTTTTATTGCCCGTGCATTTAATATATACTGTACGGGCAGAAATGTCAAGTATTATTTTTCATGCACGGATAGCCGCCCAGAGATTGGGCGGCTGTTTGCTTGGGCTATCCGATAATGGCGTTCCCGTTTTTAAAGCCTTTTTCAGTGGCGGTATAGGTGACAACAAAATCACTGCGGATCATGGCCCCATAGGAGTTTTCCGCATCCACCCAGCCTGTGACCATATACTCGCCGTTTCCCAAATGGGTAACGGTGGCGTCCGATAGCTTGCAGAATTTTGCGGTGGACGGCGCTTTCAGATAGTCCTCTACGATCAGTTTTGCGCAGTAAAAGGCATCATCGTCGGAATGGCGGGCGGTATTGGTTGTGGAGGAACTGCCGGAGGACGAGGACGAAGATGAGGACGAGGACGGGGTACGCTTTGCGGCATGTCCGCTGGTCTGCGTGGTGGGGGTGGTGGGGCTTTTTTCGGGTGGCTTCTGCATTTTCGCCGCCACAAAAACGCCAATGATACACAGCGTCACAAGGCACATCGTAATAGCAAATCTGTGCTGAACGGCTTCTTCCTCTTTTGCCTGTTCCGCCGGGTCCACTGCGGGGGCCGATGCTTCCGGTACGGGGGCCGGACGCTGTGCCGGTTCCTTCACCGGCGGTTTTTCCGGTGCTTTTTCGGATTCGCCAAGGATGATGGAGACAGGGCAGCCGCAATGAGGGCAGCGGTCCGCCTTGTCGCTGACCATGTTGCCGCATTCGGTGCATTTTATCAGTGCCATATCAAAAACCTCCCAAATTCCTGATAGTTTGACCATATCGCATTTTGCAGGAGAAGTCAAGCGCCCGTGAAAAAGCCGCCCGTGGTGGGCGGCTTTGCTTTTTAACTTGCTTACAACTTGCTTAGAACTTGCTTAAATCTTGCTTAGACTTTGCTAATTGTTTGCTGATTTGTTTGCTTAAAGGTTCTGGAACGTGGCGTCGAACATCACAACGCCGTTGGAAAGGTCGGAGTAGGGGATGCCCACCCAAACGGCTTGTCCGACGGTGAGACCGGAGAGGGACGAGGCGTAGGGCAGGTTTAAAACGGTATCGTCAAAGGGAAGCTGGACGGCCACGGTGCCGCCGCTGGGGGCTGTCTTTACGGTGGCCTTTTCCAGCCGGAGACAGGAGCGCGTGGCGTCCGCCACTTTGGGCTGAAAGTAGTTGTTCCAGAGGCTATCGGCCAGCGCTTTCATTTCGGCGTTTGGATTACTCATGCAGAACACCTCGCAATCGGTCAATCGTCATTGAGCCGGACGTCCACCGGCTTCAGGCCGCGGGAGTCCAGAAAAGACAGGAGCTGAAGGCGGGCGGCTTCCTCGCTTTCGGCCTCGACGGTGTGGGCGAAAAAGCGGATGGAGCCGTCCTTCCCCTCGGCGGTGACGCTGAAATGGAAGTCCCGGCGGGTGACGTTGGTTTTCAGATTCATGATGGTTTACCGCCTTTCCACAAGAGGTCCAAGGTATATTCCATGCAGATATTTTGCTCCCCGCAGATATATGGGTGCATAAGGTCCGCATGGTTAGACAGCATACCCAAAGCGACCAAAGTCCCTTTGGAAAGGGTGTGATCACTGAGGATCGTGACCGTAACTGCGGCAATATCGCAGCCGGTTTCCGGCTGAGTCAGTTCCACGGAAACGGCCGGGTCCATAAGGGGAAACTGGGATGCCAGCACAGAAAGCGCCTGCCATTTCAGGCGAATATCTGGGAGCAGATCGTCAAGAACCGGATTTTGGGGCATAGATCATTCCTCCTTTATCCAGATGTCACGGACGGTGAAGGTGAAGCAGATACCCCGGTCGGTCTTGTCGGTCTGCACGGTGTCGCACTGGCAGAACAGGAAGGACAGCGCCTGACGGATGGTGGCATTAAGGACCACAAGGGGAGTGGGAAATTCAAGAGCCACGGAAGCGGTATCCCGGTTTTCGTGGGGCGGCTGCTCCATATAACAGGCGGGCGGGACGAGCCGCGCGATCTTCTTGGCGGCTTCCCGCAGGGCGGTGTACTGGTTCATGGCGGTGGGGCGGATCATTTTCATAGTTAACTCTCCTTCGGGTGTGTAGTTACGTTCTTATGGGGAAATTATAGGGGATTTGCAAGAGAATGTCGAGATAAAAAAGGGAGGAACCTTTTCCAAAACGGAAACCGTTCCCCCTTTTTTCGGTATGAGTATGGTCTTGATCAAAATTCTTGCGCTGACGGCCCCACAAGCGGTCTGAGAGATAAGAGAGAGGCGTGGGTGGGCAAACAACCCCACGAAACTCAAAGAGCGCTTACAGGGCTTCTATGGGCGATTTACTCAATGGAGGTTATCAGTTGTTCAGGGCGTCCTTCAGGGGCTTTGCGGGGCGGAACACCGCCACCGTCTTGGCGGGAAACTCCTTTTCCTCGCCGGTGCGGGGATCTTTCCCCACCCGTGCTTCCCGGTGCTTCACGGCGAACTTGCCGAAGCCGGGGACTTTGATCTCGCTGCCGTTGAGCAGGGATTCCTCAATGACGGTGAACACGGTATCCGTCACCAAAGCGGCGTCATGCTTGGTGTGGCCGGAACGCTCCGCCACGGCAGCGATCAGTTCAGTCTTGTTCATGGGACATCCTCCTTTCCTAAAATTTCAATGGCAGGGATGGCTGGATTCGGACCAGCGCATGAGGGAGTCAAAGTCCCTTGCCTTACCGCTTGGCTACACCCCTATGTTTGTCTGTCTTTCCAGACTGTCACCGCTGCGTGTCGGCTGCCTGCGGTTGGCCCCCATAGGTACACGTTTCTGTTGCCCTGCCGCGCCTATCTACGGGCAACCCGCTTGTGATTGTACTTCTCACGGCGCTGGATGTGGTGCAGACGGCAGGACTTGAACCTGCGCATACCTCCTGGCGCGGTGCTCTGCCAACTGAGCTACGTCTGCATATAGGAGCCGGACTTTCCCGGCGGTCAGGTTGCTCAGATTCTCCGAGAACACCATCCCGATAGCGGCTGTATCAACCCGCCGACTCCACTGCCAGACATGGAGGTTTCATTCCCACTACGGTTTATAGAGTAACCACCTCTTATGTGGGCGGGCATGGTGCAGACGGTTGGAACGGTCCCCAACTCCCCGCGTGATCGGCCGCGGCTTGGACGTCTGCATATAGGTGCCGGTCTTTCCCGGCTGTCAAATCCTATCCGTGTGCCGCTTTAGCCAGAGGATCGTAGGCGCAATTACATCATCGGCACTTGAGGGGCTTACTTCAGGACTTCGCATCACCCATCCGACTATCCCGCTAAAACGCTGTTCACTTGCGGTGTCCACGGAAAATTGGTGCAGACGGCCGGAGAGGTCCCCGGCTCCCGGAGGAAAGGACAAAAGTACCGGTTGGACGTCTGCGTGATCCCGCCTTGTTTGCGCCATGGCGGGTGATGTGGCGGCCCGTCTTTCCGGGCTGTCATACACATTCAGGAGGCTTCGCGATCCATGCAGGGCGCTTCGTGCACCCTTGGAGCGGATAATGGGAATCGAACCCACCTTCGCGGCTTGGGAAGCCGCTGTTCTGCCGATGAACTATATCCGCGTTGCGCCCTGCCGGAATTGCACCGGGGCACCGCTCCGAGAACGGCGAGCGTGTACTTACGGGCCACGCTTGGAAGGTAGGAGAATACTACGTGCGGCATCCGCGCCGCTGGTGAGCGAAACCGGAGTTGAACCGGGAGAACAGAGGACAAGCCAAAAGCCCTGTTCGCACGATTTTCGCCCATACTGTTTTGGAGTTTGGCGGCTGCCGTTGGGTAGGCCGGCAGCCGCCGTGCGAGGTAAAAGATGGAAAGCAAGGGCGGCGTCCAACCCGCCCTCTAAATATATCATACAACGCCCCTCCAAGGGGGTTTTTGACATTTAGGGTTCCGGGGCCAAAGCAAAGCAAAGATTGCAAAAATAATGTCCCTGCGGCGCTCCGGGGATTGGGACAAAAACCTGCTCCACGGTGCGGTGAGAATAAGAATCTGGAAGCGCGCGAAACGGGCCGAACCAAGCCATTTTTAAGTATTGTTCACCGGCGTGTTCGCATATACATACCTGCTGCTCCGGGAGAACGAGGTTTGCAAGGATAAAATTTTGCAGACTGAACTTTTCAGACTTGGCGCTTGCGGCGACTTCTTCCGTGTGCTTCAGCTCCATCGAAAGCCGTTCGTTTTCGTTGAAAAGATGCCTGATCGTTGTTGACGCCTCCGTGCAGGCAATAGACTCTCTGAAATCATGAGACTCTTTGGCAAGCGAAACAAGATAGTCAATCAATGCGTTGTACTTCATGGCTTTATAATTCATGGGACGGTTCCTTTCATGGATTGGAGGATGGAAGGGCGGCGAGGGCAATGTCCCCGGCGGAGATCAGCATAGACGGATCAGACA
>ERZ1026848.217-NODE-217-length-33103-cov-12.097797_pt1 | contig 33103 bp, 28 predicted proteins | sample MGYA00380154_ERZ1026848 | MGnify/ENA primary metagenome ERZ1026848 (study PRJEB33269, sample SAMEA4719790) | human gut metagenome | biome: human-associated habitat; feature: organic feature; material: feces | place: Cameroon | collected 2013-10 ...
ACCCCGACAGCGTCAATGCTTACCTTCTCGTCGCGGGTGGCAGCAAGCAGGACTGCGTTGCGCTGAACGGTTGGCCTGACCCCGTTACTGCTTACGTTCGCGCCAAGGTCACGAAAACCACCGGCGATTTGAACATTGCCAAGACCTCCGAGGATGGCAAGGTTGGCGGTGTGAGCTTCACGGTTACGGGCCCCAACGGTTACAGCAAGACTGTGACCACTGGTGCGAACGGTAAGATTGCCATTACCGATTTGCAGCCCGGTACTTACACAGTAACGGAGAATACACCTAACAACTACATCCCGACGCAGCCTCAAACTGTGACCATCGCTATCGGCGATTTCAAGACAGTGAACTTCAGCAACGTGCTGAAGAAGGGCGTTGTGAAGGTTACTAAGACCTCTGAGGATGGTCAGATTGCTGGACACACCTTCCGGCTGTCCGGCACTTCCGCAGCAGGTACGGCTGTCAACATGACGGCTGTTACGGATGCCAACGGCGTGGCTACCTTCAATAATGTTCCTGTGGGCAACAACTATAAGCTGGAGGAAATCAACACCGCAGCGAAGTATGTTGTTCCTGCGGTGCAGGCTGGCGTGGTGGTTGAGTACAACACCAGCACCCCCGCTCAGTTTGAGAACAAGCTGGCTCGCGGCAATCTGAAAATCACGAAGACCTCCGAGGATGGCTTCGTGGCAGGCATGACCTTCCGGCTGACCGGCACGTCTATCTCCGGTGCAGCAGTCAATGAAACTGCTTCTACCGACGAGAACGGTGTCGTCATGTTCAGAGAAATCCTTATCGGTAATAACTATACCGTACAGGAAATCAACACCGCCGAGCGGTACGTTGTTCCCGCTGTCCAGAGCAATGTGACCGTCACGCTCAACAACACCACCAGCTTGAACTTCCATAATAAGCTGGCTCGCGGCGCCGTTGAGGTTAAAAAGACCTCCGAGGACGGCAAGGTCGCTGGTATCACGTTCCGTCTGTCCGGTACTGCTATCAACGGCGAGACGGTGGATATGACCGCCGTGACCAATGACGCCGGAGTTGCCACCTTCAACAACGTTCTGATTGGCAATAACTACAGCGTTGAGGAAGTGAACACGGCTGCCAAGTATATCGTTCCCGCTGTGACAAACGGCGTGAAGGTTACTCTGGATAACACCACCCCCGTGAATGTCTACAACAAGCTCAAGCGCGGCGACCTGCGCGTTACCAAGACCTCTGAGGACGGCATGGTCGAGGGCATTACCTTCCGGCTGCATGGAACTGCCATCTCCGGCGATGCTGTTGACCTGACTGCTACCACCAACGCTGACGGTATTGCCATCTTCAAGGATGTCCTGATTGGCAACAACTACACGCTGGAGGAAGTCGATACGGCGGTGAAGTATGTTATTCCTGCCGTGCAGACAGGTCTCGTTGTGGAGTTCCAGAAAGTTACCGACACCGCTGTGACCAACGTACTGAAGAAGTGGAAGGTCACTGTGGAGAAGACGGACGCCGAGACTGGCAACATCCCTCGCGGCGATGGTGTCTTTGAGGGTGCTGTGTACGGTCTCTATAAGGGTGACGAGCTGGTGAAGGAGTACGTTATCGGCAGCGACGGTAAGTTTACCACTGACGAGTACATCTGCGGCTATGATTACACCATCCGTGAAATCAAGGCGCCCACTGGCTATCAGATTGATGAGGGCGTGTATCGCGTTGGCGCCGAGCCGGAGAACTACCGTATCGAACACAACGTTGCTCCCCAGATTACCTCTGTCGAGGTCATCAATCGCGGCACATTCGCCATCACCAAGTTCATCTCCGACGGAACCTCCGGTCCCGCTAAGTTCGAGGGCGGTGCAGAGTTCAAGTATTGGCTGCAGTCCGCCGGCTCTTACGAGAACGCTAAGGATGACGAGCGCGGTATCCTGACGACCAACGACTTGGGCTACAGCGGCAAGTCTATCGAGCTGCCCTACGGCACCTATGTGGTGCATCAGACCAAGGCCGGCGATAAGGGTGCGGGGCTCGCGCCTGAGTTCACCGTTCTGGTCGGCGAGGTTGACCACGACCATCACGACTTGGCTGTCAACAACGGACCTATTACCGCGTACCTGCGCGTTGTGAAGGTCGATGAGCTTGACGGCGAGGTTATTCCTTGGGGCGGCGCGAAGTTCCAGATTTACGACCCTGACGGGAACAAGGTGTCCCAGAAGGTCACTTACCCCACGGTAACTTATATTGATACATTCGAGACCAATGATGAGGGTTATTTTGTGACCCCGCTGGTTCTGCCTTACGGCGAGAACTATCATCTGGTCGAAATCGTACCCCCGAAGGGTTATGAGTTGATGGATACCCCGATTACCTTCAGCGTTACGCCCGATACCATTTCTCTGGATGCCGAGACCGGTCTGGTGACTGTGAATATCATCGCCGAGGACGAGGCGGTGACTCCCAAGGTCAAGACTACCGCAACCGACAAGGAAGGCAACAAGGAAATCGTTCCGTCCACCACCGTCACTATCGTCGATAAGGTGGAATGCACCGACGTTATCCCCAACAAGACCTATACGGTCGAGGGATATCTGGTGGTTAAGTCCACCGGCGAGCCGCTGCTTGACGCCGAGGGTAATCGCATTACCGCCTCTAAGACCTTCAAGGCTGAGGCCGACTTCACTGGCTTTGTGGCGCTGGAGTTCACCTTTGATGCGTCTCTGCTGGGTGGCGAGTCCATCGTTGTTTTCGAGGACCTGAAGCGCGGAAACCGTGTCGTTGCTACCCATGCCGACATCAACGATGTTGACCAGACCGTTGTAATCCTGAACCCCAAGATTGGCACCACGGCCAAGAACGCTGTTGGCGGCAAGGAGTTCATGCCTCTGGCTGATGTGATTCTGGTGGATACCATCTCCTACGAGAATATGCCCGTGGGTAAGGAGTTCATCGCTATCGGTACGCTGATGGATAAGGCCACCGGCAAGCCCGTTACCGATGTCAACGGCGACCCCGTTACCTCTTACAAGGTGTTCACTCCCGAAGCTGCCACTGGTACGGTGGATGTGAAGTTCGTCTTTGACGCTTCCAAGCTGGCCGGCAAGTCTCTGGTGGTATTCGAGCGTGTGTATCTGGGCAACGAGATTGTTCCCGGCGACTCCAATAAACCCGTGTTTGTGAGTCACGAGGATATCAACGATGAGGGGCAGACCGTCACTATCGGCGTTCCCGAAATCGGTACAAAGGCCGTGAACAACGCTACCAACGGCAAGACCCTCGACCCCGAAGCCCGCGCTGAAATCAAGGATACCGTGTCCTATAAGGGCCTGATTGCTGGAGAGAAGTACACTGTTTCCGGTAAGCTGATGAACAAGGCCACCAATGAGCCCCTGAAGGATAAGGACGGAAAGGAAATTACCTCCTCCGTTACCTTCACCGCTGAGGCGTCCAATGGCACCGTTGACGTGTTCTTCGTGCTCGATGCATCTCTGCTGCGTGGCGAGTCCATCGTCGTGTTCGAGTCCCTGCAGTACAAGGACATTGAAATCGCAGTTCACGCCGACATCGACGATGTTGACCAGACTGTGACTGTCAACAGCCCTGAAATCAAGACCATGGCCAAGAACGCTGCTGATGGCAAGAAGGAATTCTGGGCCTACAGCAAGGTCGAGCTGGTCGATACCGTGTCCTATAAGGGCCTGATTGCCGGCAATAAGTACACCGTAATCGGTAAGCTGATGGACAAGGCGACAGGTGAGCCTGTTCTGGGCCGCAACAACAAGGAAATCACTGCCACTACCGAGTTCGAGGCCAAATCCTCTGACGGTACTGTGGATGTGAGTTTCGTGTTCGATGCGTCCATTCTGGGCGGCAAGACACTGGTCGTGTTCGAGACTCTGACCCGCAATGGCACTACGGTCGCTACTCACACCGACATCAACGATGTTGACCAGACCGTGACTATCAAGCGCATCCCGACCTATTCCGGTCCGAGCATCTCTACGACTGCCACCTTCGACGGCAAGGACAAGAAGAACTCCGTGGCTGGCAAGAATGTGAAAATCGTGGATACCGTCAACTACACCGGCCTGACCGTGGGTAAGACCTACGTGCTGGTTGGTACGCTGATGGATAAGGATACCGGCGTTGCCCTCAAGGACAATAAGGGGAATCTGGTAACGGCTACCACGACCTTTACGCCCAAGTCCTCCAACGGGGCTGTGAATGTTACGTTCAAGTTCGACGCATCCAAGCTGAAGGACCATGCGCTCGTGGTGTTCGAGACTCTGTATGAGGGTCGTGCTGAGGCGGGTAATGTCATTGCTACCCACAACGACCTGATGGACGGTGCCCAGACGGTGTATTTCCGCGACAGTGTCCAGACTGGCGATGAGGGCATCGGCCTGTGGGCCATGCTGGGTACGTTCAGTGCCATTGCTTGCTGCGGCACTGCGGTGTTCATGTTCCGCCGCAAGAAGGAGTATGGCGCCGAGTAAGCAGCTCACCATGTGGTGAGTAAACCCCAAAGTGAATGCAGGGGGCGCAGACCTTGTGCCTGCGCCCTCTGCTTTTACAAATATAACAGTAGGGGAGAGCACCTCCCCGGAAAGAGAGAAAAGGAAATGAAATACTGTAATAATTGTGGCAAAGAGGTCTCTGATAACGCTGTTGTCTGTCCTTTCTGCGGCTGCGCCGTGGCGAGCAAGAATGTCGAGGTGGACAAGCCTTCTGCCGGCCTGAACGTTCTGTGCTTCTTTATCCCGCTGGTCGGCCTGATTCTGTTCCTGTCTTGGCAGAACAGTATGCCCATCAAGGCCAAGGCCTGCGGCAAGTGGGCTCTGATTGGTTTCTGCGTGGCTGTCGGCCTGAGCATCATCAGCGCTATCGTGTCCGGTGCGCTGATTTCCAGTGTAGTTGGTGGATGGTACTCCGCTGTTGACACGGCATCAGTATTTAGCTGAGATTTTGACTTCCGGCAGGAGAGTTAAAAACGCTTTATCTAAAAAGAGGAGAGGGAAGGTCCTCTCCTCTTTCAACAATACAAAAAGGTGAAAAAAATGGGGAAAAAAGCAAAACAAAACGAGGCGGGTTACGACAACAATGGGAACAAGGTCGAGGATAAAACGAGCGTCCTCCCGCGTATTTTCCTGCTGGCTGTAGTTATTCTCGCTGGAATTCTACTTATCCTTTTGGCCGACTGCTATGGATGGTTTGATTTCTTAGAAAAGCCCATGAGTGCGGCGGGTCGGTTCTTAAAGGATAATTGGATGAAGGTATGGATAGGGCTTATAACTGTAGCACTTCTGCTTTGTTATCTTTCTTTCGAAATAGGCGGTGCAGTTTTCGCCAAGAAGCGTCGTCTTGAAATTGAGGCAAATGTAGTGGGAAGTGTTCCAATTTCACGTAAAGACTTTCTGCGTGATTGGGATTCCGCGCCCAGCCGGAGGGGGATGAATGCGTGTTCCAATGGAGCTTTGTTTGGATATAAATATGTCTTCTGTTCAGGTGTGTATGTGATTGCGGAGGTGGATGAATTGAATCGTTGTCTCAATGCGGTTTTCATTGGTTCGTCCTCCGTCGGAGCGTGCTGCTCACGGGCGTATGCTCATCTTTCGTGCAAGGCTGCAGCTTCTGTCGCTGTGTGTGACGCTGTTCGGGCAGAATGTGAGCTTTATGTTGTGTTCGTTCCTTGTCAAGCAGAGTATGTGAACGAAGTGAAAGGCGCTGTTAAAACATATCTTGAGAGCGCTTCTGAGCTCATAAGATTTGAAAATAGGTAGACTCTTTATCGCGGATGACTTTTGGGATAAAAAAGTTTTCGCAAAACACGCTGGTTTTCCGACTTCTCACATGGTAGAATAATTAAAAACAAAGAAGAGGAGTTTTCAAATGCCGATGGATGCCGATTACGCGCTCTTGAAAAAGTGGAGCAACTGGTTCGACCGGAAAAACGGCAGCGGTTATGGGCCAGCAAACATATTGCAGCGGAGAACGATGAACACTGCAATCGTAACTGTGAGTACACTGCAAAATATTCCTTTTACTGAGTTATCTTCTTCGCTGTACTTCTTTTGTAGTGATATAGATAGCAAGGAGTTCTCTCGTCTGTATGAGTCTCAGGTGGAGTTGGCCGGTGCCAACCCTGACAAGTTTATCAAGGGCCTTCACAGCTTTTTCAATTCCATGGCCAAGAGAATCAAGAACGAATCCGAATACGCCCTGTTCTTTGATTTTCTCATGGCTGCATCTCGCCTTCTTTTTACCGCAAAGGAAGAAAAACAATCTAACATCAACATTGATGTGGTGTACTGTTACTTCAGTATCCTCCTTCAGCAGACGGAATACCTGCGTCCAGATAAGTTCGACTTAACCAAAGTCGTCTGCGGTTTGAAAACGACCGGCGAACTGTTGGTCATGGAAGATACCTACCCCTTCTTGGATAAGCCTGCTTTTGAGTTGGAGCGCCGGAATCTTGATGGAAAGGTTCGTTCCCCCATGGAGCTGGATGCCCAAATCAAGGAAATCTATAGCAAGTGGGGATATGGTTACATCCAAAATAAGGAGGATTTGGAGCGCTACACGCAGGTAGACAGGATTTTTTCCAACCAAATAGCGGGTATGGCTGCGCTCATCAATGAATACACCTTCGACATACTTCCACAGCATTGCTTTTCTGCCATCGCAAATAAGTTCTTTTCCGTTGTTGCGCTGCCTCCGATGCTGCCTGATGAGATGCATGAGCTGTTGCGGACGAAACGAAGTTCAACGCTTCCTGCCAACGGCGCAGTGTTTGAGTTTACAAGCGAGAAGGATATCATTCGGAAAGTCTTGCTCAAGGAAACTCTATACGGCGATTCCATCTATATACTTTACCGTCTGGACACCTGTGAGGGAGACTTGAGCGGGTACTATGATACTAAGACAGGGTTCTTCTTTTCGGTTTTCCTCGATTCAGAGGACAGAGTCATCTACGGGAACATAAGGCGGCTCGTTTTAACTCTCTATGCCTGTGCCGTAACGCGCAAAGGTCCAGAACTGCTGTCGCAACTCAGCAGCCATGTCAAGTATCTGTCCCTCGACAATAAGGGCGTCCGGAAATTCGATGAGGTATCCATAAGCTACTACGGTCGCGGAGGACGCCTCAGGAACGCCTACGACGGCGCGGAAGCGGCAGGGAAGGGTGGATGCACCCGTAAGGGCGACGAAGCCTATGAGGAGGCTCCCAGAGCCATTCAGGGCTTTATCCGAAAGGTGGGCGAGGGGAGAACGCCGTCCCGTGAGGCGGTGGAGTACGCGGAGGCTCTCGGATACTCCCTCGCGCCTGATGAAACCTATGTAAAGCCATTCATCCGCAGAGTTCTTCGCTTGAAGCAAAAGGAAGCTGAGAACACAAATGGATAAGCGAAAAAGACCGGTGGGGAGCCCATCGGTCTTTTTTCAAAAAAGGAAGCAACCCTTGGGCTGCTTCCTGAGAAATACTGTAAGTATCGAATATTTAATTTTGAAATGTATTTGTCTTTGCAGGTTGCTATGCGTCCAGCTCGTACACGATAAGCCCAATACTATCAATAAACTGATAGTGGTTCGCATATTCACGCTGGATGAATTCCTCTCCCTTTGCCCTGCCCCACTTATTCTCATCACAGATATCCGTAATCATGTCGGACATGGATTCGTAGATACTGGCGATAGGGGTAACAATGACATTTTCGCGCCTAAACAACCACATCCGCAGCACCTCGCGGGGAGAGAAAGCCCGACAGAGACTCTGCTCTTCGGGGATAAGGTCGTGCGGCGCACGGGTGCCGTAAATTTCGTGCTGCTTCACAAGGGTCTTGAGGCGAAGCTCTGCCATGTCGAGAAGCCGCTTCGCTGTTTCGGGGTCGTCCCCTCCAAACTCCATAATGGATATCATCACATCCATAAGGGAAAGAGGGTCGTTGACTGCCATTTCTACAGACTTCCGGACAGCGTCGCTTGTGCTGCCTGTGAATTGACAAACGTCATCAATGAGGTCGTCATTATCTTTCTTGTTCTGTTTTTCTTCGTTGCTGGTTCCGTGTTCATAGATTCTACTGTTGTGTTTTCGCTGCATTTCCCGTGACCTCCTTCTACGCTGCTACTTTTTCCTTTCTTCCTTTGAAAACGATGACAGTGGCGTGTTTTGTTCGCCATTCAAGATATTGTTCCCGCGTATTGGGGTGGCAAGAGTACATGGAAATAGCGCTGACAAGCCGCTGCTTCTATGCCGCAAAAGTGGAGTAAGTGCTTCCTGCGGCAGTGAAAGTCGTCTGCCAGCGCTTATGTTCCATATTCAATATCACTCTACCACGATTACATAATTTTGTCAAGTTTACGACTTGTGAAAAATGGAACAATCATGTCTTTTGTGTTGACATTATTCCTAATATAAGCTGTGTTAATTTGTGGGATGTTACAGTTTCGTGTAACATCTTTTAATCATTTGTTAAAGGATTCTGCTCATTTTTGTGCTAAATGTAGATATTCTTACCAAATTTTACGTTTTTAGACGTTTTACTTTTCTCCCTTACGACTTGAATGATTTTGGCACATGAGCCACCCTTTTTACGCTCCGCGTACTTGACATTATTTTATGTTCGTGCTAATATGAAATCGAAGAAATAAGCCCTTTTGGGAGCTTTTAACACCTGCTGTGAAAGGTCGTGTTTCCACATTAAACTAATACTTGCTGAGAAAAAACAGCTTGGCGATTTGATTGCTCAAGCTATCCCCGGCACGGCACGTTCTGACCGTGGAGCGACCGTAAAGGGCGATTACGTCATCGTGTGTTCACAGGGACACCTTTTGTCTTTGAAAGAACCTGAGGATTACGATGCCGCTCTTGGTAAGTGGGATTTGTCTGCCTTGCCGATTTATTTCCCGAACTGGCAAACAAAGGTGAAAGAGTATAACGGGAGAGGCGTGAATCCCAACGAGCGCGTTTCACGCATTGGGGAGCTTTTGAAGCAGTGTTCCTGTGTAATCCACGCAGGAGACCCTGATGAAGAGGGGCAGCTTCTTATTGACGAGCTGCTTCGCTGGCACGGTTATTGTGGCCCTGTTTACCGTTTGGCGACGGGCGACACCTCTATCCCTGCGCTGCAGCGTGCGCTCAATAACCTCAAGGACAACCGTCTCTTTGAGAACATGGGGTGGTCTGCTTACGCACGGAGCGTTGCCGACCTTATGGTTGGTGTGAATATGAGCCGGTATTATTCGCTGGTCAACAATGCTTCGCTGACAGTTGGACGTGTGCAGTCTCCTACTCTTGGGCTTGTGGTCGAGCGTGATATGCTTATCGAAAACCACGTAAAAACTAAATACTATGAGGTCTCAGCGAAGACTTCTATTGAGGGTAAGGTCGTTGAGACGAAGTACAGGCCGAAGAAAGATGACCCGCATCTGACTGATGGGCTTATTTTGGATAGACCTTACGCGGAGAGCAAGTCTGTGATGATTTCCGGAAAACAGTTCTCAGGGGCTGCCGTTACAAAAAAGATTTCCAAAGAACAACCGCCTTTGCCGTTTGATATGCTGGAATTGCAGGGCTACTGTTTGAAGAGTTTCGGCTACAAGCTGGACGACACCATGGAAATCACGCAGTCTTTACGCGATAACTACAACGCCATTACATATAACCGTACTCAGGTGCGATATCTCCCCGAAAACTACTTTGCGGAAGCTCCTGCCACCTCCCGTACTGTTATCGCAAACATAAACACGGTAGGAAAGGGAAATTTCAACCCTATTCTTGGTATGGACTTCAAGACGAAGGGGCGGTGCTTCGACGATTCTAAAATTGAAGCGCATTTTGGTATCATTCCTCAAAATGTGAGTCTCGACCTCAACAAGATGACGGAGCGGGAACGAAACGTATATCTTGCCATTTGTAAGTATTATCTTATCCAGTTCTTTCCGCCCGCTGAGAAGGAAACAACAAAGCTGGTTGTCCCGCTGCCGGACGGCGCCACTTTAGAGGCGTCCAGCACTGGTGTGCTGAAACCCGGTTATCTCGTGATGATGCGCGAAGGTGTAGATACGCCCACAGCGTTGAGTATGATACCCGCCGGCAGTTACGGTGCTTTTGTTTCCGACGCTCAGGTCTTAGAGAAGGAAACAAATCCCCCTCCTCGTTACACACAGTACACACTGGCGAAGGATATGAGCCGTATTGCCAAGTATGTTACCGACCCATTCATCAAGAGCACTCTGCTGAAGAAAGATGCCGACGTGGAGGAGAATAACGGGGCTATCGGCACCAGCGCAACACGGGACCAGATAATCTCCGGTCTCATTTCAAGAGGGTTCTTGCAGGAAAAGGGGAAGTCCCTTATTTCCACTCCACTTGGACGCGAGCTGTATCGCATTCTCCCAGATTCCCTTCGTGGACCGGACCTCACCGCCTTGTGGTGGGTCATCCAAGAGGAGATACATGAGGGGAAGGCGACGCCGGAGAAGCTGGAACAAAACGTTCTGGCTATGCTCAAAGATTTCCTGCAGCAACCGCATCCTAAAGTGGACCCCAACATTGTACCGACAAGGAAGAGATTCACGCCGATAGGAGTGTGTCCTCGCTGTGGTGGGAACATCATAGAGGGGAAAATGGGCTTTGGTTGTTCCAACTGGAAGAGTGGATGTAAGTTTACCATCTGGAAAAAGCCAAAACCGACCCTGTTCCAGCACATCACATTCACAGAGAAGGATGTCAAAAACTTCCTCGCCGGAAAGCCTGTCCATAAGACGAAGCTGACCAAGAAGGACGGCGGTACATTTGCGGCAGACCTTGTGATGGATGACAGTCAGCGCAGTGATTGGGGCCCGAACTTTACGCTTCAGTTCAACAGCACCAAACCCGCAGGAGCCTCCTCGCGCTCTGGTGGTGGTCGTTCCGGTAGTCGCAGTACGTCGCGTGGTTCTTCGCGGAGTCGGCGCTCTGGATATCGGTGATGCTGCATCATAGTTGACAGAAATTTCTCCGCCGCAAGCCTACTCCGTAAGGGGTGGGTTAGGCGGGCACACAAGCAAGGATTATATGAAAGGAGGAAGCGTCTATGGCAAGAAAATCACCAAGTGAAAGCGTCTTTGTATTGACGCTTCCTCTGCGGTGTGAATCTTGGCAAAGGGATAGGCTGGACACCATGTTCCGTGTAGGTAACGAAATCAAGAATCACTTGATTGCCTACGAGAAGGTGCAGTACCGTTGCCTCACGGAACGAAAGGACTGGAAGTTCGTACAGGCTGCTTTGGCTGAAGCCTATAAAGCTGAGGATGCTGCGGCGAAGAAGCTGCTGCTGGAAAAGCGGAACGCCATGCTTGCCGCAGCAGGGTTCTCGTTGTACCAGTTTGAGAAGCAGTCCAACAAATACCGGAAGCACTACAAAGGCATCGGCGGCAAGGGATATTGGGTCAACGGACACATCTCCCAGAAAATCGCTGCCTCGGTCTGGAAAGCCTTCGAGTCCCTACTGTACGGTAAAGGAGATGAGGTCAAGTTCTCCAAGTGGACGGAATTCACAGCCTTGGTTGCTAAGTCCAACAATACCGGCATCGTCTACCGGAACGGTACAGTGTTCGTCAATAAAATGGACCTGCCGGTGATGCTGGATACCAAGGATGCCTATGGTTATCAGAGGGAAGCCCTGTCGAGAGACATCCGTTACTGTGGCATCTGCCGCCGCTGGTACTCCTCCGGCTGGAAGTATTTCGTACAGCTTACGCTGGACGGGAAGCCTCCATTGAAGGTGCATCCGGGCACAGGAGAGTTGCTTCATCCGCTGGGCACTGGACGTGTGGGACACGACATCGGCACCCAGACCATCGCCAGCGTTGGGAAGGACAATGTCCTTCTCACGGAGCTGGCGTATAGGGTGAAGGGCATCGACGCCGAGCTCCGGCGCATCAACAGGGCGATGGATAGGTCCCGCAGGGCCTGCAACCCCCTGATGTTCCGTGAGGACGGGACTATCGTCCCGAAGTCTCAGCTCCCGACGGAGTGCCTCGATAGCCGCGGACGACGCCGCTGGGTATGCTCCAAACGTTACCTTCGATTGGATGGTCTGCGCCGGGAGCTGTTCCGCCGGCAGCGTGAGCTGCGGATACAGCAGCACAATGAGCTGGCGAACAGGCTGATGGGCTATGGCGACCAGCACTTCATTGAGAAGATGCGGTTCCGTGGACTTGCAAAGCGAGCCAAGGAGACCAAGAAAAACGACAAGGGCAAATTTATGCGGAAGAAGCGTTTTGGAAAATCCATTTCCAATAAAGCCCCCGCAGCCTTTGTAAACATCTTGGAGCGCAAGGTGGTCTCCGCTGGCGGTACATTCCGGAAGGTCAACGCCTTCACTGTGAAGGCCAGCCAGTTTAACCATCTTACGGAGACATACACCAAAAAGAACCTCAGTAAGCGTTGGAACACCATGCCGGATGGCACGAAAGTCCAGAGGGACTTGTACTCCGCGTTCCTCATTATGAACGTAGACGAGTCTCTCGGCAAGGTAGACATCCCCTTGTGCAATGAGACCTATGGACGGTTCCTGAAGCTCCACAACAAAGAAGTCAAACGTATCGAGGCAACTATCGGAGCTTCGCCCAGCAGTATGGGTATCAAGCACACAGCATAAGCAAGGAGAAACAATTAAAGGCAGAGGCTCCCGCCTACCGTGGTGCTAATTCATAGGTCGCTGTGATTGCCACGCTAAGATTCTAAGGGATTTATGATTCCCAGAGTTACGGTTCATTCTGAACTGTGCTTATGGCATCTCTCGTACCTTGGAATCCCACTCCGTGAGGGGAGGGATGAGTCAAATTTTAACATAGTTTGTGGTATAGTACAAGTGTTCTATTTAACAAAGATGTACCAGAACATTTGTTCAAGATGCTTGTTATTTACCTGTGATTTCCGAGATAAATAACAAGAATCTTGTTATTGTACTATACCCCGTTCAAAACATTAGGAGGTGAACCATTGGACGGGCGAACCCATACTTTTGCCGGATACACGGCAGGATTACTTCTTGTGCAGGCACAAATCTTCGGAGCATTTGGACTTCCGGCGCCGGACGGCATTCTTCCGTGTGTCGGAATGGTTGGACTGTCCATGGCGGGCTCTCTCGCGCCTGACATAGACCTTCCGCGCAGCAAGGCGGGACGACGCAATAGACCCGTGTCCGCTGCCGTAAACGCTCTTTTTGGGCATAGGGGTATTACCCATGCGCCCTTCATTTGGGCGGCGCTGTACGTGGCTTTGAAGCTGCTTTTGGGTGCTGAATGGTTGACCTATATCCTTGCGTTTGTTATTGGTGGAGCAACTCATATTTTGCTCGACCTTTTCAATAAAGCCGGCGTTCCTTTGCTTTGGCCGATATCCCATCGCTTCTGGATATTCGGTATAAAGACGGACAGTGCTGCTGGTCACGCATTTTCTTTTGTCTTGGCGTGTGTCGCAGCTCTTTGTACCATCAATTTCTTCTACGAAGCTGGCGACTACTTAAAGGAGGCGATTTGGTTTGTTTGACGCTACAACAACAAAGTCTGAAAACGCACAATGGGGCGAGCGCATGGCGACGTATATTGCGCTGATGCGGTGGAACGGCTACTCTGTGCAGGAAATTGCTGATACCTTTGGCATATCCCGGCAGCAGGTGTATCTGCATCTGCAGAAGATTCCTTTTCCTAATGATAAGGCCAAAAGGTGTCCTCGTCCCGCACTGAATGAAGAGCAGGTGAGGGCTGTGGTCGGTTTTTTTGTCGCGAATAAGGACGCGCCCATATCCGCTGCTTCAGAGACAACGGGCATTCCTGTTGCGGATGTTGTGATGCTTTGCAACAATATCCGTGGCGCTCATTCGTGGTATTTCAGCGAGGGTTATCCTCTCATTGCGGATTATCTGAACAGGGAGGGAGTTACGCTTGATTATCTGGAACAGATGGCTGGCGTTCAGGGACTCGCACAGTATATTTTTTCCACATACCCCTACAAGGAGATGCCGAAGGCTCGTGCTGCTGCGGTAGCCGCAGTAATTGACGTTCCCGCAGACAAGCTGATGGAGGTGGCTGTTGCGTCCGGAAATATGGCCACAGGTGTGGCAACATCGGATGAAATGGCATTGGTCATCGGCTCAGTAACCGGACGCGAAGCGAACTCGCGGCTCTTTTTCCGTGGACGCCGTATCAAACCTTCTTTCTCTGCAACTGGAGGTGGTTCTTGTGGTGAATAAATCTGGACCTGACCTCCAGAGCGATATCGTCGCCGATACTCGCGATTATCCTGAAGCTCTGCAGCGCCTCACGATGAAGGGAATCTTGATGGCCGGTGCCATTGTGGTTATCCTCATTGCAACGCTTTGCCTGCAGAAGTCCGAATTGAAGGCAATGCTTCCCTTTGCCGGCGTTATCCTCTTGCTGGCAGGATATGTTGTCTATTCTGCCCTACACTTGCGAACAGAATGGCAGAATGGGGACATCGTGTGTCATATTGCTTTGTGCCGCTCTGTGCGGTCTCGGTCATGGCCACGGGACAGCAAAGAGGTGGTTTTTGTAACAGGGGAAGACGAAGGTCAAGAGGCCCATGTGTTTAATCTTCCTGACCGCAAGAACAAAGACCTGTATCCCGGCTTTAAGTACACCATCTATGTTCGTGCAAGAGATAATACGCATCTCTTGGCCTACAAAGAAATCTATGTGCCTTCCGATGCGAAGGACACAGAAGAAGTCAAGTCGGAGCTTTCTTCAGAAAAGTGAAAAAAGCCGGCCTACGGGCCGGTTTTTTTGCGTTTAGAAGAGGCCTTGCCTTGTGGCAAGACCTCTTTCGTGTTGTGAAAGTTAATTGAAAAAGAAGGGCCTTCCGATTTCTGCATCCTCCTGAGGTTCAGACTCTTCCGGAGTAAAGGCGTTTTCCGGCGTATTGGTCTCGTTCACAAGGCAATCATCGCCGTCCTCGTCTTCTGTGGCTTCCGCTGCAACAGGGGTTACGCCCCAGTTGAGAATAGCCTCATCCTCCTCGGACAGTGCAATACGCTGTCTTTCAGCGGTATCACGGATTTTCTTGACCATTTTCTCGCGGAAGTTTTTCATGGCGGACTGGATACGTGTCGCGGCCTGTTCATCTACAACGATAGCAGGCTTTTTACGGCTTTTTGCCGATACCGTAAAGGCGTTATCCTTTGCAGCGATATCTAACATCGTATTGATGTCTGCGACTGCTTTCAGTCCGTCTGAGACCTGCTGGAGTGCCTGCTGCTGCTTGGAATCACTGATAATTGCGGGCATGATTTTTCTCTCCTTTTCTTTTTTAGTTAGCGGGAGCGGTATCTGTCTCTGTATCGGCGCCTTCAATGACCGCGCTCATATCTGCGAGGTAGTAAACATCCGCTGCCTTGTCGTAGTTAATGTGTGCGATAAAGCTGCCAAGGTCTTCGCCCGTAGCCTTATCACATACACGGATTGTCAGCGTTTCATTGCCGTTATATCCATCCACAAGAATGGAGTCCTGCCACGCAACACCGAATTTGTTTACATCGCGGTAGGTCGCGTCAATTCCCAGCACATCGTCATACCAAGTAAAGGCTGCAATGCTGTTGGTATCCATTGTGTAAAAATCTTGCCGCTTGACCGTTGCGTATTCTTCCGGCATAAAGTATAGGGGATATGTCGTACGCTCGCACTTGATATAGAACGCCGCACCGTTGGGGTCGTTGCAGGTGGGGTTCAAGTAGATGGCGTTGACGCCGGCATCCTTGTCGCCCATACCCAGCGTGACCTCATAGCCGGATTCCAGCGTACAGCTCAACTTGATGTCGTTGCGGTACTTGCCATCCCCGATATATCCTTGGGAGTCCTCTTCACCGTCGGGGATGGGTTCGGGATTTTCGAGGTTGTACTGAGGTTCGCCGGTGTCCTCATCTTTATCTTTCTTTCCACAGCCCACAATGGTCAGAGCCATAAGCACGGCCAGAGTCAATGCGATGAACTTCTTCATATAGGATTCCTCCTTACGGATTTTTACTGTACGGGGTTCGTGTTCTGAGGTGCGGTATCACCGCAGAGCACGCGGTCTACAAATTGGCAGATGTTGAGCTGTGCGGCGCGTTCGGGAGTGTTGGCTTCCAGCTCCTCCAGCAGCTCCACGGTCGTAACCGTACCGCTGGTAAGTGTTGCATCTGCACCAGTGACCATGGCTGCGTCATACACGGTTGCAGCCTTTTCTGTCATACGGAATCTTACAATGGAGGGAACCATTTTTGCGATGATAACATGGTTCTTCACATACTGTGTCAACTCGCCCTGCGGGATTGCTCCCAGCTTGGCATAGACATCAAACAGCAGCGTTCCGTCGGCGTTCAGGAGGTCGCTTACCACCGCATTCAGCTTAATGGTTTCATGCCTCCGGTTATGCTCGTCCTTATCGCTGATGGTGTACTCGATAGTGGGGTCATCCGCATAGAGTTCCTCGCGCAACGCGGGGTTGTTGTCGTCCACTGTGCGATTGATGGTAATGACAGCCTCGCGTCCAAACATGAGGAAGCTGGTGTCCGTTTCCCACAAATAATCTCGCACATCTTCCTCATCAGTGGCCAGCCAAGGGTTGACGGCAACTGATGTTCCTCCCGTGCTGTTTACACTGAACTGGTCGATGCGGAGAATTTGACCGGCGCCGATATATTCAGTCGCGTATTTCCCCACCACAGTGGATGCCATGTCCACATTACACAGCTTGGAGCCAATGGCCACAGCGCAGTTGTAGACGTCGGCAGGAATGGTTGCTACGGCAAGATTATCCTTAGAGAACTGCGTTCCCGGCAGTATGTCGTCTGTGACCTGAATCACCTGTACGCTATCCCCATGAACGTAGGACGTGGAAACTGTTGTCCCATCAGAACGCTGGAGCGTCGTGGGGTACTGAAACCCGATAGGTGCAGAACGGTTGGCCAGCGTGGTGTAGACGCAAAAGACAATAGCGGCGCCGGCAATAATGGCTGCAGCAGGATAAACGACCTTTTTCAGAAACCGCTTCCCTTTACTTACAGGGACCATGCTCGTTCCTGCCGCATCACTTGCGGATACGTTCTTTTCCGCCGGTTTGCGCTTCTGCTGCTTTTTCTGCTCCTTTTCCCGCAGTCTCTCGGCCTTCAGCCGTTCTTCCTCCTGCCGCTTGAGCTCGCGCCAGTCGGGGGTTTCTGCCGTGCCTGAGCTGGGCGTGTCGGTGCTGTGAGTGGGGGGTTCCGTGCTCCGAGAGGCTTCCTTTTTCTCAGGTGCGGAAGGGGGAGCGTCGTCGCCGCCGTTCGCAGCGGGAACAACGATAGTCGTCTGCTTCTTTGCGCTACCAACGCGGCCAGTCAGCTCTCCGTCCTCCCTGCACTCGTAGAAGCGACTATTGGCGTCATCGAAATATCCGGTACAGATATTCCCAGCACCCAGCTTAAACTGGCGCTTAGGCAGCTTTTTGATTTGTGCGACTTCCTCGGCAGTGAAAGTCCATGTGTTATCTCTCGCCATAGGGCATCATCTTCCTTTCTGTTTAGGGGTATAAAACGATTTCAATAGCTAAAAACAACGATAGCAGTAAAAACGGATATTCAACCTTTTGTGTGTTCCGTATGCACAGCATGAAAGAATATACCATTCGCATTGGTAATTTTCAGGTACACACGTCCGGTCGATTCCTGCTTCGCAGACCGCGCCTCTCACCGTGAGGAGGGAGGTCTTACCAGTCTCCACAGGCGTAACTTTCGGCTCATCCTGCCGTAGTAGGGTTTGCCGGTTACGCTGCGGTGCAGGTATCCTTTGCCTTTCTTAAAATATTGATTGCCGCGTTGATGTCGCGGTCGTGGTGTGCGCCGCACTGAGGGCAGGTCCACGCACGAACCTTTTCATCCTTCACAGCGGCGTTCTTGTAGCCACAGGAGCTGCAGGTCTGGCTGCTGGGATAGAACCGGTCGATTTGGATGAACGTGCGTCCCGCCCACTGTGACTTGTATTCCAACATACGGAAGAACTCAGCCCAAGAAACATCAGCCACGGCCTTTGCTTTCTTGTGATTCTTGACCATACCCTTAATGTTGAGGTCCTCCACTGCGATGACTTGGTTCTCGTCAACGAGTTTCCGACTCAGTTTATGGGTATAGTCTCGACGCTGGTTTACAACACGTTCGTGGATGGTTGCTACCTTGTGCCGCTGCTTCTCATAGTTGGAAGAACCCTTCCGCATACGGGACAGCTTGCGCTGTTCGCGGGCCAGCCGCTTCTCACTGTGGATTAAGCAGTGAGGGTTTTCGTAGATGTTACCGTTATTATCGGCGGCAAATACATGAAGCCCAACGTCAATGCCGACCTCCGAGTTCAGTACCGGCAGCGGTTCAACCTCCTCTTTACAGAGAACGGATGCCCAATACTTTCCGGTGGCACTGCGGGACACCGTGACATTTACCGGAACCCCGGTAACGGCACGTTTATCCTTACCGCGCTTTACCTTCCCAATAGAGGGAATCTGGACAAACTTCTCGGCCACAATGACCGAGCCATCTGTGGTAAAGCTCTGCTTGGGATTCTTCCGTCCCTTAAACCTCGGATACCCCACCTTGCCCTTGCCTTTTTTGCAGCGACGGAAGAACCCATCGTAGGCGTCACAGAGGTGCTGTACCGTAAAATCCAAGGCGTGGCGGTTGCAGCTACCCAGCCAAGGCAGATATGCCTTCATCTCCGTCAGGAGTTTCTTCATACCGAAGTACGAGAGGCTTTCGCCTCGGCGCTGGTAGGCCTTGGACTTCCGCTCAAGGAAATGGTTCCACACGAACCGGCAGCACCGGAAGGTGTTCTCTATCGCCGCTGCCTGAGCTTCCGTGGGTTTGATGCACAACTTGTAAGCCCTATAGATTTCCACCGCTCACACTCCTTTCTGTAGAATTATTCATTCTCCTTGTATAGCCCCATACTAAAGGTGGAATAGTCCTCCCTATTCTATCAACCTACAGTCTCATCAGCCTTGGCTGAAACAGGTTTTTTTAAGAATGGGTTCGGTCCGGGGAATTCGCCCTTGTACTCTGTGGCGTCAAAAGCCAGAATTGCAAGGACGATGAGCTGGAAGAAAATCATCCAAATAAAAAGTTTAGGGGTGTGGTAGCTGGTGTGACCTTGATATTCGACGCCAAGCATAGGTATGAACTTCACCCATATGATAATCCACATGATGAGGTTTACACCCGGTATGAGCATCAGCCATATGTAGCGAAGGTTCCCAAAAACGGAATAGAATAGGCAAATGATGTTATACACGGGGATAAGCCCTGCCCAGATGGGATACTTGGCCTTTTTAAGAATAAAGGCAAGAAGTATGCAGGTGCCAATGGTTCGGCCTACAATCCAAAGCAGGCGAAGAGTTTCATAGTGATTCATAATTTTGTCCTTTCATTGTGGAGGCTTCGTTGATTGCCTCAGTGAGTTTAGAATGTTAAAAGATGCTCGTGAGCCAACCGAGAACAGTGTAGAAGATGCTCGGTACGAGGAAATAGAGTCCGGCCAGAACAGCCAGAATGGTCAATGCAACAGACAGTCCCTTTTTCACTACTTTCCGCGCTACATACAGTGCGGCAATGAGAATCAGCAGACTCGCGATTTGTGCGGGGGTAAGGGTCAATACCCAAACTTTGATACGTTCAAAAATATTGACAAGTTTTTCAAGCATAAAATACCTCCGTTGGCAGGTTCCCGCCACAGCCACATTCCCTAAAGACCGTGGCGGGACTTGCTTTTCTACATTTTCTATATTACCATATTCGAACATAATGTCAAGCGAAAAGCACCATGTAGACTTGACATTATTTTATATTCGTGTTATAGTAAAATTGCGATAGAAACATAAAAGACTCGAAAGGAAAGCGTTATGGTAAAGAATAATAACAAGAAAAACAACGGCACGAATGCCTTGCGAGGGCTCCTCGCTTTCCTTGTTGCCCTTGCTGTGTTTCTCGGAGTGGAACTCATTCCGCAGCTCACAGAGAACCTTGGCTCCGACAACCATCCGTCGTATACAGAAGCGTCTGACATCTACGAGGGGAGTTATAAGAGCCGGCTTTCGTTAGACGACATTGCTCCATTTGCCGGGGAGCCATATATCGTTGTAAACGGTAATGTTCCTTTTTTTACAGAAGCTGATATAACCACAGAGCCGTTCGAATTGTTTTCCGAGTTGGACGACCTTGGCCGCTGCGGGACTGCCTACGCAAACGTGTGTCAAGAGTTGATGCCCACGGAAAAGCGAGGGTCTATCGGCATGGTAAAGCCATCTGGCTGGCAGCTTGCCAAATATGATTTTGTGGACGGCAAGTATCTTTATAACCGCTGCCATCTGCTGGGCTACCAGCTTACCGGCGAGAATGCCAACGTCAAAAACCTCATCACCGGAACCCGTTACCTCAATGTAACTGGTATGCTTCCGTTCGAAAATGAAATTGCTGATTACGTTCACGAGACAAACAACCATGTGCTTTATCGTGTGACTCCTGTTTTTGAAGGAGATAACCTTGTGGCGAACGGCGTCCTGATGGAAGCTCTCTCCGTAGAGGATGATACCATTGAGTTCTGTGTGTTTTGCTATAATGTGCAGCCCGGTGTCAAGATTGATTACGGCACCGGCCTCAACTGGGCGGATGCGGACTACTCCGCTGATTAAATAGATAAAGGAGAAAAACTATGTTTGACCTGATTTTTGGGAACAAGGCTGTTCTCGTCCCCGCAATTATCGTGATTGCGGTCCTCATCATCTGTATTTTGGGGTATATCAAGGCTCCACCCGATATGGCGTATATCATCTCCGGTCTTCGCAAGAAGCCCAAAATCCTCATTGGTCGTGCTGGTGTCCGCGTTCCGTTTCTGGAGCGTGTCGATAAGCTGATTGTCCGTCAGATTTCCGTGGACATCAAATCCGATGGCTACATTCCCACGCTGGACTTTATCGGTGTCGATGTGGATGCCGTCGCCAAAGTTCGTGTCCGGACTGATGATGAGGGCATCAAGCTGGCTATGCGGAACTTCCTGAACATCACTGATGCCCATGGCTTTGAGCAAGCGATTTCGGACTCTCTTCAGGGAAACATGAGAGAGATTATCGGTACTATAACGCTCAAGGAAATCTGCAATGACCGCAAGAAATTCGGTGATGAAATCCAGTCAAAGGCGCAGGTTGACATGAATGCGTTGGGTATCGAGATTATCTCCTGCAACATCCAGCGTGTGACCGACGAGAAGGGTCTTATCAATGCTCTGGGTCAGGACAATATGAGTCAAATCCAGAAAAATGCTTCTATCGCCAAAGCCGAAGCGGAGCGCGATATTCAGATTGCTCAGGCGGAAGCGGCGCGTCAGGCGAATGAGGCTCAGGTCGCATCCGATACACAGATTTCTATTCGTAAGACCGAACTGGCCGTGAAGCAGGCCGAGCTGAAGGAGACCTCCGACATCAAGAAGGCTGCTGCCGATGCTGCCTATAAGATTGAGGAACAGAAGCAGCGCCGGAGCCTCGATATTGCTTCTACCGACGCCGACATTGCGAAGCGCGAGAAGGAAGCAGAGCTGGCCGAGCGCGAAATCACGCTGCAGGAGCGTCGGCTGGATGCCGATATCCGCAAGAAGGCGGATGCCGATAAGTACGCCGCTGAGAAGAAGGCTGAAGCAGAGCTGTACGCCCGTAAGCAGGAAGCCGAGGCAAAGCGCTTCGAGCAGGAGCAGATTGCCGAAGGTATCAAGGCCGTTGGTGCCGCAGAAGCCGAGGCTATCAAGGCCAAGGCTCTGGCCGAGGCGGAAGGTATCGACCGTAAGGCTGAGGCCATGAAGAAGTACGGTGAAGCCGCAGTGGTTGAGATGATTATGAACGCACTGCCCGAAATCGCCAAGAACGTGGCTACACCTCTCTCCAACGTGGACTCCATCACCATGTACGGCGAGGGTAACAGCACGAAACTGATTGAGGACATCGTTTCTTCTACCACTCAGGTTTCCAACGGTATGCTGAACGGTTTGGGTATCGACCTGCGGAGCCTGCTGGCCGGCTTTGTCGGAGGCAAGGTCGCAGTTCCCGCATCTGCTCCCAGTGTTGAGCCTACCGCCGTCACTGAGGGCGAAGCCGAGTAAAAACAATTACCCCGCCGTAGGCACTCCCTGCGGCGGGGAATACGGAGAGGTGGCCGAGTGGTTGAAGGCACCGGTCTTGAAAACCGGCGATGCGAAAGCATCCGTGGGTTCGAATCCCACTCTCTCCGCCAAAAAAACAAGTACGGACGGTATAACCGGAATTAACGCCTGTGGAGATGCATGGTCGTCGCGGAAGCAGGAATACTCTGTTGGCTGGCAATCACGTGAGAGGTGACGACCAGCACCTTGGGGGAACTGAATACCTGTGCTGGGTATACACCACCCAGAAATAGCAGGGTACTATACCACAAGATGCCGCACGTTGAATTTGAGTGGCGGTATACACCACCCAGAAAAAAACAGGGTACTATACCATCTCATTGCACACTGGCATATCCGACGAACTCCGTCGTAGAAGCAGGAACTTCCCATGGCTGAACACCGCGTGAGAGGCGGTACAGCACCGAGGTGAGAGCGCCTTGGGGAACAGCTTGAGTATCAAAATCGGTGGAAGGGCGATGATTGTTTGTATGGCTGATTACTTCAAAGTCGTATATTCGCGGGAGCTCTCCTCAGAATATGAACCGCGTTACATTGTCATACAGCCCAAGACTGGTGCGGTATTGGATGATGCCCAAGGTTTCGGCTACACGAGCCGCGAGAAGGCGGCAAAGGCGTACACCTATAAGAAGATGCCGCATCCCGAACAGCGGTCTCTGGCGGCCCGCAAACGCCGCGTAGAGAAGTGGTGTCTGGAGCACCTTGATGTGGTAGATGGTTATGCTGACATCTGCTTGCAACATATGAAGGCATCTGGTGATGGACGTATCAGTATGAGCTCTGCTGTTGTTTCCCGTTATTTGAAGGACTGCGGATACGATAATCTGCCGTTCTCGGCACAGGACTTTATCCGCTACTGTAAAACTTAAATTTGGGGTGAGGTGGAAGGACATGAAGAACACCATATTGGGGACGGTGCGCTTTAATGACATCGAGGCGTACAAGAATGAGTGGGCGGCGAGAAGCCGTGAATGGCGCTTTGAAAAGGCCCGACAGGAGGAAACCCACATTATCAGAGAGAATGACAGAGACGATGCAACGCTCTTTTTGGGGCTTACGGACCTGTCCAGTCTCTCACAAGATAGTGACACCAATGCGAGATGGTGGCGGAAACACATTGAGGACTATCTCAAGAACCTTTCTGAGTTCATCGACTACTGTAAGACCTATGAGCAGCCTGCCAACGTGTATAGCATTTATGAGGGCGTTGGCATGGTTGTAGGTCTCGGCGCACGTCGTTTCTTTCTCTATCAGCCAGACTCCTTGGTAGCGGAGTATGTTCCAGTCAAGGACTATTCCTCCATGTCTGTTGGGGAGATGCGGACCCTTGCGTCAAGCAGCACGTCCTCCACGTTGCCGGCGTCCGTGCCTGAGTCTCTTTCTGTTTCTCAGGTGCGCGAGGGGCTATCCGACCGCAAAGCGGAGCTGAATGCTCTCAAGGCCGACATCGAAGAGACCAAGAACGGAACCAGTGATGAACTTCGCGCCCTCAAGGAAGAGGTCGAGCGTGCCATGGCCGCCTTGGAGCAGAAAAAGGAAAAACTGATGGCAGAGCTGTCCGCCAAACGCGAGGCTCTGGAGGAACAGGTAGAAATGATGAACAATCAGATTTACCTGTTGGAATCTCAGATTTATGCTATCCGCTGCTACATGGGTGAGACAATCAATTTTACCCGTATCCGCACTGGCCGGAACGCACCAGAAAAGGAGCCGGTTGTCCTGTTCCAGAAGCTCCGTTTTCTCGATGAAGAGATGGGGCGTCTTGCTTCCATTTACAACATGAAAGAAAGCAAGCTGAAGTATTTCGAGGAGTTTCTCGCAGCGTCTCCTGTTGCGCTGGATACCTTTGCTCCCAGTGAGAAGTGCGTGGCGCTGGTTCGTCTCAGCAAGACCGGCAAGCACTTCTTTGGGCATGAGATGTGGAGCAATATGCTGGACAGCTATAATATCTATCACGGTAACACCATCGGAATTGTCATTCGTAATGGCGAGAACGTCTATATTGGCTGGACTGACCCTGAGGAGGTCCATGTGACGGACGATTTCATCATGGACGTGAACCCCAAGGATTTCCGTGTGAATACGGAATATATCGGTCAGGAGGATGAACACCAGCGTAAGCAGCGTGTGAAGGAAGAGCGTACACAGGCACGCAGCATGGTCGTGGAGATGGTATCTCGCATCTTCCTGTTCAATATTCTGCAGGGTGTGGTGGATAGCTCCAACATCCTTTCTCTGCCGGCTGGTGTCAAAATCTCCAAGTCTTCTGAGTATGTCGTGTTTTCCATGGCTGACCGCTGGTTGACCGACAACCGCTACGGCAGCTTTGTGGACATTGTGGAGCGATGCAACAAGCCTGACGCAAAGAAGGGTGATAGTATCTTGACCGTTCTTTCTTTGACTCCGGAGAGAGAATACAGGTATAGGCCTTACTGGAATGACCGTGGCAGGGGAGACCGCAACCGTACCCACGACTGTTCCGTTGATGACTGCGCCATCTATCCCATCAATCTGGTGGAGTATGACGCACCGGAGCAGCGCACCTATTATCTCTTTAATGGCATTCGCTACTCCACATATGGCGATGGCAGTAATCTCACAGATGACGCTGAAATCATCGAAACTGTCATGGAGCCTAAGCCGCATTTCTTCGTATCTGTGGAGAAGGGCGAGTCCATAAACCGCCGTTGGTATGATGACGAGGGCAAGAAACGCGCCCGTTCCAATTTTGAGGTATTCCGCGACGAATACATCAACCTCACTTTTATGAACTCCGAGTGGCTGACTTACGCCATCAACACCAAGAACCTTGGTGGATGGATTATCGGAGGTAAGTGCGTGGATTACGCCTATGGTATCAAGTACCTGAACGTGGCCCTGCAATACATCCGCCAGCGCGAGGCATCCGAGAAAGAGCACATCGACCGCGCTTGCCCCGGCTTTACGGAGAAGCACCCTTCTTGGATGGTAGACCTGTCCGAGTGGAAGCTCGCCGAAGATGTCCATAGACTCCATTCCCGCAATGTATCGAAATTTGTGAGCTGGTATGCTCAGAAGGAGGCGTCCTAAATGGAAGCTACACCTACCATAACCTCACGGTTGCCTTATAGACATTGTGCCAAGTGCTTCAACCGGGTCGTACTTCACGCATTCTCCGAAAGCCATTGTCTCGAATGCGGCAAAGTCATCATCTGCTTTAATACCCCTGCAGACTCGCTCTGCCCTGAATGTGCCATCAAACTGAACCGCTGCATCCATTGCGGCGTTGAACTGGATAAGGAGGATTAAATCGTGCGTAACATTGTCATCATTAAGCACCCCAAGTGCCCGCAGACCTTCCTGTTCTCCGTCCCTGACGGTTGTGCGCTCCATACCGGCGATTTCGTGACGGTGGACACAAAGAAGGGCAAGACCGTTGGCATCTGTGCCTCGGACAGCTTCTCCGTTCCTGAGAGTGCTTTGAAGCACATCGTTACTGCTTTTGGCGGTTCTGAGCCCCTGCGTACAGTTGTCGGTATGTTGGAGGAGCGCCCGCTGGTCAGCGCTGTTAAGGAGGCATCTTAATGGCCGCCGGCAAACAGCGTGCAGGCGCCGACCGACGCTATATCGTCTTCTGTACTGCTTGCGGGCAGGTTGCCCCACTGACCGATAAGGTGGATGTGGATGGACACCTCATGTACGACTGGCACCGCCCTTGCCCGCGCTGCGGTAAGGAGGACTGGGCAACTCGCTTCATTGAGCCTCTCGGAGCTGCAAAGAAAACGCAAAGTTGAGTTTGAGTTTCTCTTTGCTTATTTACCCAATCTCTTAGCTTTTTCCTTGGAATTTAGTTTGATTTGTCGCAAGTTGGTTGCAACCTTGAAAAATAAGCAAAAAGCACCTCTCAAAAGAGAGGTGCTTTTGTGTTTAGAATTTGAGTTGCTCTTCAGTTATTTTTGCGATTTGCGGCAACTTGCGAGCTTCTTCGGTACGGAGCTGGAACATATCCAGCTCATAATTGCCGAGCCGGACGCGGTCAAGCCCATCAGCGTCTTTGAAAATATCAAAGAGTGTTTTGACGCGCAGCGCATCCTGCCTATCCCTCCAGTGTTCCGAGATGAAGTCGTAGCCTTCCTTATCGGGGCGGCAGTGATACTCCATCAGAAACAGTGTGATGGGGTCCGTATCAGGATATGCTTCCTGCAGCATCCTTGCGCTCTCGCCACCGTGGGTATTATCCTCGGAATCGCTACGTCTGCCTGTGTCGTGATACAGTGCAGCCTCAATTAGAATTTCCTTGTCTTCCAAGTCCAGACCCTTCATATATGCCAGCAGCATACACATGAATAGGACACGGCCAGCGTGAGCCTTTCCATGCAGTTTGCCTGCCATCTGGAATGGAACGGCGTCATAGTCAGCAGTCTTCTGATAGAGCCAGAAGTTGTCTATCGCACCGTTATCCGCTGCCTCGTTGAGCCAGTCGATACCATAGAAGGGGAAGTCTTCAACCTCCTTGATGTCATCAGGAGATACAATAACTTCAACCTCCACACCTTCGAAATACTCAATGACAGAGGCTTTTTCGACTGTAGCCCGATATACCTTTGCATGGTCAGACGGAAAGCGCGTGGCGAAGAACACGGCTACGGCAGGGTCCAGCGTCCAAGAGAACGCTTCCTCCAGACTTGCGCTTTCATCGCCGGCGCCACGGTAAACCGTCAGTGTGTCAGGATACTTCCTGAGCCCCTTCTCCGTTGCCTGAACCTGTTCCGGCGTTTTCATGCTTTTGAGCTTCAGTATACCATCCCGTCCGAGTGCGGAGCATCCGTAATCGGAAAAGGGGTAGACATTGTAGAACAGTTTGTAAGCACCATCAAAGCCCTCATCAACGAGTTTCTTCAGATACTCTATCCGCATCCGGTCGTTGAGTGCCGTGATGATGAAGTTACAGTTGCCGGAGGCAATTTTCTCCTTCAGTTGCTCAACAGCCCCTCGGATTTCAGGCGTTTTATCTTCACCGTCGGCTGCCATTGTAAGACTGTTGCAGGGGAATATAACCTTATCCTTATCCCAGTAATAAAACGGGGTAAAGCCGCAGCCGTAGTAGAGGTTCTCAATGATGTCGTCGGTTAGATGAAACTTCTTCCGCAGTTCATCGGCTGTATAGGGCGCCATATATCCGTTCCGACTGGCAACCGCCTTTGATTTCTCTGATGTGACAGATGTAACAGGGAGGAGGTTATTGAACGATTCAACATTGCGGGACTTCATCACCACATCAGTGATGTTCATACTTCTCAATCTCCTTCAATAATTTTTCTATCACATCGGCAGCATCCGCTTCAATGTTGTTGATGTTACAGGCACCGTCCACATCACGGTACTTGCACCGCTTATCGCCGCAGCCGAGGTTGTCTTCAGCGTCTGTGCCGTAGCAGCGGAGTCTCTTGATGACTCTCAGCGCATCGTTTTTCAGCTTGGCTGTCATTGTGTTTTCTCCTTTCTTTCCTCAATAGCCTTTAATCAGACTCTAACATATCGTGCCTTCTATTGCAAGAAACTCCCGGTAAAACTCCGGCAACTTTTCTTTCTTTGCCACTTCCTGCTTTGCCACCCGTTCAATGCGCTCCACAACGCTCTGCGGCAAGTCCTGCACATAGTAGGTGATTTCACCTTCAGGAGAGATGTGGGCAATGGTGGGATAGTCGCCGTTTACCTCTGACGCACGGTTCCATACCGTCAAGCCGTTGCCGAGATACCCAAAACCGAGGTCGTATTTCGCTTTTTCTTCGGGTCGTTTTTCCGTGACCTTCAAATGGTCATTCAGCGGGTTTTCCTGTACCTTGCTGTCGAACTCCGAACGGTTCATTTCCTTATCATCGGCAATGACTTCCTTGGAAACCGTGTTATTCCACATCCGAACACTCTTCCTGATACTGCTGGCATAGATTTTTGTGCCGGCATAGGTCTTCAGGTTTGCGTGGAACGGAAACCCCTTTTTGCAACTCTGACATACAGCCTTACAATCGGGCTTGCCACAGTGGGAATACAGCTTGATTTCGCCACCACACACGGGGCAGGGAGCAATGTAGCCTAAATCCATAGTATTATCTCCTTTCAAGGAGAGCCACCCCGAAGGATGGCTCTTTAATTGTTGTTAGACCTTCAACCGCTTCTTGACGATTTTGACCATTGCCTTGGGGAAGGTGGAAAGGTCAGTAATGTCAAGGAACTGGTCGCCGTAAATCTTCTTGAGGTACTCTTTGTCGTCGCCAATAGCTGCTGCGACAATCTCAACACCGCGCCGGCGATTGCGGGCTACGATGTCTTTGATGTCCTTCGCCGCAGAATCTCCGCCATAGGAATCATCATTCGGCTTGCCGTCCGAAATGATAATGAGGAGCTTCGTGCGCTCAGGTCTCGCATTCAGCAGGTTCGCAACGACCTCCAGTGCTGCACCGTCACGGTTACAACCGCCAGTGGAGAGCTTGGCAAGACGATACTTGTCACGCTTACCGGCCTTCAGGAAGTCTGTGTAGACGAACAGGTTGACCCTACCATGCATGGTCACATTGTGACCGTACACAGCGACAGGAACATGAACACGCTCTGCAAAGTCATGCAGAAGCATCGTTGCCTTCATTGCGGCGCCCATGCGCTGTCCGCACATCGAGCCAGACTGGTCAACCAGCACGGAAACCGCCATATCGGGCAGGTCCTGCGGCAGCTTGGTGTCGCTGAAGAACCGGCAATCCGGACGCCACATTTCGCTTGCAACGATATCTCTACCGTACATTCGGTTTCTGCGGACATCGCCGTCCTGCAGGTCCTTCAACTCCTGCTGCATCAGCTTTGCCAGACGCTTGGAATACTGCGACACATCCTCCATCATTTCACCGTAGAGCTTGATGTTGGAAGGTGTTACTTCAACCTCGCGTTTGACGTCGATGCTATGGCCCTTGTGCGTAGAGCTGCGGTCCATGATGTCAACATCAGCGATGATTTGAGACTTCAAATCCTGCTCCATCTGTGCTTCGGCCATATTTCCGGCAACGGAGGAAATAATGGTCTGCAGGACATTCGCCAACATACTGTCGGCTTGCTCCTGCTTTCCGTTTTTATCCTGTCCATCGCCGCTCTTGCCGGCCACAGCAGCGGGGACGTTGCCCTTATTGGCATCATTCCCGCCGGAACCACTACCGCTGTCGTTTTTCTTGCCCTTCTTCTTGTCGGCAGACTGGGCATCCTTGGTAGCTTGCTTGGCTACGTTGGATGCCTTCTGGTTCTGAGGCATCTGAGAACCACCGCCATTCTGTGCGCCCTGAGCAATTTGCTGGAGCACCTTCTGAATGGCATTGGCGCTGGGCTGGGAGATGCCTCCGCCGCCCTGCTGGTTCTGACTGCCTTGACCACCACCGGAAGCGGGCTGTCCTTGCTGCCCGCCCTGACCGTTCTGGTCGGAGCCGGACTGATTACCCTGCCCCTGCTGGCCTTGGCCTGCCTGAGAGCTCTGCTGCTTGTCACACTTATCAATCGCGTCCTTAATGTAAGGCCACATAAAGAGAAGCATCACATTGATTTGGGAATATAGCTCCTTCGGGTTGTCCGTAGTGGTGGCAAGTTCAATGGCTTGTGAGAGGCTCATCAGCTTCTTGGCATACTCATTGGTGTAGAGCGTTTGCTCATCCGCAACGAGGATTTCACCAAACCGTGCAAACTGAAGTACAAGGCTTGTCATAATGGACAAAGACTCGTTCTTGTTGTTCACATAGCCCTCAAGCGTCTGGAGTTGACCCTGAAGGGAAGATGCTGCCATCTCAATACCACGTGCAACAATGCCGCTGTAGTAGTCGCTCATACGCTCCTCGTCGTGCGCGTCGATGAGGCAGTTGAGAAGTTCGTGTCGCAATTTCCTGAATATCTCTCGGTATTCAGGGTGCTTCAGTGCCTCCTTCATCTCATCCAGTTCTGTCTCGTCGTCCGGTTCAGGCATCCGTCCATAGAGTGTGCCGTTCTCTTCCAGTTCCTTGTCTGCCAGCGCATCGGCGCGGAAGTCGTGGAATCGGATGTGGGCCAACTCGTGATAGACGATGCCCATGACCGTTGCGAAACGGGAGGAGGGGAGCTTATACCACTTTATGACGCCATTCGCCGTATTCTGATAAAGATTGTTCCCATCAGTTAAGGCGGTGATGTCAGATTTCGGGTCATGCATCAGGGAGACAGAAATGTGTTTGTCGAGGTCTTTTGTCATCGAATCGACCGTGGCCTGTACGTGGCTCCGAAATGCTTCACTGGTGTAAATGTCAGCATCTGTGAGTTTTTCGCTCATTTCCTTGGCGCCTACGCGGATTTGCCTCCAGATAGATTTCTGGTCCATGCGTCAACTCTCCTTTCTTACTTTTTCCGGTTCTTGAAAATTTCAACGGTAAATTCGAGGCAGAAGTCTGCCACCTGCAGGCGGTCGGTGGAATCTCCGGTAAAAACAGGTCCGAATCCATTTGCTGCCGCCATCCGGTTAATGATATTGCAGCTATCGCAAGCAGCGTCATGGTAGCATTTACGGAGCCTGTCGATGGTCTGCAATGCGTCGCGGAGGTCTTCGCCCTCAAGACGGTTGTGAGCAATGATGATGCGGGTCTCACCCATATCAACTGTGTTCACATAGTCGAGGAATGCAGCGCATCGCCCTTCAAGGCTCTCAAGCAGCTTATCTGCATTGGGAATACCCTTCTTGACGCATTCGCCGACCTTGGCGCAGAGCGCGTTGTAATTTTCACGATTGAAAAAGTTGATGTTGTTATAGTTCTGAGTCATGGTGCTTTTTTCTCCTTTCTTTCTTATCCGAAAAGAAAGAAAAGAGGCACCATGCCTCTTTTCTCCTTTCGGACCCTTATGCCACCTTGCTGATGACTTGTGCTGCGTTGGAACGAATTTCGTTCTGTTCACCGGGGTCGTTCGTGCATTTCGAGATGAGGCACGTGTCAATATACTTTTCAAGATTTGCCAGATAGCGGTCATCACACTGCACGCAGCACACGAGGGATTCGAGCTCGCAGATGGTGCAAGAACCCTCAGTGATTTCCTTGTCTGCACAGTAGCTGCGAATCTGCTCGTACACATCGTAGAGCGCGTACAATGTTCTGTCGTCGCGGCTCCAGCCGGTGTTGTACTTGATGCGCTCCAGCATGGCTTTCTTCTCGATTTCCGTACTGTCGAAAATCATACGGCAGCGACGGAGAACCGACTGGTCAATGGGGCGGCAGGAAGCATATCCGACGTTATCTGTGAATACCACAACGGCGTCCTTCTGGCGATAGGTAAATCCACCATCTACCAGAGGAATCATAGCTCCCGGCAAATCGTACTGGTTCAGCGCGACCATAACACCGGAATCCTTGATTCGGCTGACCTCCTGAATCTCGCAGATGTATCCGCGAGAAACGGCCTTCACAAAAGCGGATTCAACCACCTTCACGGGGGAAGTGCAGCCGGCACGTGCAACCAACAGCTCGGAATACTTTGCAAAGCACTCCTCGGAGGTAATGCCCGTGCCATCTTCTCCTGTCATGTTGTTCCACGCAGATTCGGGGTCGAAGGAAATCTCCTCAAAGGAGGGGAGTTCTCCTCGTGCCGCATCCACAGGATTGCAGGGAACGAACTCGGAAATCAAGTCCTTTGCCAACATATCAGTATGACAGGTCAGCTCCAAACGGGGGGTGTGCAGGATGCACGCCAACACCTTCGTACCGGTAGACTTGCCGTAACCGGTGATACCGCGCCACAGGAAGTTGCGGAACGGAACGCGCATATTAGACGTTGCGACGATTTTATCTGCGATTTCGATTACCTCCGGCTGGACTTTGAAGTCGTCGTCAAAGGTGGGAATCAGCAGTTCTTCGTCTTGCGTCCACGTATGTGTGTTTGTCCATGCAGCATATCTGAGTTTGGCATCCTTCACGGTCATGCTCTTTTCAGACGAGCCGGCGTTTGAGGCCATGGTGCCACCGATAATGGTCGGGGAGCCAACGATGACGGTGCCGTTAAAGGCTCCGCTGTTTACCTTCTGCCGGGTCAGAGTGTCCATATTGCCGTTCTGGATATTGAGAGGGATTTTTCCGTCTTCACAACCGTAGTAGAACATATCACTGAATGTGTAGAGAAAGTCTCTCGCATCAGGAATCTCATCCATATGGTTGCCCCAGTCGGTGGGGTACTTGGCGCTCAGGTCAAGGATGTCCGTCTGTACCTGCTTGAGCTCCACATTGTTTGCGACAACAGCCAGTTCAGGTGCGCCGTAATACGTTGCGAGGGTGAACGGGGTCATCGCAAGGAAAGCACCGCTCAGGTCGAGAGTGTCCGACTCCGAGCCAATAGACGGGGTTCCCGCCCACTGTCCGGAAGGTGCCGCTGATGCAGCCGCCAGCTTACCTACTGCCGGCGCATTCGTTTGAATGACCGTCTTGTAGGTGAAAAGATACGTCCTCGATTCCGTGGCGTCTCGATATTCCGCGCTCCACAGGTTATCAGAAACCTGCAAAAGAGCGTAGTCATCGACAAAATTGGGAATTCCCAGATACGCCAAAAGAGCTCTGGTCGCATAGTTGTGGAGGGTAGAATACCCCTTTGCAGAGGGGCGCTTGGGAGCACTCCATTTGGACACCGTACTTGTGTTTCTATTGGGAAGCGAGTTCAGCCCGTACGGAAGGGTACTGATATCGAACCCTTTCTTCCCTCGGAAGAGTACACAGTTTGCCATGATGTTTTCTCCTTTCTCCCAGCCTATGATAAGGACTTACGGGAATCCAAAATAAAATGTATATATAGAAAAAGGCAATCACTGCCCGAAAAGGGAAGTGATTGCCTGAATTTATGATGTGACTTGAAAAACGGAGATAAATCTCCTTATAAAAATATCTTCGTAATT
>ERZ1026848.222-NODE-222-length-32520-cov-4.090621_pt1 | contig 32520 bp, 27 predicted proteins | sample MGYA00380154_ERZ1026848 | MGnify/ENA primary metagenome ERZ1026848 (study PRJEB33269, sample SAMEA4719790) | human gut metagenome | biome: human-associated habitat; feature: organic feature; material: feces | place: Cameroon | collected 2013-10 ...
TACGAGATAGCGTAGCGTCTCGTGGGCTCGGAGATGTGTATAAGAGACAGGGGGATGAAAGATGACTCTTTGCAGGAAACCGAGAAATCTGAATGACCTTGCCAGACAGCTGAATGTTACGGCGGCAACGGTCTCACTGGCTTTGCGGAATTCTCCGCTGCTTTCGGCGGAGGTGGGCGAACGGATTCGTCGGACAGCCGCGGAATCGGGTTTTTCGCCGCGTTCCTATACCCGCCGGACCAAAGAGAAAGCCGCCGGAAAACCGGTGACCGGGACGGTTATGCTTCTGATGAACGATCATGGCGAGGAAGACCCCGTGCGGGATGGCGTCATGCCGGTTGTCTCTCAGGGACTGAGCCGTTACGGGATTGAGCACCGGTATGTGAACCGGAGTCTGCTGCTGGAGAAGCCGGAACTGCTTTCGGAATTCCGGGCGATTGTCTTCTGCAATGATCTTCAGGGCGTCCGGCTGCCGGAAAAATTCCCCGGAGTCCAGGTTTTCGGCTGGGATCCGCGCGGGGAAGCGCTTGACCGGATTACCGCGAACGACGATGAAGTTGTCTCTCTTGCGTCCGGGCAGCTTCGCCGCGCCGGAGTGACCCGCGCGGCGGTGGTCTGGCAGCGGAACATGGTGCAGATTCCCGATCATCCGCGAATCTCTCTTTTTCTGAGCCGGATGAAAGCGTTTGGAATTCAGGCGGAACCGATGCCGTTCGACCGTGAAGACCCGGATTTCACGGAGCGGATGAGAAATCTGATTGAATCGGGCGATGAAAAGATCGGTTTTTTTGGTTTCAACGCCCTCTGCGGAGTGAAGCTCTGCTGTGCGCTGGAGAGCTTGGGGCTGCTGCGGAAATATTCGCCGGACCGTGTGGTGGTCTGCGACAAATCTCTGATGCTCAGCGGTTTCTTTCCGAGTCCGGTGATGATTGATCTGAATCTCTCCGTCATGGCGGAGCGCGCGGTGGAAATGCTGGTCTGGCGGCTTGCGAATCCGGATGCTCCGGGCGTGCTGATGCTCCAGACTCCGAGACTGCTGGATCCCCGAACAGAACAATTTCAAAAATTAAAATAAAGGAACACAGAAATGAAAATGAATGCAATCCGTCAACCCGTTCCATACTTCAGGAACAGATTCCGCAAGTTCACTCTTATAGAACTCCTCATCGTAATTTCGATCATTGCAATCCTTGCCGGAATGCTTCTTCCCGCCCTGAACTCGGCGCGGGAGAAGGCGCGGAGCATCGCCTGTACCAACAACCTGAAGCAGAGCATGAGCGCTTTGCAGTTCTATGCGGACGATTACGAAAACCATATGCCGGTCGTCGTTTACCGCGAGGGCGCGTACACGCGGTGGACGGCGGTCATGACGGACGGAAACGGGAGCAACCGGAACGGGACGCTTGGCTGGAATGCACATGCAAACCGGCAGTACATCACCTCGAAAAGCCTGCGGTGTCCCTCCGATACGGATAACGGAACTTCGAACTGGAGACTTTATTCGACGTACGGGATGTACCGTCCGCAGCACGACGGAAGCACGACGGTGGTCAATCTTCAGCATTCCGCGCTGGGATCCTTCAGCGTCTGGGCGAAGGACGGGAGCATCTATCACAACACGGCGAAAATGAAGATGGCGTCGTCGACTTTCCTTGTCGGGGATTCCTTCACGCTTTCGACGAACTGCGGCGGAGCGAACTGGCGCCCGAAACGGAACGGAAGCGAACAGAATGCGCTGTATCTCCGTCATTCCGGACGGGTCGGGCTCGGATATGCGGACGGACACGCGGGCAGCATGGACCGGACCGGGCTGGAGGGCAATGCGCTTCTTCCGGTCACCCGTTATTACACCGGAAGCATGCAGTTCATCAACCTTTGATCAGGGGGGGAGCGAGCTATGAAAAAATTTCTTGCATTGTTTCTGCTTCTGCCGCTGTTCTGCGTTGCGGAAGAGAAAGAGAGTATTTCCGTTTCCGGCGGCGGCTATGAACTCCGTCTGAACGGTGCAACGGGGGCGGTGGAATCCGTTTGCATCGACGGGAAAGAGCTTACACTTGCGAGCGGGAAAAAGGGTCTCTGGAGTGCGCGTCTGCTGGACGGCTCCGTTGTTTCCGCCGGGAAAATATCAAAGATTGTGCGGGACGGAAAGCTTCTGGTTCTTTCGTATGAAGACGGTGCGCTTCCGGTATCGGTGACGATAACGGCAGAAGAAGATTTCGTCGATTTTCAGGCGGATCTGACGCCGCGGAGGGGTGATGTGATCGAATTTTCGGTTCCCGGACGGCTGGAGTTTTCACCGGATGCCGTTGACGGCGTTGTCTGCCACTCGAATGTGACGACGAATATAGGGAGCCGTTTCAATGCAAAGTTTTTCCGTCCGGTCCGGGAAGCGGGGAAGGATTTGATCTGGAAAAAGGATAAGGTGATCGGAGAGGCGGCAGTGCGGAAGCTTTTCGGTTCGCCGTTTTTGAATCTGGGCAATCACTACAGGGATATTCCGCTGACCGTGACGGAGGAGGCGTCGAAGTGGCTGCTTCCGGAAGACATGAAGCTTCTGTCGGAAATCCGCCTTACGCCGTCGCGTCCGTTTGGTGACGGACAGGCGGAAGTTGCGCTTCTCAAATACAAAGATAAAGTGGTGATGGGTGGAACCCGCTTCGGCGGGAGCGGGCTCTTCTTCCGGACGGGGACTTTTCAGCCGTCGAATGCCAGCTGCCGGAAGATTATGGAGGTGATTGTCGGGATGATCCGGAAGCACCGGCTGGAGGTTGTGGAATCGCCGCGGAAACGGGTTGCGCTGATTTTTCTGCCGTACGGAATCGGTGCTCCGAAGCCGGAGCTTCGCGAATGGCTTGCGGCGTTCCGCAAAGCGTCGGTTGATGTGGAACTGATCCGGAATCCGGAAGAGCTTGAGCGGGCGCTGCATTCGCCGGAAACGGCGGCGATTGTAAATCCGGGGAACGAATTCTGTCTTCCGCTTCCCGGAAAGGATCTCGTCGGGATGACGGATGATCTGAAGCGGTTTGTGAAAGAGGGCGGATACTGGTTCGAAGGCAGCGGCTACAGTTTTTATTATCAGCTCGGCGTGCAGGAGTATATGACGACGAAGCGGAACGGAGTTCCGGGCGCTCTGGCGGATTTCTTTCACTTCGAATTGAACGGGAGGAATGCCGCTTTGTATGCGGTTCAGCCTGTCTCGTGGGAACCGTTTGCGGGACAGAAAGACCGGAAAGCTGTGTTTGTTCCTTCCGTGTTTGAACTCGGAGGAAGCGTTCGCGGAGGTTTCCTTGAACGTGCGTTCATGATTTATGCGGAAAAAGGCAAAAGTTTTCAAACTCCGGTGACGCGTCTGAGATTCCGGAAGAACGCGCTGGAATCGTTGAAGGCGTTTGCGGAGGACAACCGGATTGAGAAAAAGCTGGAAGAGAAGGTTCCGGCGGAGCTTTTGCGCGCGGTGAGCCGCGGCGTGATGTTTCATCCGCGGCAGGGAAGAACTTCGGAGAAGTGGACGCGCCGGGCATTGCCGTACCTTCCGGAAAACACGATCGTTCATATCTCACAATATTTGAAAGGGGGATTCGACAAACAGTATCCTGATCATCTTCCTCCGGCGAAGTGGTGGGGAACGATGGATGGATTCCGTTCCCTTGTGCGCGAAATCCGGGAGCGCGGACTTCTGTTCATGCCGTATACCAACAACACCTGGTGGTGCGACAATCCGCGCGGACCGACGTTTCTTGCGGCAGGGGAGGATGCTCTCCAGAAGGACCTCGGCGGGAAGCCGCTGAAAGAGGCGTATGCCGGCAACGGCGGGTGGAAGATCTGCATGTGGCATCCGGCGGTGCGGCGGGCGAACGACTCGCTTCTGCGCCAGTTTACGGAAGATCTGCCGTCCGATATTGTTTTCCAGGATCAGAGCGGAGTGCGTCAGTGCTTCTCGGTGAGCTGGCAGAAGGCGACCGGCTATGACCGCAATCCGGCGTCTCCCGCGCCCCATGCGGTGACCGAAGGTTTTCTCTCGCAGGTGCGCCGCGATGCGAAGCGCGTTCCGCTTGCGACGGAAGAGTGCTGGTGGGGACTCGTCGATTCGGAGTTCATGGTCTGCGGTTTCAGCGGCGGAATCTGCCAGTTCATGTCATGGCAGGGAAGCGCCTGGAACAAATGGCCGGAGGAGACGTGGAATTTCTTCCCCGTTCTGCAGGGGCTGACGCACGACAAGCTGATTCTGACTCATCACGATCTTGCGGGAGACGTCAGCAATTCCGCGCGGATTGCATGGACTCTTGCGCTCGGCTACAGCATGGTCAGCCGCGCCGATGTTCTGAGTCCGGCGGGACGGGGGTGGTTCCGCTGGCTGGACTGCATCCAGAAAGCGGTCTGCTCCAGATATACGGGAAAAGAACTAGTGTCGTTTTCGCATGAACGCGGGAAGCGGATGGAGCCGGGAGTTGTCCGTGCCGTTTACGGAGATGTTTCCGTCATTGCGAATCTTTGCGGCGAGCCGCTCCGGGAAGGGAACATCGTGATTGCTCCGGAAGGTTTTCTTGTCCGGAGCTCCGGCGTGACGGCTGGAGTGATTTCCGGCTGCGGCAAATTTTCCGGAAACGGGGCTTTTGTGGCGGAAGGTTCTGCTGTGAATCTTTTTGCCGCGCCGGGTGAACAGGCGGTTTTCCCGCTTCCGTATTCTCCGCGCGGACTCCGGAGCGAAGCGGGTCCGCTGAAATTCCGGTATGAAAACGGCGCCGTCCTCTGCACGCTTCCCGCGGCGGAGGGAACGCATAAACGGCTCTGGAAGATTGAGATTGAACGATGATGAAATACGCCGTGGTTCTGTTTCTTTTTTCGGCATTCTTCATCCTGTCCGGCAAAGAGGAGGGCTTTTCGCCGGAAGAGATGCGGAAGGCGCTGGAATTTGCAGACCCGGCGTTTTGCCGCGGTGCGCTGGATTCTCCGGCGCGTTACTCCGCGCAGCTTCGCGGCGGCTGGGAACATGTTGCGGAGCGGGTGAAAAATCCGCGTCATCCGCGTCATGCCTCCGCCGTCCGGCTTTTTGCCCGGATTTACGATGAGGTGCAGACCGGTCTGCAGTGGAAAATTCCGGTCGCGGAAGTTTCAATTCCGTATCTGGAAACGCCGCCGGATATTGACGGGAGAGCCGGAGAACGGGAGTGGGCGGATGCGCTTGTTTTCTGCAAGGAATATCTGCTGAACCGGACGGAGCCGCTGAAAGACGTCCGGAGCATCTGGCGGGTCGGCTGGTCGGAAAAGAATCTTTATGTTGCCGCGGAATTCCGGGATTCGGAAGTTGTTGCATACCGCGGACGTTTTAATACGCCGGACGGAACCCCGCTCTATCTCGGCGATGCGTTTGAACTGTTTGTCCGTCCGGATGAAAAATCTCTTCTTTATTATGAGTACCTGGTTAATCCGGAAAGCGAACTCTGGAGTCTGGTTCATATCAACGATCCCCGCGGTTCGTGGATCCGGATCTGCGATGATTTCCCCACAGCCGCGAAGTGTGCGGCGCGGCGGACTGCAGACGGGTATGCCGTCGAGCTTTCCATTCCGCTGGCGGAACAGTACGGTCCGTGGTGGAACCGCGGACCCCGCGCCGGAGACCGTTTCCGGATGATGATGGTGCGGACGGACCGGACCGGCGGCGCTTACATCCGGACCGTTCCGGTACCTCTGCTGTACGAGGGACACAATATTTTCGGCTATATGAAAGCCGTTCTGGAGCCGGGGAAGAGCAAAAAAGATTAATTCTTCCTCCGGAATCATCCGTTCCGGTTCCTTTTCAGCCTCTTTGCGGGCGTTCCCCGCGATTTTTACTCCTGTCAGCGGTGAAGCAGTTTCCAGACACGGTAGTACTCCGTGATGCCCCATGCCTGAGCGTCGCAGCCGCGCTGGGTGTGGGGATAATCACCATCCAGGATCTCGGCGAGATGGCCGACGCAGCCGTTGCGCATGATCATTTCGCATGAGGAGAGCAGCGAACGCGCAACCGCCGCGCCCGTTTTTTCATACATCATCGCGTAGGCTTCGCAGTACGACGGGAAAGGCCAGGTCCACGCGGTTCCGTTGTGATATGCCGGCTTGCGGCGCGTGTCCTCGTCCCCTTCGTAACGTCCCCAGTAGGGACGCGACGGATCGTTCAGAAGATTGCCGTTCATGCCGCGGACGGGGAGCGGATAACGCGTCGGTTTGTCCGCCAGGCTCCGGATTGCGCCGGGGATCAGCAGACAGGCTGCTGTGTCCAGAATCGAACGTCCGAGCTCCTTGTCATCGATCGCGCCGAGTGTGATTGCAAAGATCTGATTCGGGCGGATGTGGTCGTCTTTGACCGCCTTTGCAGCAGGTGTTCCGGCGGTGCAGTGCAGACAGTCGGAGAGATATTTGCCGTCGTCCGAAAGGAACAGGGTGCGGATGGAAGTGCGGACTTTCTCCGCAAGCGTCTTCCAGCGTCCTGGAGTTGCGGAGACGGTGGAGAGGAAGCGGAGTGCGGCGAACCAGAGCGCCTGGATTTCGACCGGATAGCCCTCGCGCGGCGTTCCGGCGGGATAGTTGGTATCCATCCAGGTGAAGTGCGGCGGACTGAAGACGAGTCCGGATTCCGGATCGGCTTTGATTCCGTTCGGAGTTCCGGCGATGAGATCGGAAGCGATTTCCTCGAGCTGGTCGAGAATGGTTTTTCCGGGACGGACTTCGGTTTTGAGGAAGTCGTTGGAACGTTCGGCCTTGCAGAGGTCTTCGACGGCGGTGAAGAGCCAGAGCTGTGCGTCGCTCGTGTCGCGGTTGCCGACAGTGTCGCCGTGGATGATGTTCGGAATCGTGCCCTGATCTGCGAACATGGCGAACTGGCGGATGATGGCTTTGACGTCGTCGCGGAATTCCCGTGCCGCGATGAGTCCGCGCGCCGCAATGAGCGTGTCGCGTCCCCAGTCGAGGAACCACGGGTAGCCGGCGATGACGGTTTTGAGATTGCCGCGTTTGACGACGAATGCGCGCATGGCGTCGAGCATATTCGTTTCGATTCCGGAATCGGTTGCTGCGCGGAAATCGGCGGGGGTGACTTTGGCGGGCGGAAGCGCATCGGGTTCCGCATCGGTCAGGATGGAGGCTGCGATCTGCACGGAGCCGCCGCCGGTCAGATTGATTTCAAAGTAGCCGGGACTGTACACGTCGGAGTAGGGATCGAGTCCGCGCGCCGCTTCGTTCGGCTGCCAGAGCATGTAGTTCCATTCTGCGGCGGGGATGAAGCGTCCGGAACCTGCGGTCAGGGTCAGCGTGCGTCCGGCGGCGGGTGTGAAATCGAATCCGCGTTCGCGGAAGTTCACTTTGCCGGGCCAGACGGATTCCAGCCCGTTCGCCTTGGTCGAATAATGGAAGTTGCGGTCTTCGACGTCGGGGCGGACGATGAGCTTCACCGGGCTTTCCGGCTCCAGATATTCGCGTCCGTGCGTATCGCGGCGGAGGAATGAAACTCTGGTCTGGTTTTTGCCTGCGACCATTTCGATCTTGAGGCTGATGTCTGTGTAAAGTCCGTTTCCGGTCGGGACATGATAATTCCAGATGCAGCCGCCGTCCGCCGCGCGTTCAAAGTTGCGGAGGCAGACGAGCGAAACCTCCTGAGTCCGTGCGTGGTGAAGCACCCAGACGCGCAGACGGCGGAACATGATGTGACGGTCTTCCGGGTGATCCGGGCTGAGGTTTGCGAGCATGACTGCGTCGTAGCGCGAGGAAACGTCCGGCTGGTCGAGACGCAGATGCATGAGTGCGCCGCGTCCGTTCGCCTGCATGCAGGTGAGCGGGGCGTATTTGCGGATGTAGTCGTGCGAGTAGCTGAGCGCGGTCGCGAGAATGTCGGGCGCAAGCAGCAGGAGATGTCCCTCCGACCGCTGCACTTTCCCTCCGGAGAACGCGGAGAAACGGATGACGGCGCGTTTGTGCGGTAGCTCCTGCGTCTGCGGATAGAAGATTGCGAAGTGGCGTCCCCGCGCGTCGACAAGACTGTTGTGCTCCTGCGGATTTCCGTTTTCGATGTTCAGGGAAGCGCGGAAGCGGAAGGGAGCGACGGCGAGGATAAATTTGCCGGGCGGAACCATTACTTTCCGGTGCGCATCCTCCGGCCAGCGCCAGGGAACATACGGATGATCCTTGAGATCCGGCTGGAGCGTTTTGAGGTATGCTTCCGGAGATTCGAGGAGCGCGTTCGCCGCGGCGTTCTGGTCGTCGTCGGGCTGAAGGACGACGGATCGGCGGAGGAACGCAATGCATTTGAGCGCCATTGCCTGCGCCTCCTGGACTTCGCTCTTGGAGAAGCGGTCGAAAATCTTTGCGCTGGCTTCGCGGATGCGGAGGAGATCCTCCGGATTGCCGGAGAGACAGAGCGCTTCGCCGGGGGCGAGTTCGAGCTGGAAGCGCATTTCTCCCGCTGGTTTGACGTCGACGGTTCGGGCGGAGATGAGGTCATAAGCCGCGAGCCCGCAGGCTCCGGCGTCGCCGGCGTTCCACTGGATGAGCGCCGGATGTTCGCAGTCGAGATTGACCGCGCAGAGAACCGTTCCTTTTCCGGAGGCGTCCGTGCGGCGGAAGAGCACAGCGTTCGGTGATCCGGAGTTGAGGAACGCCATGTTTGCGCCGTTGTGGAATGCGGGGACGGTCAGCAGCAGGGTGTTGAGCTTGCCGATGAATTCGACGAGGTTCTGGGTTGCGCCCCAGGAGAGTCCGCGCGATTCATGAACGTCGATTTTCTCTTTTGCGAACCATTCGACGCCGTTCGCGAATCCGAATGCGCCGTTGACGGAAGCGAGCGCGGAGAGTGCAGTGCGCATCCGCGCATAATTTTCGGAGATGGCGGCGAGACGTGAGTTGTCGTGTGTCTCCGCATAGTGAACCATGAGTCCGTTTCCGTTGGATTCGCGCCATGCGTAGTTCAGATATCCTTCGATCTGCTCTTTGGAATAGTTCTGGAACAGTTCGGAATAGGCCCAGTTCATGTTGGCGTAATCGAGCAGGCGCGTGGTGACCGCCGGGTCGCCGCCGAGTCCTTCGAGCAGGAAAATGATGTCGGGGAACTGCTCACGGACGCGGGCGATGATGTATTCCCACGCGGGAACGGGGATCATGTAGCCGGCATCGCAGCGGAAGCCGTCCACGCCGCGCTGACACCAGATGATGAAGACGTCTGCGATATATTTCCAGAGATCTTTTTTTGAGTAATCGAGCTCGGTGAGATCCTCCCAGACCGTACCCCATGCGCCGGGGGAGACGATGGTTCCGTCATCGCGGCGTTTGAGCCATTCGGGGTGAATTTCATGGATTTTTGACGCCCAGCCGGTGTGGTTGACCGCGATATCGATGAAGAGTTTGCCGTTTTTGCTGTGAACCGCGTCGACGAGTTCGAGGAACTGTTCCAGCGGAGTCGCGGTCTTGTCGAATTCGGCGAGTTCAGGATTGACCGCGGTGAAATCAAGCGATGCGTAGGGGCTGCCGAAGCGTCCCATGCGCCCGTAAACGGTCGGGGTCGGGTTGACGGGCAGCAGATGCAGGATGCGGCACTTCATGCGGTCGAAGATGTGGTCGAGTTCGCGGATCAGCGCGCGGAATGTTCCGGAGGAGGGGATAACGGTGTAGTTTTCATGATCGAGTTCGCTTTCCGCCGTTGCGCGGAGCGGCCGGAGCGAGCGGTCGGTGGAAGCGAGCGTTTTGTTTTCCCCGAACTGGCGGACAAATGCGCAGTAGATGGAGTTGGCGCAGCAGTAGGGCGCGGGAGAGACGTTGACATGGACGTTCTGCCCGTCCGGCCACTGTTCGGCGGAGGAGTTTTCGGGAACGAAAAAGGCTTTTGCCTCGAAATGTCCGGTTTCGACGAGCGCGAGACGGATGGTGAATTCGCCGTTTCCGAGATCGGTCATGGGGATGTCGTGCCAGTCCTGTCCGGGAGAGGCGAGACCGCAGTCGACGACGGAGATGGTTTCGGCGCGGCGGACAGCGGCGTTGCCGAGGTTGGTGCGGAGAAATGCGCGTCCAGTGCCGGAGGTTTTGAGAGTGACCTGAAAGACGTCGCCGGTATAGAGCAGCTGATGGATTCCGGGTGCGGGGGTCTGGATTGGTTTCATGATTTCATTCCTGTTCAGCGGATTTCAATTTCAATGGGCAGACTCTGTGCGGAGACGGACTGGAGATCCAGTTCGCCTTTCACGGCATACCGTCCGGGTTTATCGATGGTTCGGAGGAAGAGCAACGGCACATCGACGAGCACCGCGTTGTTCGGCGCAAGTTCGAGCGGGTAGCGCGGAACGGAATTCTTCAGCATGACACGTTCGGAGACTTTCCATTGTTCCGCCGGGATATCCTTTGCCGAGCCGCGCACGGGGCACGGCGCATAGAGCACGCGGATATTCTCCTGTTCGTGCATTTTCCACTCATGGATTGCGAGCTGGTTTGCCCCCTCGTTTTTAACGGAGAACCGCAGCACCGGATTCGCTTCCGATCTCCGGTATTCGCCTTTTGTCGAGATGATGGATAGATTGAGCGTATAGTTTTTGAGTTTCCGGTAGACTCTTTCCCCGCGGTTTTCCTTTTTATCTTCGGACGAGCAGCCGGAGAAGATGATTGCGGCGAGCAGACACGCCAGGACGCGGCAGAAGTTTTTTATTTGCGAAGCATGCATGGAATAAATTCCTTTCAGATAATTTTTGATTCAATATATCATAAAAATCCTGAAATGCAATCTTTGGAGAAATACGGGAAGAGACATTTTTTAGCTGCGGAGCCGGAAGGGGGCTTTGCCGTCCCGCCGGCTTCATGATGTGCAGGCTTTCGGACCGCACCGTCTCCGGGACGGCGCATCGGTTATCTGCCTTTTGTCGCCGCGGCGTAGTCGGCGTCGCTGACGGGTTCGAGCCAGGTGTTTTTGTTGGTCTTCGGATTGCACTCAATGGCGAGATGCGAGAACCAGCTGTCCGGCGCGGCTCCGTGCCAGTGATCCGTATTCGGCGGAATCTCGACGACGTCGCCGGGGAGCAGTTTGCGCGCGGCCTTGCCCCGTTCCTGATAGAAGCCGACTCCGCCGACTGCGATCAGAAGCTGTCCGCCCGTATGGCTGTGCCAGTTGTTGCGGCAGCCGGGCTCGAAGGTGACGTTCGCGACGGGAACGTTCAGGCGATCGTCCTTCGCCAGACGGGCAAGGTAGGATTTGCCGCTGAAGTATTTCGCATACGCGGTGTTCTCCTGTCCGACGGGGAAGTCGCTGATGCGCGGCACGCCGTATTCATTCTGAGTGACGAGAGCGAGAATTTCGCGGATCTGTTCATCGGTCACGCCGTTGAGTTTGCCGATTCCGATATGAGCTTGAAGCTGGGAATCCGCTCCGGGGAGCGCGGCGAGAGCGGCAATTGTCGCAATTTCACGCGTCTTCCAGTCCAGATTGTCACGTCCGAAAATGTCGCCGAACAGATGCGCTTTCAGATAGAAGTCGATCGCTGGGGCGAAGTCGAACAGAGCGCCTTTGACTTCGCGTCCGCAGAGTTTTGTCTGATTTGCAGTTCCGAAGTCGATGCTCTTGCCGGCGGGGAGCGGCCCCGGCAGTTTGCCGTCGTTGTCCTTGATTCCTTTTGCGGTGCGTTCCTGAACCACGCTCATGAAATTACCGAGCGCGTTCAGACTGCGCGGGAATCCGCAGTAGGCGTAAAGCTGAGTCAGAACCTCTTTGATTTCATTGATGGAGAGTCCCTCGTCGAGACCTTTGTTCAGAGCGGTTTTCAGATTTGCCATATCGCCGCGCGCGGTGTTTGCGGCGATGGCGGCGAGATTGCGTTCATTGGTGCTCAATGCGTTCATGTCTTTTGCCTCCAGAAAAGTTGCAATGCAGAAGAAAGCGAGGAGAATTCTGAGCAGAGTTCTCATGCGTCACCTCATTTTTTGATTGTGATAACATCTTTGAGCCAGCTGCGGATTGCATCGCCGGAGCTGCGGACGCGGCTTCCGGAGAATGCGCCGCCTTTTGCGAATTTCGCATTCGGGAGAGCTTTGTGCATGTCGCGTTCGCAGTTCGCCATTCCGCCGCCTCCGTGAGTGACAAACGGGATGACCGTCTTGCCGGCGAAGCTGCCCGAGGAGAGGAAGGTCAGAACCGGAGGCGCCATCGTGCTCCACCAGTTCGGAGTGCCGACGAAGATGGCGTCGTATTTTGAGAGATCCGGCGTCACTGATTTGAGTTCCGGTTTGACGCCCGCGCGGATCTCTTTCTTTGCCTCGGCGACACATTCGTTGTAATCGGTTGAGTACGCCTTGACGGGGACAATCTCAAAGAGCGTTCCGCCGGTCGCCTTCTGGATTTCCTCCGCCGCGAAACGGGTGTTTCCGCTGTAGGAGTAGTAGGCGACGAGAATTTTCGCGGGTTCCGCAGTTGCATGTTCCATTGCGACGTTGTCCGCGGCGCATCCGCCCGCCGCGAACATTGCGGCCGCCATTGCGAGAATGTTGAGTCTGGTTTTCATGATTGCATTCCTTTCATTTGGTTGATCAGATGGTCGAGACAGTCGATCCGGCTCTGATTGTCGTGTACCTTTTTCAGTAATGCGAGCCTCTGGCGCGCGAGCAGCACAAGCTGTTCCCGCACATTGCCGTTGAGACGCAGGAACTCTTCAGTTCCCTTTGGTCCGAACCCGGCGTCCTTCAGGTTCCGTCTCAGCAGAAAATCCGTTTGGGGATATCCGTTCAAGATTCACCTCCATATTTTCCAATCTGAGGCTTACAATATCCGCATTTGAGAAAATAGCAAATACTTATTTTCTATGCGTGCTTATGCCTGTAAAGCATGTGCGGTCCGCCTCTGCCTTCGAGGGCAAGGGTGACAGTCTGAATCCGGCTTTTTGTTCCGGTGGCGGCAAGTGCCAAAGCAGCAATTTTCTTTTTCATCATGACTGATCCTCCTTCTGTTTTCGCGAAGCGCCACGCTTCACTTTTTTGTTTATACCTGTAACATAATCTTTACAGCAGCTCTAAGTCAAAGAGGAAAATAAAAAATTTTCATTTAATTTTTTTGAACTCAAAAATGGCAGATGTCGCAGAGGAAAACAGCTTTTTGCATGGAGAAAACTTGAAAAATATGTTTTCGTGGATAAATTAGAGCAACTCTAATATGAAAGGAATCTTGCCATGCCGAAAACAAAACAGTTCGATTTCCTGCGCGACAGAACGCCGAAATATACCGTCAAAGAAGTCGCGGAGATGATGGAGCTCTCCCCTTACACGGTCCGCTATTACGACAATATCGGGCTCATCCCGTTTGTCGACCGCACGGACGGCAACATCCGTCTGTTTTCCGATTACAACATCAGCTGGCTGAAGCTGGTGCACTGTCTCCGCTCCACCGGACTCTCAATCGAAGGTGTGAAGAGCTACATTGACATGTGCAAAATCGGGGATTCCACGATTCCCCAGCGTGCGGAACTGATTTTCAATCAGGAAAAAATCCTGCGCGACCAGCTCAAAAATCTGCGGAAGCAGATGCAGGTTCTGAAATACAAAAAGGATTATTACAAAAAGATTCTCGCATCCGGAGAAGGGGATCGCTGCAACCCGAAAAACTTTGTGGCGCGTCTCTCCGAGCCGGAGATTGCCCCGCAGGAGAAAAAACGCGCCTGACCGGAGCTTCGGGGGGCAACAAAAATCGGTTTTCCCTCGAATTCGAACTTGACAATCGCGCAATTCGGGAATACATTTCAGCGTTACTTCAAATTTAACGGAAGGAGACTGAAAGAATGAGACCAATCACTCTGTTTACCGGACAATGGGCTGACCTGCCGCTCAAGACGATGGCCGCAAAAGCCGCATCCTGGGGGTACGAGGGACTCGAACTCGCCGCTTCCGGCGACCACCTCGATATCGACAAGGCCGCAACCGATAAGAAATACTGCAAAAAACTTCTTGACACACTCAAGAAAAACAACCTCAAACTCTGGGCGATCAGCAATCATCTTGCCGGTCAGCTCACCTGCGACCCCGACGACGACTGCCGCACCGACCGTTTCGCTCCCGCGAAGCTCGCAGGCAAAAAAGAGGCGAAACGCAAATGGGCGATCGAACAGATGAAGCTCAGCGCCCGCGCTGCCGCGAATCTCGGAGCGGAAGTTGTCACCGGTTTTACCGGCTCGCCGATCTGGCACATGCTCTACAGCTTCCCGCCGGTCACCGAAGACATGATCGACGCCGGCTACGAATTCTTTGCCAAGACCTGGAATCCGATCATGGATGAGTTCAAAAACTGCGGAGTGAAATTCGCCCTCGAGGTTCATCCGACCGAAATCGCATTTGATATTTATTCCGCGAAACGCACGCTTGAAGCGATCGGAAACCGTCCGGAATTCGGCTTCAATTTCGACCCGAGCCATCTGCAGTGGCAGATGATGGATCCGGTCTGCTTCCTGAAGGAATTCCCGGAGCGGATTTATCATGTTCATGTGAAAGACGCCGCCGTTACGCTGGACGGCAAGACCGGCATTCTGTGTTCGCATCTTGACTTCGGCAAGCCGAACCGCGGCTGGGATTTCCGCAGTCCCGGACACGGCGACGTTGATTTTGAAAGCATCATCCGCGAGCTGAACCGCATCGACTATCAGGGACCGCTCTCGGTCGAGTGGGAGGATTCGGGCATGGATCGCGAATACGGCGCTCAGAATGCGTTTGAATTTGTGAAGAAAATCGACTTCATCCCCTCGAAAATCAAATTCGATGATGCGATGGACAAGCGGAAATAATCCGCCGCTTCAAAGGTAAAAAGTTCCGCCGCCGGACTGCATTCATGAGCAATCCGGCGGCGTTGTTTTTTACTGGAAAACGCCTCGGATGTAACCGTAAATGTTATGGCCGTCATAGAGAAGCGGAACAGGCGTCGTCTTTCGGAAGCCCGAAGCATTGCGGTCGCAGCGGATCGGCATGAATTCGAATTCATCGCCCGGACGGATGCCGCGCAAATTCCATTCTCCGTACAATGCTGCCAGCGGAATCGCCATTTCATAATTCAATTTTCCGTTTTCAATGGACGCCGCACGGAGAATTCCGAGATTCAGACGGTCGTTGATTGGCTGCCAGCGCCCCGTTTTCAAATGACAATGCATCATGTCCCATGATGTTCCCTCCGGATTCGTCAGAAATTCGTAATAGTGCTGGAATGCGGGCGACGGACGGAGGAATACTTCGAAGCAGTCCGCTTCATAAAGCGCTTTGTTTTTTACGCCGTATTTGCCGACGGTGTTCCAGGCGACAATGTCGCTGTCCTCAAATTGAGCGGAAAAGTACAGGCAGTTACGGTCGTACCCGACTCTCCATCGGCTGTTGCGCTCCGGGAGGGGCGTTGCCGAGTCGAGCGGATATTCCTCCCGGAATTCCAGCGCATCACGCCACTCGTTTTCCAAAACGATGCCGTCGATTTCAGGCGGATGCGTCAGAAAAGGGATCTTGAAGACGGCGTTTTCCCGTTTCCATTCGAGCCCTTTCCTAATGTTCCGGTAAAGTGCGGCAACTCGCGGAATGCACCAGTAATAGTTCTTTTTCACACGATCCTGAAGCAGACGGATGCAAACTCGCTCAAACTCCATCTGTTCCACAAAATATCGGGCTGGAGTATTCAGATGTTTTGCGGAAAAGTCGGGATCATCGGCGAGACGGAACGCTTCCGCCGCATCCTGTCCGCCCGGAATTCCGGAGCAGCCGGCGGAGAGCAGACAGGATGCCGTCAGAACGATTTTGAGAAACGGTTTCATTGTTTCGCCCGGGGAGAGAAACTGAATTCATCCGCATACAGTGTGCCTGTTCCGGAGTTTACAATGCGGCAGTAGAGCTGTTCACAGTTCTCCGGGACGGTGAAGGTCAGCGTGTATTCCTTCCAGTCTGCTGTGCCCGGCTGAATCTGCACATGTGCGATTTCGCGGAACGAACCGTCGGACTTCAGTTCTCCGACGACCAGCGCGCCGCTCTTCAGATTTTCCGTACGGAAAAATCCGCGGAAATTCCACGCCGATCCCGCCTTGAAGTAACTTTTTCGGAGCGGCTGAGCGGCAAAACGGGGAGTGGCGCCGCCAGTTACGGCTAGACAGGCGACGCCTTTGTAAGGATGGGAGACGTCGACTGAGAGCCATGGCTGATCGGGCTGAACGGAGGCGGCTTCCGCGATGTGCGTCGACGGCGTGGAATAGTACCAGTCAAAGTACGGACGCAGGTTCTGAACGGTTTTGCGTACGGCGGAAAGGGAACAGAGTTCGAAGCCGGGGTCCATGCAGTAACGGAAGAGCGGCGAGGAGAGGTTTTTCGGCTGATCGGGGATTTGCCGTATCGGCGTCCCGAGCGTAAAACCGAAGAATTTCCATTTGCCGATCTGTTCCGGCGGAACAGGGCCGGAGAACAGAACCGCAGACTGTTTTCCGTCGGCGGCCGCAGGCTGTCCGGGGAATGGATGCAGCAGATTTCCGCCGTTTACTCCGTAATCGAACCGGACATTGAAATGATCCGAGTATTCGCTTGCGTTCGGGCGGATTCCGAGCAGAAATTCTGCGCTTCCGTCGGGTTTGAAACGGTATTCGGCAAGATAGTCGATAATCCGGTCAAGCCCCCAGAATCCGCTGCGCATGCTTTTCCGCGGAAGGGCGGCCATGCGGATGATGAGCGTTCCGTCGGGGAGTTTTTGAACTTGTTTCGAGGTTTCTTCCAGTGCGAGACTTGAGCGGAAATCGCTTTTGGTCGGCCAGAGTCCGGAGACGATGACTTCCATTCCGGAAAGAACTGTCTGCATTTTTCCGTTTTTGCGGATGGAGAGATCGCCGAAGCCGTCGCCGCGGATGGTGAGATTTGTCTTGCCGTCGTCGAACTGCCATTTTCCCGGGAGAATTGAGAGACGCGGGTCGCCGGTTCCGTTTTCAAAAAGCGGCGGATTGTTCATGCCGCTCTGTCTGAAACGGATTTCATTTCCGGAGGTTCCCGGAAGAGCGCCGCGTCCGGCGCGGAAAGAGACGAACAGGTACGGTCCTTTTTCCGCCCCGGGGATATGATCCAGGATTGCGACATTGCCGGGAAGCATGGCCGGATCGAATTCAAAACGGATTGATCCGTCGGAGGTTTCGAATCCGATCCACGCTTCATTTGGAGTCAACCCGAACGGATTGGCGAGCGAGGTCCAGAGGACATTGCAGTCCTGCGGGGTGTAATAGCGCCCGACGACGCCGGTCGAGTTCGGGAAACGGATGCGCCAGTAGTCCTGATGCAGTCCGCTGACCGAGCGGGCGATCCAGCTGCAGAGGTTGTCGTTTCCGACTGGAATCCGGAGGAGGAGTCCGCCTTCGGGCGGAGTGTCGTTCCGCAGTTTCAGGATCATGTCTCCAGCGGATTTCTCAAGAGAGAAATGCTTGCTGTCTCTGGAAACTCCGCCGTCCGGATTGAGGAAAAACACATCGGGAGTCAGGGTTTTCGCGCCCGCGGTAAAGCGGGTGCGTTCGACCTGGGCTCTTTTTTCCGTGAGGCGGAGAAGAGTCATGCCATAGGGCGGCAGTTCAACCGGAATGGAGATGCTGTCCGCATTCACGGAAACGGGAATTGCTGTATCGTTCCATTCATCGCGGATGTTTTTGAGATTTCGGCAGGATTCCGGCAGATCCCGCAGGGGAATGTTCACCTGAAAATGCTGTTTCCTGTCCGAGAAGTTGACGAGCGGAAGCGCGGTTTCACCGCCGCGGCGCAGACATGCCCAGATTTCATCGGGAACTTGCGGCGCGAGATAATCGGGCTTTCCGCTTCCGAGCTCCGGAAGGTCGCGGCGCAGACGGAGGATGCGGCGGAAGATTTCCCCGCTCCCGTTTTCCATTTCATCGCAGACGAGGGGGACTCCCCAGCTCCATGCGGTGACGGCGAAAAGGGCGCGCATCGGCGCGAGGTTCCAGCGCGGTTCCGCCTTGATCGTGTCATGACTTTCCACGTAACGCATTGTCAGCAGGCCGCGCGGCGTGGAGAGGTACTGTCCCTGCAGATAATCCCGCAGCAGCGGTACAAATTTTTCAGCCGGCATGGTTTTGAAATATGGGAAAATCTGGCAGTCGAGACCGAAATCATACAGCAGATCCGAGAATTGGCCGTGGCGGGAGCTTGATGTCTCCGCAAGGACCGCGCCGTCTTCCGGGCGCACGGCTTTGACTGCGTTGCGGATTTTTCTCTGCATTGCCCAGCCGCCGCGGTGATAGGAGAAACCCTCGCGGACGTCTTTTCCAGGACGCCAGTTGATGTGCGGCGTGTTGGTCACAGCGTCAATGCGCAGGCCGTCCAGACCGTACTGTTTCATGCACCAGACGGCGACATCGTACATATACAGCTGCCATCCGGGAAGATCATAGTCGAAAATGAGGGACGAGCAGCGTTCGCCGTTTTCCCGGAGTCCGGTCAGGTGCTCAAGCTCTTTTGCGCGCGGATTGATCTCCTTGCTGTTCCAGCTTTTATAGAGCATTCCTCCGTGGGGCACGATATCCTGAAAAACGCGTATTCCGGCGTTATGCGCGGCATTGACGAATGCGCGGTAGTCGTCGGGAGTTCCTCTGCGCGCGGGAAGTGCGCGGTAGTCAACCGGGGCGTAAAAATTATCCTCGACGGGGAGGATGTGATAAAGAGTGCAGCCCAGATCCCGGACATGCGGAAGATTGACGTTTTTGAGCTCCTGGAATCCGCTTCTTCCCTCCGGAATGCCTCCGATAGTTCCATTTGGATGCGTGCAGTATATGGATGCGCGTTCGAGCCATGCCGGACGCTTTGCGGGGAGGCGTTCCCCCTTTTCCTCCAGAAATTCATGGAGATTCCGCATGGCCGTTTCGAGTTTTCCCGGAACAATTTTGAGGATGAAATCACCGAGCTGCTGAACGGAGCCGGCATTGACCCACCCCATGGCGCGGCAGTCTCTTCCGATTTGGAATCCCGCCGCGCTTTCAATGGTTCCGCAGGCGATCGGGTCGCTGTGGTCCGGCTGAAAATCCGCATATTGCAGAATGGTCCGGCCGGGAGAGATTTCCGCAAGAAGAAACGTCCCCCAGCTCTCCGTTGCGCGGCGGACGAAAATGTCGCCTTTCCGATATTCCGGGAGTCTTCCTGCCGGAACCTTGATGCGGGATTTTTCCGTGAGTTTCAGAAACGGGGAACTCTGTGAAAAACGCTGAATTTTTTCGCGTCCGCTTCCGTTGGGGGACACAAAGAACGTCTGACGCAGTTCCTGTCCGGTGATTTTATAGCGGCAGACAACGGTCCATGTGTGCGTATCGGGCTTGCCGTCGGAGGCGAGCACTTTGACATCAAGCGTGTCTTGCGCAGTTTTTTTGATTTCCTGCAGTTCCGTTTTCAGAAGATTGCGGATTGCCGCCGGTTCGCCTGTTTTGAGATGGAATGCGTAGGGAGTCGAACCGTCCGCCAGAATTTCCCCGTTCGCGGAGAGTCTGCTCCAGACGCCGGTTTTCCCGTGTATGCGGATGCTGAGTTCATTTGTGCCGAACTGCCAGTAGATTCCGCGTTTTACAAGTTTCGGAGTCTCTGCGGAAAGCGCTGCGGCAAGTACGAGAAGCGCAGTGAATGCAAGATGTTTCATGAAACTTCTCCTGAATTATTCCGACGCGGTTTTCGCCTGAAGTTCGAAGAGAATGGTATCGCCGTCTTCCTCGACCGGGCAGGTGAAATAGAAGTCGCTGAAACTGTCGACCTCCATTGCGTTCATGCCGTCGGGACCGCCGTTCTTTACAACGCGTCCGTATTTTTGACAGACAAATCCTTTTGGACAGACGATGCCGTTTTTCTGCTTTTCCGTTTGGAGAAAGGTTCCGTTTTTGACAGGTTTTCCATTGATGCGGAAGTTCGCAAGAAGGATTTTCGGAGATTCTTTCCCCACCGGCATCCAGCGTCCCATTGCGTGCAGACGGAGATAGCCGTCACAGGAGGTGTTGACTTCAAATTTATAATTCTGCCATTCAGCGCTGAGACGCGGACTGTCCGCATAATCGATGATGAGAGTGGAAGGCGCTTTGTCTTTGGAGATCCAGTGGTAGCGTCTGGTTTTGACGTTGCTGTTGTCTCCGCGCTCAATCTGCATAATGCCGAGTTTCCAGTTCTTGCTGAATCCTTCGCAGGAAATTCTCAGATATGCGTCTTCGGCGAAAAGAAGTGCGGAGCCGAGAACTAGAAGAGATATAATGTGTTTTTTCATTTTTCGTGATCCTTTCTTATTTTCCTGTGAGATTTTGCCAACGCCAGTAGTTCTGTCCGTTGATTTTGTGGTTTGCAAGGGCGGAGGGGGAGTAGCTGCCGACATGCCCGTCGACATGCAGATAGTTGCCGTATCCGCTGTGCCGTCTGCTCAGTCTCAGAAGGAAATCGTTGAGCTGCAGACTGTCGCTCGTGGAAAAGGTTTTATATTGGAAGTAATCGTTGTTTCCGGGGAAAACCGTTTTGGAGACGCTGATGGAATCTCCGGAGAAGAGACGCTGGGAGGGAGTTTTGATTCTTACTGTTTTCCATCGGGGAACGCCGTTGTTTGAAATGTTTGCGTTCCACCAGTACCCGAACGGACCGTTGTAATAGTTGACCGCAGAGGGATATTCGGCGATCAGGCGCTCCTTATCCCAGTTCGGGCAGCGGAATATGCCGGTGTTGTATGCCGGATGCAGATTCGCCTGTTTCCCTGTGGATGGAAGAACGGAAAAGAGATCGCCGGGCATGTTCGCTCCGATTTTGATCCCGCAGTATTCGCCGATCTGATACGCCCAGTATCCAGTCACCGCGCTGTTTTCAGGCATGCTGACAACGGGGAAGTAATCCTCGAAATCTCCGGTGTACATCTGTGTGGCGTTTCCGATCTGCTTGTAGTTGTTTGTGCATGAAATCGCTCTGGCCTTTTCGCGAGCGGAATTCAGCGCGGGCAGGAGCATCCCGGCAAGGATTGCGATGATCGCAATTACCACGAGGAGCTCTATAAGGGTGAATTTATTCTTCAACCTTCTTGGGAAAGCGTCAATCCGCACAATTTTCATTTTCCGGTTTCCTTTCACTTGTTTTTATGTTTGTCTGCAGATATTATAGCACGAAAAGTTTTTTTGACAAGATATATTTTCGCCAAAGAATATAGGATTCCCGCCATTTTTTTATTTTCTTTCGCTTGCATTTTTTCCGGAATGGGAATATAGTACCGGCATGATAGAACGGACGGTAAAATTTCATTTGGAACACTTGAAACGCACCTTTCATACCGTACCGGCAGTGCGTTCGCTCGGATGCTACATCAACAATCCGGAACCGCGGAAACAGCTTTTCGAAGCGTTCGGATTCGGACTGCGTTTCGATGGGAATCCGGCGGGGAAGCTGTTCGGAATCAACGGGAAAACATATTCGGTGCGCGAATATCCCTATGTCATGCTCAAACGGCCGGGGGAATGGCACGAAACTTCCGGCGTTGTCTATTATTCATACTTTTTTTCTCCTATCCGAAAACCATGACGGAGGCGCTGGTCAAGCTCGGGTTCTCCGATGATTTTATCTGCTGTGAACTTCCGCGGAAAACAGCGTTTTATGAAATCTTCCGTGAGATTCAGACGGAAATTCTGCATTTGGACGAGTTCGGAACAATCGACCGGATAGACATGCTCTGCTGGCGGCTCGTACAGGAATTTCTGCTGGTCTATCACAAAAAAGAGAATCCGCTTCCGGCGAGTTCCCGCAAAATCCTGAAAATTGTCGCCTGGCTCCAGCTCAATCTCAAGAAACCGATTCACTGGGAGAGCCTGGCCCGGCAGCACGGTCTCTCTTACCGTTCTTTCCTGAGACAATGGAAACAGGCGGGGCTTCCGCCGCCGAACAGGTATCTCATGGATCTGCGCATGGAGGAAGCGAAGCGGCTTCTGGAACAGACGAATATGCCCGTTGCCGACATCGCGGACGAGCTTCTCTACTGCTGCAGTGCATGGTTCTGTTCCGCTTTCCGCCGCGTAAACGGCGAAACGCCTCTGCAGTACCGCCGGAAATTCCAGGGGTGACGGGTCAGACGGTGTAGCCCAGTTTCCTCAGAACTTTCTGGGCGTGGACTTTCGCGGAAAAATCAAAGCGCGGGAGCTTCTGGAGAGTCTCTTCCTCAAGCTCTTCCGGAAGGTCGGTGACAACTTCCTCGCCGAAGGAGCAGACGGGAGTCAGACGGTCCTCGCGGATCTGGAGAATCAGAATGCCGTCCGCCGTGACGGCTTTGCGGATCTGTTTCAGGCTCTGTTCGACGATCCGGAATCCCTTGCGGTGGTCAAGTTCCATCGCGCCGCATCCACGGACGTTGTGCGTTGCGTTCAGAATCTTGCCGAAAACGAGAACGGTTCCGTCCTCCAGTCTGTTTTTGAGGTCTTCAAATGTCATTGCGGAACTCCTTTCCGAAGCGCGAGCAGTTGATTCACGGCATCAAGAATATGGTCGGCAACCGCATAATCGCGGTCGAGTTTTTCAAGAGTCTGCTCCGAGCCGTGACCGGTGCGGACGAGTGCGGCGGCGGGACAGCCTGCGGCAAACGCGGCGCGCAGATCGGAAAGCTTGTCGCCGATCATCACCGAGTCCGCCAGGGAAATGTCATGGTCTTCCGCCGCCTGCAGCAGCATTCCCGGATGCGGCTTGCGGCAGTTGCAGTCGCGCACATATTCCATGACTGTGCCTTTGGTGTGATGGGGGCAATAATACCATGCGAGCGGAAGCGGTGCGCCTCCGGCGGCCAGCAAGTCGCAGATCCGGCGTTCAACGGCGGCGACGTCGGCAAAGGTGAAGTATCCGCGCGCGATTCCGGACTGGTTCGAGGTGACGATGATCCGATATCCGGCATCGGCGATTTTGCGGAACGCTTCGATGCATCCCGGGCAGAGCCGGACCTTCGCGGGATCGGAAAGATAGTGTTCCTCTTCGACGATGACGCCGTCGCGGTCAAGGAAGAAAGCCTTATTCATCGTGTTCCCCGTTTTCTGCGCGCCCGTCTTTCTCCGCATCGCCGGATGCGGCGCCGATGATGACGACGCATTCGCCCTTCCATGTGCGTTTTCCGTGTTTTTCCGCGAGTTCGGCGGCTGTACCGCGCAGGATTTCCTGATGAACTTTCGTGGCTTCGCGGACGATGACTACCGGGACTTCCGGACCGAAGTACTGCGGAATTTCATTGAGGAGCTTGGAAAGACGGTATGGCGATTCGAAAACAACCGCGGTCAGCTTTGTTGCTGCGATCTCCTCAAGCCGTGCGGCGCGTCTTCCGGATTTGACGGGGAGGAAGCCGTGGAACGCAAAGCGGTCGGACGGCAGGGCGCTTGCCGCGACGGAGAAGATGACGGCGGAGACGCCGGGTACGATTTCCGGCTCAATTCCGGCTTCGACGGCTTCGCGGACGAGCAGAAAACCGGGATCGGCGATGCAGGGCATTCCGGCGTCGGACACAAGGGCGATTTTTTCGCCGGAGCGGACGCGGCGAATGAGTTCGGGTGTGCGTCCGTGTTCGTTGAAGATGTGGTAGCTTTCGAGGCGCGAGGAGATTTCAAATTTCGAGCAGAGGATCCGGGTGCGCCGGGTGTCTTCGCAGAGAATGGTGTCGGCTTCTTTCAGAACGCGCAGGGCGCGGAGGGTGATATCCTCCAGATTGCCGATGGGGGTTGCGACGATTGACAAACTCCCGCATGATGGTGCATTTGCGGGAGCTTCTGCCGCGTCCCGGACATTGGTATCCCGATCCGCCACGGTTATTTCGAGTTCCTTTCGGCCCAGTATTCCATTTTTTTCTGTTCCAGAAGGAGCCCGACCTGATCGAGGTCGATCGGCGTGTATCCTTTGTCTTCAAGGGAAGCACAGAACTCAAGCCACGCCTGGTGATCCCACTCACCGGAGTGTGCACGGACGAAATCCATGGGAAGAGTTGTCTTCTCCAATCGTTTCAGATTGAATTCCGCATTTGAAGCCATGTGCGACCTCCTTTTATTTGCCAAAGAATCGTAATACATCCCATGCAATCCTATCCCGAACCAGGGGAAGATTCCGGATTTGCACGCGTTTAAAATACCACGGAAATTGAAAAAGTCAAGAGTAAACGATTCAATCGTCTTAAGAAAAGCGCGGAATTTGCTCTTTTTTTTAAAAAATCTTTTAAACAGGGGGTTGACAAAATCGGGGGGATGTGCTATAATTAATACTGTTACAACGATGTAACATTTTAACAGGAGAGATCGGAAATGCGGGTCAGGATCAAAGATGTGGCGGAACGGGCGGGAGTTTCCACGACGATGGTCTCGCTTTATCTGAATCATCACCCGCTTTCCGCGCGGATGGCGGAGAAGACGAAACAGCGGATTGACGAAGCCGTGCGCGAACTGAACTATCAGCCCTCGGCCACCGCGCGTTCGCTGAAGAAAGGGAAAAGCAAAACGCTCGGGCTTGTCATCGGCGAAATCGCGGGAGTCTACTCAAGCTTCTATTCACAGATGCTTCTGGAGGAGGCGGAGAAGTATGACTATCAGCTCCTGATCTCCCTCACGCGCTACAGCCGGGAACAGGAACTGAAGTGTCTTCAGAACCTCTTTTCGCGTCAGGCGGACGGCATTCTGTGCACGCTTTATCTTGGGGCTTCGACGCCGTTTCCGGAGTATCTGCGCAACTATCCGATACTGCTGACGCATTACCGGAATCCGGTGTGCAATTCGTTCACGGTGAGCTACCGGGAGGGGATGCGGAAGCTGGTTGCCGAGCTTGGCGCACGGGGAATCCGGCGCGTGCTGACCGTAGATGAAAACCCGCTTGCCGCCGCCGACCGCGAAGGGATCGTTCCGGAGGATGTCGTGTTTGCGGGCTGCAAATTCCCGGATAAAAATCTTGCGGGAATTCTGGAGGAGGCCCGCCGGGTGAACGCGGAGTGCCTTGTGTTCTTTTCGAGCGTTCACGCGCGCCGGTTTCTGCTCTGCTGCAAGGAGAACGGGGTGCGTGAGATTCCGCTTGTCGTGAACAGCTATACATTCCCGTACGATTACTTCGAGCATCCGCGGGTGATCGGCGCTCTGGTGAGTCCCTTCCGGGAACATGTCGCGGGGGAGATGCGGCGGATGATCGAGATGATCGAAAATCCGGAAGATGTGCGCCAGGAGACGGTTCCCGCGCAGTTTATGGATCGCGCAGGAGTCCGTGCGTATTATGAGCGTCAGAAAGCGGATCCCTATTACAGCGTTATTGTGCAGGAGCGCGCGGACAATGTCAGTCAGGAAGATCTGGACCGGTAAAAGGTTTTACAGAATAATAATACAGAATAACACAGAAAGGACGCAGTATGATTACCAGAACAAAGAAGAACGGAAGACGGAACGCAGCGAAGAAGCATTTCACGCTTATAGAGCTCCTGGTCGTAATAGCAATTATTGCTATTTTAGCCGGAATGCTTCTGCCTGCGCTGAACAAGGCGAGAAAGAAAGCGCGGGAGACGGACTGCTACAGCAAGATGAAACAGCTCAGTCTCGCAACGACGTTTTATCTGGATGAAAACGAAGAAATGCTGTTTGTAAGGGAAAACTGGAATCCGTGTTATTGGAATACGGACGGATTTGCTTCTATTGTCAGGAAGGCAACCGGAAAAACGAAAAATCAGTGTCCTGCTGCAATAGACGGAGTCTCTGCAAAATATTTCTGTTCAGAGACTTTTGCGCAGGCTTCGGCGTTTCCCGGATGGACGGAGCAATTTTATTGCGTGTGTCCGGAAAAACATTACGAATTCCGCTCGTTGCATGCGCTTCCATTTTTGGACGGACAACTCCTTTGGAGCGGCGATATCGGATATCTGAAGCCGTCCAAAGCGCGCCAGCCTTCTTCGAGTGTGCTGTGGGGGGAAGGGGTTTCGCAGCTCAAGGCTGGGAATGCTTATAATCCCGGCATAGCGACGGCACGTGGGAATTGCGGACGTTTTGCGCATTCAGGGCGTTCCACGGTTGCCTTCAATGACGGACATGTAGGCAGCACGTCGAAAAGCATCATGGGGTGCAGTCATGGATCGCCGGACAGCAGCTGTCCCGGCTGCCGTTTCTACTTTGCATATATGAAATAACATTGACAACTGGAGAATTTCGCTATGAAAATGTCTGTTTTGTTTGCCGCTTTTCTCATGTTTTCGGCGTCTGCCGTTCAGGCGGATGAGGTGTTCAAAAGGTGGAATGGCGTTCCCTCGAAGGAAATCATCGTTTCGCAGTCTGCGAACGGACGCGGCAGTCTGGAGATGGCTCCGGAGGTGAAGACTCCGGACGGAAAATCCGCCATGATGCTGAGTATTACGATGAATGAGGGAAAAAGAGAGCTTGATCTTGTTCTGAAATTTCTCTGTACCGATAAGTCGCTGAAGGCGGGAGAGGAGTATGAGCTGGCGTTTCTGTACAAGGCGAGTGCGCCATGCCGTGCGGTCGCAGTTGCCGCAATGGGCGGAAATCCGTCGTGGAATGAGTTTCAGAATGGACGCAAGATTCTCAATTTTAAGACGGAATGGCAGACTGCGGTGATCCGGTTTGCCGCGCCGGAAAAAGCTGTTCCGCCGCTGAATCTTCCGCGTGTCATGTGCGGAGAATGCCCCGCGGGCGTGAAACTCTATTTCGGCGACGTCGTGTTGAAAGAGATTGAAAATGATTTGTGAGACTGGGAAAATGAAGATCATGAAAAAAATATTCTTGTGTGCCGTGGCAGTTCCGGTTCTGATGTTCGCGGAGAGCGGCACGGTAGTAAAAAAATGGGAAACGGTTCCGGCGAAGGATGTCTTTGTCAGTGTCGGGCCGCAATACCGCAGCGTTCTGAAGATGAGCCGCAAAGTTCTTTCGAAGGACGGAAAGCCGTGCATTGGAGTGTCGATTCAGCAGGTGCCCCCGGAAGGGAACGCGCTGGGACTTGTTCTGAAGTTCGAGTATCAGGGCGAGGCGCTGAAGGGCGGTGAGGAATACGAAGTTTCGTTTCTTTGCAAAGCTTCCGCACCGTGCAAGGCGGAAGTTGCTGTCGCAATGGGAGGCAACCCGTCGTGGAAGGAGTTCAATCACGGCCGCCGCACGGTTAATTTTACGGAACGCTGGCAGCAGGTGAAGATTCCGTTCATTCCGGTTGAGGATGCGTCTGCGCCGTTGAACCTTCCGCGGGTCATGGCGGGAGAATGTCCGGCGGGGACAAAACTCTATTTCGATAAAGTTACGTTGAAGCGTCTTCCGAAAGTTCTGCCGCTCAATCTGAATCCGGAATGGAAAGTGTTTCAGCCGAAAGCGAAGCTGGAGGCGTTCATCGGCAGCGCGGAGCATGATCTGTACTCCAAAGTTCCGGCGGAGCTTTCCGGGGCTGCACCGAAAAACATGCGCCTGGAAAACAATGTGATTGATCTTGGAAAAAACAGGAAGGATTTTACGCCGGGGGAATGCGCTTACTTTTTCAATCGGTTTGAAAGTCCCGCCGACGGCGAGATGCACATCGGGCTTGCCGCCGACTGGTGGTTCACTCTGTATGTGAACGGCGAGCGCGTTTATGATACTCAAGCGACGGGGAACCGGAGCAAGCGGTTCGTTCCCGACGACCATGTCGTCGCCGTTCCGGTGAAAAAGGGCGTGAATGTCCTTGCCGTCAAGGTGCTCAGCGGTTCCAATGGCTGGAAGTTCGTTTGCGGAAAACCGACGAGGGCCCCGAGAAACAAGGAAGCGTATACGCTGGTGGAAAATGAGGATTGGCGCAAAGTTGTGGTTCCTCCATGTGTGAAACCGGGAACTGTGCTGGATTTTTCATCGCTCGGATTTATTGATGCGCCTGCGGGAAAATACGGACGCGTCGTTGTCCGCGGTTCGCATTTCGAGTTCGAAAACCGCCCCGGCGTTCCTGTCCGTTTCTACGGAACAAACATTTACGGACATATCAATTTTTCAGACAGGGCGGGAGCGGAGCGTCTTGCCTCCATGCTCGCCCGTTACGGTTACAACGCCGTGCGGATTCATCACTATGACCGTATGCTTGCCCGCAATCCGGAAAGCGGCTTCACGGATTTGGATCCAGAGAAACTGGATGCGCTGAATTATCTCGTGAAATGTCTGAAGGATCGCGGCATCTACCTTCTGCTGGATTTGCATACAACGCGCTTGGGGCTGCTCAAAAAAAGCGGACAGTCGATTCTTTATGAAGAAGAATGCCGCCGCAACTGGGAGAAGTTTTCCGCGAATCTGTTGAATTCGGTGAATCCGCATACCGGAATTGCATGGAAGGATGAGCCGGCGATGATCGGAATCTGTCCGGTCAATGAGAATTCGCCATTTTTCTTCATGGGAATTTCGGGAGACCTCAATTCTCCGTATTTCAGAGTTCCCGCCGGTCTCAGCCCGGATGAAAAAAAACGCCGGATCGCCAAGTCCGTTGTGGAATCTCAGAAAAAATACTACCCGGAGATATGCGGTTTTCTGCGCGGTCTCGGAGTCAGGGCGCCGCTGACCGACCAGAACGTGTCGAGTACGGTTTCCATGACGCTGATCCGGAATTCGTGCGACTATGTGGACAACCACTTCTATTGGGCGCATACATCCAGCGGAGATGAAGGGTCCAAATATATCCAGAGCGTTCCGACTGAAAGCGCGATGAAGAATCTGATCGGATCGGACAGTGCGTTCTATCCTCCCGACGCCTTTGCTTCACGCCTGATCGGCAAGCCGTATATGATTTCCGAATTCAACTTCTGTGCGGCAAATCAGTACCGTGCGGAAGGCGGCGCGCTCGTCGGAGCTTATGCCGCAATGCAGGACTGGGACGCTTTGTTCCGCTACGGTTTTGCGGAACATCCGGCGCAGCTGATGAATCCGGAATGGCAGACAGTAGGTTTTGATACGGTCGGCGATCCGATGAAATTCCTTTCCGACCGTCTCGGCATTCTGCTTTTCCTGCGTGGAGATGTGCGTAAAGCGAAAGAGCTTCTGCCGATTTCCGTTCCGGACAACTACACGGATTCAAAAAGCCGTTTCTTCACGCGGCAAGTGGGAGGAGTCTACCCTCCGGTTCTGAAAAACTGGGGCTTTGTTTCCCGGATCGGTTCAAAAGTCGCGAATGACGGCCTGTTCTCCGCCGAGACTGACGAGCCGGAGGGAGAGACGGTTGAGAAAATCCGTTCATACCTTAAGACGGATGCCGGAATGCTGGATTTGAACCGGAAATTCGCAAAGAGTTCAACAGGAGAACTGACGCTGGACGGAGAAAAGGGTGTTTTCCTGATTGATACGCCGAAAACCGCCGCCGTTGTGTCGGTCGATGCGGTCAACGGAAGCGCTGGCGTTCTGAACGTGAACATCCATAAAGGGTTCGCGCTGGTCTCCGCCTCTGCAATGGATGGAAAAATTTTGAAGGAGTCCGGAAAGATTCTTCTTTTCCATTTGACGAACGTTCAGAATTTCAACCAGAGATTTTCCGATTCGACGCTGGCTCTGATGGAGACGTGGGGCGCTCCCCAGCATGTGGTCCGCCGTGGAGTCGCGGATGTTGAACTGACCTTGACTCCGGGTGAGACGCCGCGGGTCTACGGCGTCGACCTCTTCGGCGAGCGGATTGGCGAAGTGCCGTCAAAGTTCAATTCTTCGACCGGAAAACTTTTGTTCACGGCGGATACATTCGCACTGAAACATCCCTGCATGGTTTATGAAATCGTGCGCTGAAAACAAGGAACTCCCGAAACCGGAAGTAAATGAAAACGATGGAACATATTTATTTCGTCAATGCGCATCCCGATGATCTCAGCGCCGTCATGGGGACGGCGCTGAAGCTGAGCCGGAAGAAAAACTGCCGCCTCCATGTCGTCGATCTGACGCATGGAGAGCGCGGTCTCGTCGGGAAAATCGCGCCGGAGGAGTGCGCGAAAATGCGCAGCGCCGAAGAAAGCGAAGTCTGCCGGAAGCTCGGCGCGGACATCGTCTGGCTGGATGAAGCCGACGGCGCCGCGTTCGCCTCCGAATCCGGCTGCCGCAAACTTGCGGAGCTCTATCTTGCGGAACCGCCGCGAACGATCATCACTCAGTGGCCGCTCGACCGCCATCTTGATCATACCGCCGCCGCGGACACCGCTCTTCAGGCTTTGCGCATCGCTTCCGGACTCTCCGAGGGGCAGATGACCGGTTCCTGGCCCGAAGTCCTCTTCTATCATTATCTCCGCAACAGCATGGCCGATTCTCCGAACTGTTTCGTCCCGCTGAACGAAGAGGAGATGAAGCGGAAAGAAGAGATGATCGGTCTCTACCGCTCGCAGTCTCCCGCTTGGCTCTTCCGGGAAGAGAAGGAGACCAATATTTTCTATGGGCGGAAGCTCGGCGTTCCGTATGCGGAGGCGCTGACACGTCTTCAGCCGCTGCCGCCGGGCAGCCCCTCGATTCTCGAAACCCTTGAACCATAAGGATTGTTATCATGCCGGAAACAGTGCATTACACCGAAAACAGCCGTCCGTTCCGCAGGGAACTCGTGCCGGAACTCATTTATGACGCCACCCCCGCTCTCGTCGACTTTTATTATCTCGCGTGGAAGCAGGCGTGGGAACATATCTATGAAACGGAATCCCTGCCCTTCTCTCCGTACATCGGAGAGGGTTGCAAACGGGACCGCATCTGGATCTGGGATTCCTGTCTCATGGGCATGTTCTGCCGCTATGCGGCCGATGTGTATCCCGTTTGCAGCACGCTCGACAATCTCTACGCCTTGCGCGACGGGCGTTCGGGGTATCCGATCAACATCCACCACCTTGACAATCCGCCGCTGTTCGCGTGGACCGAACTCCTGCTCTACCGCCAGACGGGCGACAAGGCGCGGCTGAAGAAGATTCTCCCCGTCCTGATTTCCCATTACAACTGGCTCGAAAATCTTGACCCCGACCGCATGCCGTATCAGGCGGAACGTCCGGTCTGGCGTCGCGAGCGCGACGGCTACTGCTGGGCGGGCTGTCCCTCCGGCATGGACAACACCCCGCGCGGGCGCGGCCGTTACGACGCCATTCACTGGGTGGACGCTCCGGCGCAGCAGGCTCTTTCCGCCCGCTGCATCGCCGAGATCGGCGCGATTACGGGCGACCGCGCCGCCATGGAACATTTTGAGCGGGAATACACCGAAAAAACCGCTCTGCTCGCGAAATATTTCGATCCGGAAACGGGCTGTTTTCTGGACCGTTACCGTGACGGAAGCGGGTTCTGCCGCGTGCTGACTCCGGCGTCATTCTGGGTGCTTGCGGCGCATTGCGCGACAAAGGAGCAGGCGGAGTCGCAGATCCGTTCTCTGCTCGATCCGCGGAAGCTCGGCGGCGATTTCCCGTTCGCAAGCGTGGCGCACGACGATCCCGATTTTCGTCCGGAGGGAGCATATTGGCGCGGCGGAATCTGGCTGCCCGTCGCTTACATGTCCGTCAAGGCGTGCGAGGAATACGGACGTTTCGAACTCGCGGCGGAACTTGCGAAACGTCTGGTCGAGATGATGGAGCGCACTTTCCGCGAGTTCTCTCCGCACACGATCTGGGAGTGCTATTCGCCGACGGCGTACAGACCTTCGACGAACAAGGTGAATGAACTTGTCCGTCAGGACTTCTGCGGCTGGTCCGCGTTGGGACCGATTGCGTTGATGATCGAAAATGTCGTCGGTCTGGTCCGGATGGATGCGGCGGAACAGCGGATTGAGTGGCTTCCCGGCGGAAGCGGCAGGATGGGGATGAAAAATCTTCCGCTCGGCGGGAACCGGATTTCGCTGGTTCTGGAGAATGACCGGATTTCGGTTGACTGCATTCAGCCGTTCCGGCTGATTTTCCGCGGACGCGAGCTCGCATGTCCGGCGGGGCGTTCCGTGATTGAGATTCTCTTAGGGTGATTTTTATTTTCCGTCGATGAAAAACGGAGGGCGCCGTGTCTTCCGTTTTTTTTTGATTTTTTTTTCAAAACAGGGGGTTGACAAAATCGGGGGAATGTGCTATAATTAAAACTGCTGAAACGATACAGCATATAACCAGCGGAGGTCGGATGAGAACAAGAATTAAAGATATAGCGGAGCGGGTCGGCGTCTCGACTGCGCTTGTTTCGATGTATCTGAACGATCATCCGCTCGCTCGAATGTCGGAAGATACGAAGCGCAAGATTGATGAGGCCGTGCGCGAGATGAACTATCAGCCCTCGGCCACCGCGCGTTCGCTGAAAAAGGGAAAGAGCAAGACGCTTGGTCTTGTCATCGGAGATATCGCGACCGTCTATTCCGGCTTCTATTCGGAAATGCTGCTGGATGAGGCGGACAGACACGGGTATCAGTTGCTGATTTCCGTGACGCGGTTCAACAAGGAAAAAGAGCAGAAGTGTCTGCAGAACCTTATCAACCGCCAGGCGGACGGGATTCTTTACACGCTGGATTTTGATCCCGAGAAGCCTCTGCCGGATTATGTGCGGAACTATCCCCTCCTTCTGACAACGGAGCATCCGGAATGCAATATGTTTCTGCGGGATTACAGCCAATGTT
>ERZ1026848.224-NODE-224-length-32336-cov-9.766798_pt1 | contig 32336 bp, 28 predicted proteins | sample MGYA00380154_ERZ1026848 | MGnify/ENA primary metagenome ERZ1026848 (study PRJEB33269, sample SAMEA4719790) | human gut metagenome | biome: human-associated habitat; feature: organic feature; material: feces | place: Cameroon | collected 2013-10 ...
TTTGATGGTGTTACAATAGCAGATTTTGATAAGGATATGAAAATATTAAAATTATCTGAATTTCAGTCGAAGGCAGAACACTACTATCCATATGAATCATGATCTAAATTCCAGTTTGTCGAACTTACTCTAAATTAGCAAAGGCCGCTTACAAAAGTGTAGGCGGTCTTTATTCGTGTTCAGATATATTTGATTTTGAACTTTCTTTTCTTGGCAGAAAGCACTTTGCAAAGGACATCATCAACTCCGTCGGTATGTCTGCCTTGTGTGGTCAGGCTGTTCTTCAAACGGACAAGGGTCTGAATAACCTGTCTGTATTCATCATCGGAAAGATATAAATGATATTTCTGATTTTTCAGAGCAACCACCTCCTGTACTGCAATTATATAATAGGAAAGGATATAGGTGTAGTTTGCGAATAATTCTCCATTATTGAAAAATGAACGAATTAACAGGGTAACGACCACCTTGTCCATTAGCAAGAATTTTGCTCGTTTTTTTCTCTCATTAGCAGAGAGGGCATTTTCATTAGCAAAATAGCGAAAATCCTGCTAATTTTTATTAGCAAGCCGTACACCTGAAAGGCGGACGACATCAGTCATAAATTCCATTAGCAGACGGAAAAACAGCCAATGAAAAACTGCGGTTTTTTCGTTTTTCTCGTTTTTGACAAAAATAAAAAACCGAAAACCCTTGAAAACAAAGGCTTTCGGCATTGCTTGTGTCTGTGGGGTACAGAAAAGATGTTTTTATGTTTTTTGTGGATAGAGTTGAACTCTCGGAATTTTTAATGAAATCGTTCGCGTTGCTCACGATGAAATCAAAACCTACGGTTTTGATGAAATTTTCGGCTACGCAGAAAATGAAATTAAATCCACCCATCGCCGCAGCGATTTAATACGCTGAAAGCGTATTTCATATTGCGAAGCAATATTTCACCCACCCGCAAGGGTGGATTTAGTTGAAAAGGACAGATTTCTAACGAAATCTGTCCTTTTCTGGCGCGCCAAAAGGGATTTGAACCCCCGACCTTCCGCTTAGGAGGCGGACGCTCTATCCAGCTGAGCTATTGGCGCAAATATTAACGCATAAAATTGTAACAGAATAACCGTGTTTTGTCAATGAAAGGGACTGTAAAAAACAAAATTTCACAGTCCCCGATTATATATTGTATATTATACGTTTTATACGTTCCAGCTGTTTATGTATTTTTCCTGCTCGGGGGTGAGTGCGTCGATTGCTATGCCCCATGACGCGAGCTTCATTTCCGCAACACGGCAGTCGATTTCCTCCGGAACGACATTTACGCCGACCTTCAGCTTATCGCGGTTTTCAACGGCGTAGCGCGCGGAGAGTGCCTGCAGGGCAAAGCTCATATCCATAATTTCGGCAGGATGGCCGTCGCCTGCGGCAAGGTTTACGAGTCTGCCCTCGGCGAGGAGGTTTACCCATGCGCCCGTCGGCATTTTGTAGCCCATTATGTTGTCGCGCTTTAATTCCTTTTCCGTCGCAAGCCTCTCGAGGTCGTCGATGTTGATTTCCACGTTGAAGTGACCTGCGTTGCAAACTATTGCGCCGTCCTTCATATTGAGAAACGCCTTTTCGGTGATGACATTGTCGCAGCCGGTTACGGTTATAAAGAAATCGCCGTACTTTGCCGCCTCAACCATAGGCATTACCGAGAAGCCGTCCATAACCGCCTCCATCGCCTTTATTTTGTCGATTTCCGTGACAATAACCTTTGCGCCGAGAGCCTTGGCGCGCATGGCGACGCCCTTGCCGCACCAGCCGTAGCCTGCCACGACCGCGGTTTTGCCTGCGACTATCAGATTGGTTGTCCTGTTTATGCCGTTCCATACGGACTGCCCCGTGCCGTATCGGTTGTCAAACAGATATTTGCACTTGGCGTTGTTTACGGCAACCATCGGGAAGCGAAGCTTGCCGTCGTTTTCCATGGCCCTGAGGCGAATAATTCCCGTAGTTGTCTCCTCGCAGCCGCCGATAACGCCGCTTGTGAGCTCGGGGTATTCGTTGTGAATGGTGTTCACGAGATCGCCGCCGTCGTCGATTATTACGTTGGGGCCGCATTCGAGGACTTTTTTGATGTGCGCGTGGTATTCTTCCGCCGACGCGCCGTGCTTTGCAAATACATTGAGTCCGCCCTTTACGAGTGCCGCGGCAACGTCGTCCTGAGTCGAGAGCGGATTGCTGCCCGTAATATACATGTTTGCGCCGCCTGCGGCGAGAACGCGGCAGAGATATGCGGTTTTGGCTTCAAGATGAACCGACAGCGCAACTTTAAGTCCCCTAAAGGGCTTGTCTGCCGAAAATTCCTCCTCGAGTGCGCGCAAAAGCGGCATATTTGCCTTTACCCACTGTATTTTTCGTTCACCGGATTCGTAAAGCCCGATGTCTTTTATTTCGCTCATATTTTGTACCACCTAAAATTTTATTGTTCAATTATACTATAAAAGACGCAGATAGGCAAATTAAAATTGCTTTATCTGTTGACTTTACAAATCAAGTGTGCAATAATACTCTTGATTTATAATCTAACGGATGGTGATAAGATGAAAAGTATGTCTGTAAGAATAACCTCCGCAGTTATTGCGCTTATTATGATAGCTTGTGTTTTTTCGTCCTGCAAGTCAAAAAAAGACGGCGACGAGGAAATAACGAGAAGCAATCAGGTTATAGCGGGCCCCGTGACCACAGCCGAAAACAGCGAGGCCACAACCGGTGAAGAGCCCACAGGCGGTGAAACCACCGCGGCAGCAACCACGGCGGCGGCAAAAGCTTCGTCATCGCTGAGTGTTCCGTCGGTCACAACACCTGATTTTAACAGCACAACATCTGCAAGCGGAAACAGCGCCGCAAGCTCTATGGGCTCTCTCGGTGCCGCGGTACTCGGTGCTCTTGCGAACGCCGATCCCGAGACTCTGGCTGCTTTTGTAAACAATATGGGCTTCGGTTATGACGCCGATCAGGGCATTTTCTATTCGCTTATGGATTCCTGGCAGAGAGACGCCAACTTTATCAGTCAGTACGACAAGTACGCAGCAATTTTCGGCAATATGAGATACCTCACAACGACTGTTGATTTCTACTATGACGGTCTTGATTGGCGAATTCAGCTTTGGAAGGGTCAGTACGGCCCCTTCGGCGGCGGTGAGGTCGGCGTTTACACAAAGGACCCCGAGACAAACGATAAGCTCTACAATTGTGCCGACAACGACCATTTGCTCAATATGTATTACGATTTGTATTTGACCCCCAACACATATGCCGTGAAGAACAGATTTTTCTATCGCGATGCGTGGACGGGCGGCGGCCATTGGTGGCTCACCGGCTTTAAGATGGGCTCCGTAAATCCCAATGAAATGGTTATGAGCCTTAAAATCAGAATGCGTTCAAGAAAAATGGCGAACGCTTTTGAGAACGGCCTTCAGACTGCGGGCTTCTATAGGGGCGACGCTACCTCGAATTACGATTCTTATTATCGCAACGATACGGAGTTTTACATACTCTGGTATCATACCGGCAATCGTAATTATTGATAATCGGCTTAACACAGGCTATCTCAGTTTTGGGGTAGCCTGATTTTTCTTTAAAGGAGATATTTATGAAAGGCAAGTTTTTTGCGTTTACTTCAAGGCTCAAATATATAAATCGCTGGGCACTTATGCGCAACACGACATATGAAAATTTGAGTCAGCACTCGGGCGAGGTTGCCACAATAGCGCACGCCCTCGCCGTTATAGGAAATAAGCGACTCGGCAAAGATTACAATGCCGAGCGCGCCGCTCTTTTGGGGCTTTATCACGACACCCCCGAAATTATAACGGGAGATATGCCCACTCCCGTAAAATATTACAGCAGCGAGATGCGCTCCGTTTTCGGTATGGTCGAAAAGGAGGCCTGCCAAAGGCTTTTGAATATGCTGCCGGACGATTTGAGCGAGGAGTTTTCACCGCTGTTTTTCAAGGAGGAGAGCGACGCTGAGCTGTGGCGGCTGATAAAGGCGGCGGATAAGCTGAGTGCCTACATCAAGTGCATAGAAGAGCGCAAGGCAGGCAACTGTGAATTCGAGGACGCCGAAAGGACAATAAGGAAAGCCCTTGATGAGAGCGAATGCAGGGAAGCGCATATATTTTTGGAGGAATTTATTCCTGCATACGAGCTGCCGCTCGATAAGCTTAAATGATTGCCTTAAAGGACTTTTCGGAAAACGGTATCCGCTGTTTTCGGTAAAAAAGTCTTTGTAAGGCGGTCAAATTAAAATTTTTCTCGACTTATTCGAAAAAGTGTGCTAAAATAATAGACAAATGTAAATTAAGTGAATTGGGAATAACTTTAGGGAGCTGATTAAATGAAAGCAAGCGAAAGCAATCCGAATTATCCCTCAAAAGTCAGGGAAATGACGAACTACACAATTCGCGAAATCAAAAAGGTCTGCAAGGATATAGGCCCTCGCCCGTCCGGAGAGGAAAACGAGCGCAAGGCTCAGGACTATGTTGCGGACTCCATGTCAAAGGTAGCCGACTCTGTGGTCAAGGAAAAATTTGAGCTTCACCCGAAGGCATTTATGGGCTGGGTGCCGCTCGATGTAATTCTTATGACGATCTCGATAGTTTTAACTCTTTTGAGCTACTTTGACGTATTGCCGAGCGCGTCAACGGCATTTTCCGTTGTTTCCGTGGTGCTCACATCTCTCGCAATCATATTCACGTTTTTTGAGTTTTTGCTTTATAAAAAGTTTCTCGATCCGTTTTTCCCGAAAAGAGAGACTTACAATGTAGTCTGCACAAGAAAAGCGGCAGGCGAGACAAAGCGCCGCATTGTATTCAGCGGACATATCGACTCCGCTTACGAATGGTATTTTACTCATCTCGGCGGCGGCAAGCTGCTCACGACCATGATAGCCCTCGCATTCGGCGCAATTGCCATTACTCTCGCGGCAACAATAGTATCGTTCTTTGATGTTCCGAACGGCGTAAGGGTTACGGCAATAGTCGTTTTGTTTGTCTGCCTTATCCCCATACTTATGTGCAGCAAGTTCGTAAACTGGAAGCTTTGCGTTCCCGGTGCTAACGACAATCTCACGGGCGTGTTCGCGTCTATGTCGGTTTTGCGCTATATGGCGGCAAATGACATCAGATTTGAAAATACCGAGGTTGTATGCGTTTCCATGGCGTGTGAGGAGGCAGGTCTCCGCGGCGCTAAGGAGTACGTTAAAAAGCACTGCGGCGAGGACGATGTCGAGACTGTGTTTGTAGGAACCGACACACTTCGCGATTTTGACGATATGGGTGTTTACAATAAGGATATGACAGGCACCGTAAAGCTCGACAAGCAGGCTGCGGCCATGGTTAAGCACGCGAGCGATATTGCAGGCTACAATCTTCCGTACAGCAGCGTATTCTTCGGCTCATCCGACGCTGCGGCAATTCAGCAGGGCGGTATGAAGGCGGTTGCTTTGGCTGCCATGGACCCCACTCCGGCGAGATATTACCATACAAGAGGCGATACAGCCGACAATCTTGACCCCAAAACCATCGAGGCCGGCATCAACATTCTTCTTGAAACCGCGTTCCTCTATGACAGCGAGGGCTTAAAGGACGAATATTGATTTAAAATAATCGAAATGAAATGCGGAACGCACGAAACAGCGTCCCGCATTTTTTTGTTTTTTTCTGTTGTTAAATCCGGAAAAATCTGTTACAATGAAAAAGTATACTTATATATTATTGTAAGGGGCGTTATTATGGGAAAAACCGTAAGAATAATATCCGTCGTTACGGCGCTTGTGCTTATCGCGGCAATGTTTTCGTCGTGCAGCATCGGCACGGGAGGCGATGAGCCTGAAAAAGCCTATGTAAAAACAGATCTTCATGACGCTGAATTTACGTTTACATACGCACAGCTGAAGCCGGTTTTTTCACCCGATAATATAAGCAAGCTGACGGCTTTGTTTGAGGATACCGACGATATAAACGACGACAGCACGGTACAGCTCAATTACAATGATATTCGCTCTCGTTATTATGATAATGACCGTGATATATTCGACGGCATAATGAATCTTCTTTCCGACAGCGAAAAAGCTCTGCTCTATGATAATTCGGAGGCGGCACTCAATTATTTCAATGAGAATTTTAATCGGGTTAAGACCGAGAGACCGCAAACCGAACCGAAAGAGGACTTCTGGATAAACGACGACACTGTAAAAATATCGGGTGAGAAGTCAAAGACTCTCAATAACGCCTTTAAGCTTTATAAGGATTTCGTTCAGAAGGGTCTTAAGGAGGATTATTTCCCCGAGGCAGTGGGCGGAAAGTGCGAGCAGGGTACGGACCTTACCGATAAGGTCTATCTGCTTGGCGACAGCTGTGCCTCGCGCCTCACCATGGATGATGTTCAGTCGGTAATTACTTCGCTCACACCCACATATGAAAAGGATACCGATGACAACAACGTGCCCGTTTCTTACAGCCGAACAATTATAATAACGCTCAAAAATGACCCGGCTGCCGTAGCGCACGCGTTTTCTCCGCATGACAAAAGCGCGATTTTGTCCGAGCTTAAAAAGGGTGAGAGCTATTTTTCGGTGTCTGATTATGAGATAACATACAATTCACCCGTGATAATAGCTACGTTTGACGCCGTTACCGACGAGGTGGCAAAGGTTGAATTATACAAGAATATGACGATAACGTCTTATGCAAAGGGCGAGGGGAGCCTCTCGTATATAGGCGACAGAACCGTGACCTTTAACTGCACAGACAATGTGAATTATACCTTCAACTGGCACCCGTCCGAGGAAGATAAATAAACGGCCGTAAAAGCATTAAGAGGATGTAAAAACCGAGTTTTTACATCCTCTTTTTTCAGACTTAAAATATCCGTGAGCGAAAGCTTTTTCTCGCTTTGCCGACTCGTATTCGACAAATTTCGACATTTATGTACCCATTTTTCGACATTTTTGCACTTTTGCTGATTTTCAATGCCCGAAATGATATAATAAAAGCACAAAGACGGGGGAGATATAGTGAGCCTCCCCTTGCGGACGTCTTTGATGTTTTTATGTTTCTCCTCTAAAAAGAGACCGTACAGAATCTCTCCGATTAACGGGCAGCTTTTATGCTGCCCGTTAATTTTTTATATAATCACCGCGCCGAAAAAGACCGGCTGCACGGGAGAATAGCTTATAAGCCCTTCCAGAAATCCTCATCCTCGTCGGGGCTGTCGCCGTATACATCATCGGTTATATCGTATTCGTCGTCTCGCTCAGTCGGGTAAAAGTCCCATAACTCACGCTCCTGGTCGTCGGAAAGTGCCACGGCCGGGCATTCCGAAAAGGTTTCGAGCTTCTGACCGCGGCTCCACACGGACGGGTCAATCCTGAGGGTATATCCCGTGCCGTTCGGTGCCATCCACTCGTGCATGGGCAGCGACGGTATGGCAAATGCAGTCATAAGCGACATAATAACTCCGCCGTGGGTTATTACCGCAGTCGATTCTACGCCGGCTTTTATAATTCCGTCGATAAGCCCGGCAAAGCAGGAGCAGACTCTCTCGTTGAAGGCCGCCTGACTTTCGCCGAAGGGTACGGGCGTTTCCGGGTGCTCACCCGAAAGCCAAGCTTTAAAGGCGTCGTCATCCTTCATTTCGTCGGCGGTTCTGCCCTCAAATTCGCCGAAGTCGTACTCTATAAGCCCGTTTAAAATCATGGGCTCTCTGTCGGGATATATGAGCTTTGCGGTTTCCGTGCAACGCTTTAAGGGGCTTGAAACCACCGCGTCAACCTCGGGGTAGCCGCCGTATTCATCCATGATGTCTTTGATTTGCCTGAGCCCGTATTCGGACGCCGGCACATCGGTTTGACCGATATATTTGCCGTCAAGGTTTTCCTCTGTCATGGCATGGCGGATCAGGTGAATTTTATAAGCTTTCATCTTGCTTTGCTCCTTCCGGGGATAATACTGTACAAACAGTCTAATTTGGTATATAATTATAATACAATTTGTAATATTTGGGGGACGCTTTATGAATTCCGTATTTGCCGCAAGGCTGACAAAGCTTCGCAGGGAGCGCGGTTTGAGCCAAAAGGACGCCGCAAAAATGCTCGGCGTGTCGCAGTCGCTTCTGTCGCACTATGAAAAGGGTATAAGGGAGTGCAGCCTCGACTTTGTGTGCCGCGCATCGAATTTTTTTGACGTGAGCTGCGATTACCTCTTAGGTCAGGTCGATACAAGACGCTCTCTGAGCGAGGAATTTGATATGACCGATACTGTGCAGGACGGTGAATACCGCACGAGTACACTTTTTCGCGCGTCCGTTATGCTCAATGACAGTATGATAAACTGCGGCTCGCCTGAAAAGCTGAAGGATTATTTTGCGCTTTCGATATACCGTATGGCTGTTTGCGCCGCAAACGGCGGTTATATTCCGAAAAAGTGGATATCGCTCGATTGCGAGGCAAGTCCGGTCTTCGGCAGCGTGCTGATGACGGAGATAATAAGGGAGCTGATGTCCGAGGCAAATCCGGAATCGCAAAAGAATATCGCCGAACCGAAATGCGTAAAAACCGTTGTGGAGCATTCGGAAAAGCTGATACGTAAAAGAGCTGCCGAGTTAGCGGCGGAAAAAAGCCGCGGATGAGCTTATCTCTCCCTTTTTAAGACAGCATATCGATATTTTTTATAATATATGCTTTTATGTTATTTAAAACTCGCTGTTTTTGAAGCTTCGCCTTGAATTCGCCGTCAAGATTTTCGATTTCGGCCTTGTCCACGGAGATTTCCTCGTTGCTTTCATCGTACATCGAAAATTCCTTTTCGGCAATCAGGGAAAGCTCGTTTTCTCCGACGGCACAGAGTGCTCTTGAAGCGAGAGATGTCAGTGGCTCGCCGTTGTTTTTGAAAAAGAATGAGAGGGAATCGCTCTCGGTATCCTCCAAAAAATAATAAAGGGTGTAAATGTACCTTTGCGCCTCTGTAAATTCGCCGAATACCTTTTCAGGGTCTTCGGCCTTTTCTGTTTTTGCCTGCAAGACCGCCGAAACGCCCTCGAATAGGGTTTCCGGGTCGGAGCTCTCCGCTTTTTCACGAGTTAAGATAGAAAACTCATCCTTGAGAGCTTTCCTCCTGTCGTATTCTCTCAAAAGAGCGTCGCGCTCGTTGTTGTGCTTTTTAGCCGCCGCCGAGGCCTTGCTAAGTACAAATACCGTAATGACGCACAGGACGATAAGAAGCAGCCACAAGTACCAATATTCCATTATTATTCCTCCGTCAGGATTTTATATATGTCGCTCTTTTTGATTCCGGTGAGCTTTGCCGCGTTTTTTGCCGCCTCGTTTTTTGACATTCCGTCATCTGTGAATTCTCTTGCCTTCGCGACGGCGGACTCCACCGTGTAAACCTCCGGGGCGGCCTGCGGTGCTCCCTCTATAACTAATACGAATTCACCCTTGATAGGTATGCTTTCGTACTTTTCGCACGCCTTTTTGAGCGTGGTGCGCTCAACATTTTCGTGAATTTTAGTAAGCTCCTTAATAATTGCTACGCGGCGGTCGCCGAGGCAGGCGTAAAGGTCCTTAAGCGTGCGCAAAAGCTTGTGCGGTGCCTCGTAAAATACCATGGTGCGTTTTTCGTCCTTAATGCTGTCGAGATGCTCGGCACGGCTCTGCTTATTTACGCTCAAAAAGCCCTCAAACGTAAATCTGCCGGACGGCAGCCCCGACAGTGCCACGGCTGTGGCAAATGCGGTGGGGCCGGGGACGGATACCACATTTACTCCCGATGCAAGGCAGATGTCAACAAGATCCTGACCGGGGTCGGAAATTGCCGGCATACCGGCGTCCGTAACAAGAGCACAGCTTTCGCCGCCGAGAATACGCGCAAGAATTATCTCACCGCGCTCACGGCGGTTGTGCTCAAAATAGCTTATAAGCGGCTTTTTAATATCAAATCGATTCAAGAGCTTTAAGGTGACTCTCGTGTCCTCCGCCGCTATAAAATCGCAGCTTCTGAGGCACTCTGCGGCACGGGGAGAAAAATCCGAGAGGTTGCCTATCGGCGTGCCGACAACGTAAAGCTTTCCCGTCATTACATATCCTCCCTGTATTTACCTAAAATTCTTGTCATTTCGTCGGACAAAACGTCCTTGCTCTTATATATAAAAAGATTGCTTTTGACCGTTATGCCAGTTTTGCCGCCGAGTCTGCCCTCTATAAGGCACAGCCACGGAGCCTTTTCGGGCGAAGCCGCAACAAGGCGCAGCGCTTTCGGCTCGATTTTATATTCCTTCATTGCCTCCATCGTCTCAAAAAGACGCTCGGGTCGTATACAAATGCATAGCTTGCCGCCGAATTTCAGAAGTTTCGACGCGGCTTTTGTTATGTCGCGCAGATTGCACAGCGTTTCGTGACGGGCTATTTTTTCGTTTTCCTTTTGGCTCTTTATTCCGGCGTTTTCCGCCTTGTACGGTGGATTCATCGTTATAACGTCGAATTTTCCGCACGGCAATATCCGCGGAGCCTCTTTTAAATCCGCATTGTACACAAAGAGCTTGTCCTGCAAATCGTTTGCCCTGACGGAGCGCGTAAGCTGACCGCACGCCTTTTCCTGGATTTCGACTGCCGATATTTCTTTTCCGCAGCCATCCCTGCACCAGAGCATGGGAATTATGCCGCAGCCCGTACCGAAGTCGCAGCATATGTCATATCGTTTCGGCGACGCAAAGTCGGCAAGCAACAGCGCGTCCGTGCCGAAGGTGTGCTCCTTTGAGACGATAAGCCCCAAGTCCCTGCTGAGGTATTCGATATGTTCATCTTTGTTAAGTGTAATTTCGGTCATTTATCTGTCCCATTTTTCGCAAAGCGCAATTATCTGATCCGCAAATTTTGCAAGATCCTTGTTTGCACCGCCCTCATTATGTGCCACAACCGTTTGGAGACGCTTTTGTGCCGAGAGCAGTCTCTCATAAACCGTGCTTACGCGGCGAGAGGCGTTTTGCGAGGCTGTATTTTTAACTATCTTTTCGCGGTTCCCCTCTGCGAGAACCTTGTTTTCGGTGAGGCTGTATTCCTCGCCGTTGTACGGAGCACTTGCGGAAAGTCCCAGCTCGTCGCGAAGACGTGCGGCGTATATTTCGCATACCGTGTCCTCGCCGTGATTTACAAATACGTGCTTCGGGTGAGCTTTAAAGCTTTTCATCCACTTTAACAAGCCCTCGTTGTCGGCGTGGCCGCTTATGCCGTGAAGCTGTTCTATTTCCGCACTTATATGGATTTTTTCGTCAAAGAGCTTTACGTCCGTTGCACCGTCGGTTATGGCTCTGCCGAGTGTTCCCACGGCTTGGTAGCCGACGAATAAAATCGTACATTCGGGTCGCCACAGATTGTGCTTCAGATGGTGGCGGATTCTTCCGGCCTCGCACATACCGCTTGCCGAAATTATAACCTTCGGAGCGGGGTCTGAGTTTATCGCTTTTGATTCCTCACTTGTCACGGAGACATAAAGGTTCGGAAAGGCTATCGGATTTATACCGTTTTCGATAAGCGACGCCGCCTCGTCGTCAAAGTCGGAATAGCTGTCGCAAAAAACGTTGGTGGCCTCAACCGCAAGAGGGCTGTCCACGTACACGGGAAAATCGTTGTAGCTTTTGAGCATACGCTTTTCCTTTATCTGCCTTATAAAGTACAAAAGCTCCTGAGTTCTGCCGACGGCAAACGACGGTATAACTACATTGCCGCCGCGCGCAAAGGTGCGGTCGAGTATGGGAACAAGCTGCGATATATAGTCGAGTCTTTCGCCGTGACTGCGGTCGCCGTAGGTGCTTTCGGTTATGACGTAGGTGGCGTCGGTAAGATATTGCGGGTCGCGTATAATAGGCTGCTCGGTATTTCCGATGTCGCCGGAAAAAACTATTTTTTCGGTTTCGCCGTTTTCTGTGACATTTATCGTAATGCTCGACGAGCCCAAAAGATGACCTGCGTCGGTAAAGCTTATGGATATGCCGTCAAAAACGTGGTAATCCACCCCGTATTCGCATCTCAAAAATTGAGAACAGCATTTTTGAGCGTCCTCTACCGTGTATAGCGGAGCGTATCCCGTTTCGCCCGAGCGTTTTGCCCTTCGGTTGCGCCATTGAGCCTCAAACTGCTGTATGTGCGCCGAATCCTCAAGCATGATCTTACACAGCTTTGCCGTGGAGGCGGTGGCGTAAATCGGCCCTTTGTATCCGTTTGCCGTAAGATACGGCAGCTTGCCGGAATGGTCTATGTGAGCGTGGGTCAGAAAAATGCAGTCTATATCGGCGGGGGATACGGGAATGTCCCGATTCTTATATGTGTCCGGCCCTTGCTCCATACCGCAGTCAATCAAAATGTTCTTGCCGCAGGCGGTGAGAAGCGTGCAGCTTCCCGTTACTTCGTGTGCGGCTCCTAAGAATATAAGATTCATATTTTCCGCTCCTTTTTTAAACGGTGGCACCCGTCGCCGCTGTCTTTTACAATATGGTAACATAAATTACGGTAAAAATCCAGTATTAAGCACTATGGGGGGCAAAGAAAAACAGCGCGGCAGTAATTTAACCGCCACGCTGTTAAAGTTATAAATTTTTGCCGTGTCGCAAAATTATTTTACGGCTTGCTTTTTGGCTTTGCTCTTTGTAACGGCACGCTCTATTGCCTTGACAATTTCAACGAGAGGAATTATCAGGAACGCAAGACCGAGAGCCGTGAAGAATTCGCGAGCGTCAATAGTTGTGAAATCAAAAGCGTCTGCAAGGAACGGTACTTCTATAACGAGCGCAGTCGTTATGAGCGAAAGTACGGTTGACCCTAAAATGTACTTGTTAAAGCTGCCGTGAAGTAGCATTGATACGGTTGAGCCGTGCTGTGAACGCATATTAAACGAGTGGAATATTTCACACATCGACATTGTAAGGAACGCCATGGTCATACCGTCGGCACTTTCGGTAAGCTCCCATCTGCCCGCTTCCATAAAGTGGCCTATGAAGTAAGCCGCAAGCGTAAGCAGCGTTACAAAAATACCCTGATATACTACGTCAAAGCCGACGCCGCCTGCAAAAATGCCGTCCGATGATTTACGCGGCGGACGTTTCATAAGGTCCTTTTCGCCCTTTTCCATACTGAGGGCGAGTGCCGGGAAGCAGTCGGTAACAAGGTTTATCCAGAGAAGATGTACGGGCTTTAATATTGTAAAGCCGAGCAGGTTGGCTGTGAAAATAGCCATTACCTCGCTGAGGTTTGACGAAAGCAGGAATTGAATTGACTTTCTTATGTTGTCGTAAATTCGTCTGCCCTCTTCCACGGCAGATACTATGGTTGCGAAATTATCGTCGGCAAGCACCATATCCGCAACGTTCTTTGTTACATCGGTACCGGTAATGCCCATGCCTACGCCTATGTCTGCGCTCTTAATGGAGGGGGCGTCGTTTACGCCGTCACCCGTCATTGCCGTTATCATACCGCGGCTCTTCCAGGCATTGACTATTCTTACCTTATGCTCGGGCTGAACACGCGCATATACGGAATACTGTGTGACCTTTTCGTGGAAGTCCTCGTCGGAAATATCATCGAGCTCCGCGCCGGTTATGGCCTCGCTCTTGTCCTTTATAATGCCGAGCTCCAAGGCTATTGCAACGGCAGTATCCTTGTGGTCGCCGGTTATCATTATGGGTCTTATGCCGGCACCGCGGCATTCCTCGATTGCCGCCTTAACTTCGGGTCTTACGGGGTCAATCATACCCACAAGGCCGCAGAAAACAAGCTCATTTTCAATTTTGTCGGGTGACTGATCCTCGGGGACGCAGGACAGCTGCTTGTAGCCGCAGGCGAGAACTCGAAGTGCTCTGTCGGCAAATTCCTTATTCTTTTTGAGTACGGCATCTCTGTCGGCGTCCGTAAGAGGGCTGACTTCGCCGTTTTTGAATATTCTTGTGCAGTGCTTTAATATTTCGTCGGGAGCACCCTTGGTGAACTGTAATATTCCGTCCGCAGTCTTGTGAATTGTGGACATCATTTTACGATTTGAGTCAAACGGAGCCTCGCCGACTCTCGGCGCGCTCTTCAGAAGCTCGTTTTTATTCATACCGAGCGACATGGAGTATGCCACAAGAGCCATTTCCGTGGGCTCGCCTACAAGATTGCCGTCATCGTCAAGATTTACGTCCGTGCAGAGAGCCATGCCCTCGGCAAGCATTTTTTCGTTGCCACAGTAATGCTCGACTACGGTCATCTTATTCTGAGTGAGCGTACCTGTCTTATCGGAGCAGATTATCTGTGCGCAGCCGAGAGTTTCAACTGCGGTGAGCTTACGGATGATGGCGTTTTTCTTTGACATATTGGTAACGCCAATCGAAAGAACAACCGTTACGACAGCCGCAAGACCCTCGGGGATAGCTGCAACCGCAAGCGATACGGCAAGCATAAACGAGCCGAGCAGGAAGTCAAGGTTCAATTCCGTACCGGTTATAAGAGCTCTGACTATATCGAAGGCGAACATAAATACGCATATTCCGAGGACTATGAAACTGAGGATTTTTGAGAGCTGACCGAGCTTTTTCTGAAGCGGTGTCTGCTCATCCTTTGCGCTTGAGAGCGCACCTGCTATTTTGCCCATTTCGGTGTCCATACCGATGCTTGTTATAACGGCCTTGCCTCGGCCGTAAACAACGGTTGAACCCATATACATCATATTTTTTCGGTCGCCGAGGGGGACGTCTTTTTGCCCCTCAAGGCCTATGGCTTTTATGAATTTGTTGACGGGTACGGATTCACCCGTAAGTGCCGATTCCTCGATTTTAAGGCTTGCGCTTTCAAAAATTCTGCCGTCCGCCGGAACAGCGTCGCCCGCTTCAAGCAGTACAACGTCGCCTACGGTAAGGTCCTCACTCGGTATTTCGCATACCTTGCCGTCGCGCAAGACCTTTGTTGTTGCGGCGGCCATTTTTTGAAGAGCCTCTATGGCCTTTTCGGCCTTGCTCTCCTGATATACGCCGAGTATGGCATTAACTATTACGACGAACATTATAATGATAACGTCCGATGGGAATTCTTTTTGCAATACGGAGGTTATTGCCGATATTACCGCCGCGGCAATGAGGATGATTATCATCGGGTCGGCAAACTGCGAGAGAAAACGCAGTATCAGCGGCGTTTTCTTGCCCTCGGCAAGCTTGTTTTTGCCGGTTTCGGCAGAACGCCGGCGTGCCTGCTCGGAAGTGAGACCGTTTTCGGTGCTTTTTACTTCGCCGAAAACCTCGGAAGAGCTTTCAAGATAGTATTTCATTTTTTTCCTCCCTGTTTTTTAAAAAAGAGCAGCCGCTTTTTTAAGAAAAAAGACCTTCGACAGAATTTAGCTCTGCCGAAGGTCTTGCTACCTTAATAAGGCTCGGTGACCAGAAGCCGAAAGGCAACATGATGTTGACCACCGGGTAAAAGCTACTCCCCTTCATAAGGAATATCTTAAGTGCGATAATAACAGAAAAATGAACTTTTGTCAAGTATTTTTAAAATAATAGCTTATCCCTCGCCGAATAAAACATAATTGTTGACATTTCGGCTGTCAAGCTCGGAAATAATCGAGCTGTCGTCAATGACCGGTATAAATCCGCCGGTCTGATAGTTTTCGTCAAGCTTTGAGCTTAAGAGCGGTATACAGTCCGTAACCAGAGCTTTTTCATCGGTGTTTTCGGCGGAATATGTTTTTTCTCCGTAAGCAAAGCCGTCTCTCTGCGCCGATTTTCTGAAGTCCACAGCCACAAAATCGGCGGCACTGTCAAAGAGAGAGCCGTCATAGCGGGCGGTGTTTCCGCCGAGCGCGTCCGCGGCGCTGAGCATAACGCAGAGCGGCTTGTCGCCGAGCACGTTTTTAACCTTTTCTATAAATGAATGTAAAACCGCGTTGCGGCTCTCTATGCTCTTTTCTTCCCCCGAAAATACCGCCTTGTCGAGATAAATACTCTCGGGAAATTCCACGGAATCGAGTATAACGGCGTCAACTCCGAGAGAGGAAATCTCGCTCACAATGCTCAAAAGGTATTTCTCTGCGACGGGGGAATACGGGTTCAGCCACGGCTCGCCGTCGTGCTGAGCGCTGTTGTCGAGCCATAGTGTGCCGTCCGAATTTGTCACGGCGGCAGCGGCGCCGAGATGCGATGCGGCAACGCTGTCCTCATAGCAATAAATTCTTGCGATTATTTTATAGCCGGCGCTTTTAAGCCTGTCGATTGTCGCAAACGCGTTCTGATAAGCCTTTGACGACGCGCCTATGTCGTTCGCCGTGCCGACGGAGGATACGTAATTGAGATAGCCGTCCTTCGTTTTAAAATCTATCACAACGGCGTTCGCCTTTGTTTCGGTGAGCTCCGTTTTAAAAAGGTCAAAGGCTATACCGCCGTCAAGAACGTCGTCGGGCATATAAAGAGCGCGCAGCTTGCCGTCATATTCGGCGGGAACGCCCGTAAGCTCATGCTCATACGGCTTTTTCGACAGGTTAATGGAAACCGCGGCAATAACAAACACGAGCACGAAGAAGAACACAAGAAAAACCGAGAAAGCGATTTTTTTGCGTTTTTCCTTTTTCTTTCGGGTGCGGCTTTCGCCTATCGCATATGATGTACCCGAGCGTCTGCCCGGATAATTTTTTGAAAACGGATAATAGCTCTTTTTACGGGGCTTAATATCTCTGTTGTCAAACGCCATTTTCTACGGTCCTTTACAATGATAATCCTTTGCCTGAAACGCCCGAAAAAGCGAGCGCCAAAATCGAAACATATATAAATACTGCCGGCGTGCCCTTAAAGCATTCCGGAATATTTTTGTTTTCTACCAAGCGGCGCAGTCCGAAATTTATCATAAGCACCGCAACTATAAAGGCAAGTCCGGAGCCTATACCTACGCCTATCGCCTCGGCTATGCCGAAGGTTGCGCGGTAATTTATAAACGGTACGGCAAGCACAAGGGTATTGAATGCCGCCACGCCGAGACGCCTTACGGTTCGCTTTTTGGCCTTGAAAACAGCCTTCAGCAAAATGAGCATAAGAACATACAAAATGCATATTACAAGCAGGAAAATAAGTGAATGCTGTATTTCGCTGAGAGCACTTATAAACGGTATCTGCTCAAGCAGTACACAAAAAATACTGCCGAATGTCGAAAAGAATGTGATAAACGCCGTGAGCGGGAAAAGCTGCTTCGGCTTCGCCGCCATTCTGACAGCCTCCGAGGCACCGTAGCCGCCGGTAAAAATCAGGTTTTGAAGCACAAATGCGTACATCGCCGCCGAAAAAAGATTTGCTATGACACTCATTTGTCTTCACCGCCCTTCGGTTGTTGTGTTTCCGCGCCGCCGTCCTTTTCCGGGCTTTTGTCCGTGTCGCTATGTGACGCTGAGCTGTCGTCAAAAGCAGTGTACTGCTTGTATTTCTCAAGCTCCGCGAGTATCTCTTCGAATTCGGCGGATGAGCCGAAGCTTTTGTCTTTTTGCCGCTCGGTGTCGGCGGCACTGCTTCTGCTCGCGCCGTTTTTGACTGTACCTTTTTTGCTCTTTGCCGGAGCGGACGCGGTCTTTTTGACGGATAATGACGGAGCATTTCGCTTAGCCGCGGAGCTTTTCCTTTTGTCGGTGTGAGGCTTTTTCTTTTCGTTTTGCGGTTCTTCCTCTCCTAACTCAAAAAAGTCAAGGTCGGTGTCGAGAAATTCGCGCAACTTTATAACGTGCGACTGCTTGACTTCGGAGAGGTCAAACGAGGCGTCGGGATGCTTTTCGGGGTATTTTTTGTTTATTATCGCCTTTAACGCCGCAGCCATAAAGCCGAGCAGTAAAAATCCGCCGAACGGCATTAAAAGACCCGGCAGCTTTACCGGAATGTTCAGTTTTACGCTGTAAACCGTGCCGCTGCCGAGTATTTCACGGACAACGCCGACTATGAGTATTACCGCGGCATAGCTGAAGCCTGCCGAAACGGCATCGAGAGCCGTGGCCTTAAAATTGTGCTTAACCGCGAACCGTTCGCAGTGCAGCGCGATAAGCGAATTTACCGCAAGCAGCGGCAAAAATATACCTGCGTTCGCCGTTTCGTTGGGGGCGAGGTATCGGAAAAGCATAAACAGAGGTATGTTTATAAGCAATCCCAATATCGCATATATCATTTTTCGCACGCTGCCCTTCAGCTTTTTCATAAGCAGGCAGGCGAGACATTCTATAAGTAAAAGCTCAACTAAGGACACAAACGAGAGAATTATGGCGGATTTGAGCGATACCGCCATGGCAACGACGGGTGCAATGCCTATGGCTTCAAACAGCACGGGATTTTTGATTATCGCGCTGCTTCTGATAACGGAAACGCTTTTTTTCTTTTTATCAGGCATTTTCGGCACCGCCTTTCCCGTTTTCGAGAGCCTTTTCTTCGAGCTTGTCCGCGAGAGCTGCGCGCACCTTGGCGTTTTCCGCCGCAACAAGATGTCTTTCGCGCTTTGTAAGCGGCAGCTTGTCAAATGCGGTGACAAGTCCGTTTGCAAGCAGTACGGCAAAGACCGTACTGTCTTCGAATTTGCCGACAGAGCGCATTATCATACACATAAGCCCTGCCGCCGCACCGTAGCATATCCTTGCGTAAAAGCTTTTCGGAAGAAGCTTGTCGTCGGTCAAAAAGAATACCGATGAAAACAGAAGCATTCCTCCGCATATTTCCATAAATGCCGAGACGAAACGGCCCGTCAGCACGCGCGGAAACAGGAGCGCGTAAATAAAACAGACTGCGAGGAATGATACGGAAACGGTGAAATTTTTCGGGCGCCTTACAGCGAGAAACAGGAGCGCTCCGAAAAGTGCTATCGAGCAGGTTGCGCCCATAGGGCCGGAAACCGAGCCTACAAGCACGTCAACATAGTTTAAAAGGCCGGTGCCGACCGAGTTTTTTTGCGAGAGCATATATGCGATAGACGTGCCGGGGAAAAATCCCTGCCCTCCCGAAACGGCGGTAGTGCCGGACGAGAGTATTGCCGGATAAGAAAAGACCTTATCCGGCATACATATTGTGACAAAGGCTATGCCTGCCGCTGCCGGCGTAAACATATGAGAACGAGCATTGCCGAACGGCAGCTTTGCGACGATAACGGCAAAAGCCGAGGCTATGCACGGCAGATAGTACGGAGCGGATGCGGGCATACAAAGTGCCGTCATAAGGCCCGTGGCGACAGCCGAGAGGTCGGAAACAGAGACTTGAGCTTTGAAAATAAACGAGCCTGCGGCTTCGCAGAGCACGGCCGTAAGCACGGAAAGCACCATAAGGCGCACGGCTCTGCCGCCGTAGTAATACCAAGCCATCACGGCCGGAACGACCATAAGGATAAGCATATCGGCAAAGTATCTGCGTGTTATTGAAATTTCACTGCGCGCTTTTGCGGCGCTCTCGGCCGAAATGCCGGCAGATGTTTTGCTTTGTTCCAAAAAATTCACCTGTTTTCCATATTTTATTCATTGCGAAACAAGCGTTCCGACAATATGATGTAAAGAGATAATTTTTATTTTGGGGAGGCTTTCCTATGAATATACATAAAAGCCGTGGGGACAGAGTGATAGTCGAGCTCTCGTCAAACGAGCTGTCGCGCTATGAGCTTTGTCCTGAGGAGATGGACTGTAAAAATCCGAAAACCAGACGCCTTATAAATGACGTAATGAAAAGAGCACAAAGACATATTCGCCGTGACATAACCTCCTTTGACAAAATGAACGTGGACGTTATGGAGACGGACGAAGGGTGTATTATGATTCTCTGCTTTAAGGGCATAAAAACCAAAAGGCCGTTTTCGGGCTACGTCTGTGTTTTGCCGCAGACGGACGACATTTTCAGACTTGCAAGGGGGCTTTTGCCTCACCGCGAAAAAATAAGACAGGCGAGTCTTTTTTTTGACGGCAACAGCTATGCCGCCTGCGTTCTGCCGTATGCGGTCTTTTCAAGAGAAATATTTTTTGTGCTCAGCGAATTCGGAAACCCGGTGAGGGCGTCTGTCGGCACAAGAGAGTACCTTTTCGAGCACAAAAAGCTTATAAGCCGCGATTTTATATCGTCGCTGACCTCTTGAAGTCGGCTATGGTCTTTTTTATGTCGTCGCTGCCGAAGAGCGCGCTTCCGGAAACAAATGCGTTGGCACCTGCCTTTGCGGCAACCGAAATTGTGTCTTTATTTATTCCGCCGTCAACCTCAATGTCGATGTCCTTGAGCCCGCGGCGTTCTATTTCATTTTTAACAGCGGTGACCTTGGGCATCATATCTTCCATAAAGCTTTGGCCGCCGAAGCCGGGTTCAACCGTCATTATAAGCACGAGCGAGAGCTTGTCAAGATACGGATATATCTCCTCAACGGGAGTTCCGGGCTTTACCGAAAGTCCCGCCTTTTTGCCGAGTGACAGGATTTCGTCTATCGTCTTTTCCGTATCGGAGTCTGACTCCGTGTGGAATGTGATTATGTCGGAGCCTGCCTTTGCGAAGTCCGGCACGTATTTATAAGGGTCGCTTATCATAAGATGCACGTCAAAGGTAAGCTTTGTCGCTTTTCTTATGCACTTTACTATCGGCGCGCCGAGCGTGATGTTCGGGACAAAATGCCCGTCCATAACGTCTACGTGAATCATATCCGCGCCGCATTCCTCCATTTTTTTAAGCTCGCTCTCAAGATTGCCGTAATCGCTTGAGAGAATTGACGGTGATATTTTTACCATAATTTCTCCTTTTTATAACGCTGTCGGTTTCCATTAGAAAGCCGAATAATCTTAACACAAAGTCTTTAGTTAAAAATTAACTGTCACGTCGCCGCAGCGGTGTCTGCCGAAGCCGTATCGCTCTCGGCTGCGGTGTCTGACGCGTCGGTGCCGTCTGAGACGGGCTGAGTTTCACTCGCAGCCTCTGCGGAAGAGGTGGTTTCGGGTGCTTCTGTCGGCGCCTCGGTGACGGGCTGAACGGCGGTGGTTGCCGTCTCGGGCGAAGATGTAGCCTGAATTGAATTTATATAATAGCTGCCGTCTTTTTCCCTTAAAGTGATTTTCATATATTTGTCGGGCTCGGGAGCCACCATATCGCCTTCGCTGTTTTGTGCCCATTGGTCTCCTGCAAGGTATCCGACGGTCAAAACCACGGCGCCGCTTTTTTTCTGAACCTTTATAACGTCGGGCGTATAGGTCGGAACAATACCGGTAAGTGGGATGGAATACGTGTGCTTTGCCGAATCATATGTGAACGTGTAGCCGTAGCCGTTTACCGTGGCGTGCTCGGGTTCGGTGTCCGTACCGAAAAGCTTGTGAAATTCGGCGGTTACGTCCTCCTCGGGAATTATCATACCGTCTTCGCCGTACTCGTATTTGTCCGGCGAGAGGTTGCTCTTTAAAATAGACCAAACGGAAATGTCAATAAGCTGATTTTTATTTGCCTTTGTGATGTCGTCAAACGGGTCGGGGTCGTTCATCACGACAGGCGTCAGCATGGTATTGTATTCGTCTATGTTTTTGCTTTTGATTACCGCTTTTTTTGTGGCGTTTACCCCGGCGAGAATTACGCAGACAAGACCTATTACGGCAAATACCGTTATTACAAGGCCCAGGGGGAACGCCCATCGGTTTTTACGCTTTTTATTTACATTAGCCTCAGACATTCTGACTCTCCTAACTTATCTTATCTGACCGTTTCCGAAAATTTCGTATTTAAACGACGTGAGCTGCGGCAGGCCAAGAGGGCCTCTCGCGTGGAGCTTTTGCGTGGATATGCCTATTTCCGCTCCGAAGCCGAATTCGCCGCCGTCGGTAAAGCGCGTGCTGGCATTGCGATAGACCGCCGCCGCGTCCACTCTCGACATAAATTCGTTTGCCGCCTCGTCGTTTTCGGTGACGATGCACTCGCTGTGACCCGTTCCGTATTTATAGATATGCTCTATGGCCTCGTCGATATTATCTACTATCTTTACCGACATTATGTAGTCGAGGTACTCGCGACCCCAGTCGTCCTCGGAGGCTTCCTTTATATCGGGAAGTATCTCTTTAGATGTCTTGTCGCCGCGCAGCTCGACATTTTTTTCGTCAAGCCGCTTTTTGATGAGCTTCAGCGCCTTTTCGGCAACGTCCTTGTGAATTAAAAGGCTCTCGGCGGCGTTACACACGGACGGCCGCGAGGTTTTGGCGTTAAATATAATATCCGCCGCCATATTGAGGTCGGCGTCCTTATCGACGTAAATGTGGCAGTTGCCGACGCCCGTCTCTATAACGGGAACGGTGGAGCTTTTGACTACCGTGCCTATAAGCCTTGCGCTGCCGCGCGGAATCAGCACGTCTACATATTTGTTCATGGTCATAAGCTCGTTGGCACTCTCGTGAGAAATGTCGGTTATAAACTGTATGCAGTCCTCCGGCAAGGGCGATTTTTTGAGGGCGGCGCGCATTACGTTAAATATTGCGGTGTTCGAGTGTGTAGCCTCCTTGCCGCCGCGAAGCACGGAGCAGTTGCCCGATTTCAGGCAAAGCGAAGCCGCGTCGGACGTAACGTTGGGGCGAGCCTCGAATATAACGGCGATAACTCCGAGAGGCACAGAAACCTTTTTGACCCGAAGGCCGTTCGGTCTTGTGATTTCCGAGAGCGTTTTGCCGACGGGGTCGGGCAGGTCGGCAACCTCGATAACGCCCTTTGCCATACCGTCTATCCTGTCGGGAGAGAGAAGAAGTCTGTCTAAAAGAACCTTGGGTAAGCCGTTCTCCTCGGCCGCCTTCATATCCTTGTCATTTTCGCGGAGAATATAATCCTTATTGCTTTTAAGCTCTTCTGCTATAAGTAAAAGTGCCTTGTTTTTATCATTTGTCGAGGCAATCGAGAGCGTTTTTTCCGCCTCTTTTGCGTTTCGGCATTTAAGCTCGGTGTCGGTCATTTCGTCTCAGTCCTTTTTACCTACAAAAAAAGTTCCCGTCTGCTTGCCGTCGAGAGCCTTGTATATGTCCTCGGGAGCAGAGCCGCTCATAACTATCATATCTATTCCCGCGTCCATGGCGATTTGAGCCGCGTGCAGCTTTGTCACCATTCCGCCGGTGCCGAATTTTGAGCCGTGACCGCCCGCAAAGCCTATAAGCTCGTCTGTAATCTCGGTTACGGTGGGTATTATTTCGGCGTCCTCGTCGATTGTGGGATTTCCGTTATAAAGCCCGTCAATGTCGGTGAGGATTATCAGCGCGTCGGCTCCTATGAGCTTTGCGACTATCGCCGAGAGACAGTCATTGTCGCCGTAGACGATTTCCTCAACGCCTATTGCGTCGTTTTCGTTTACTACGGGAATTGCGCCGTATGAAAAGAGCTTGTCAAAGGTGTTTATAAGATTCTTGCGCCTTTCGGGTGACTCCACGTCGCTTTTTGTGAACAGGAGCTGGCCTATTTTATGGCCGTATTCGCTGAACATCTTGTCATACATATACATAAGCTCGCATTGACCTACGGTGGACGCCGCCTGCCTGCCGGGGGTGTCCTTCGGACGCTCCGAGAGCCCGAGCTTTCCCGTGCCGACGCCTATCGCACCGGAGGAGACGAGAGTTACCTTGATACCCGAATTTTCAATATCAGAGAGCACCGAGATTAGCTTATGCATTCTTCTTATATTTGTTTTTCCGTTGTCGTATACAAGCGTGGAGGTTCCCACTTTTACAACGAGCCTTTTTACATCCTTTAATACCGCCAAGACATATCCTCCCACAAGCCCCGCCTTACAGGGCGCGAAATAATAATATTTATACACTGTAAATTATATCATACGAAAAGGGATTTAACAATATAAAATATTTTTCGCGGCACCTTTTTAAATTTAACCGAATTGTAATTTTTTGTATATGCTTTTGTAATTTCGGTGTTGTATAAACTAACTGTGTAGGGAGTTTGCTCGAAAAACGGAGATATAAAATATTTGTATTCCGTTTTGTGTGATAATCTGTTAAAATAAAATCAGCCGAGCAGGCGAAAAATACGGAAGAGGGGCAAAGTTATGTACAACGTTCTTGTGTGTGACGACGACAAAGCGATACTCGATTCACTCGAAATATATTTAAATCTTGAGGGGTATAAGGTTTTTAAGGCGGAAAACGGAAGGCAGGCACTGAAAACAGCGGAGGAAAACGACCTGCAATGTATAATTCTCGATATAATGATGCCCGACCTCGACGGCCTCAACGCAACGCTGAAGCTCCGTGAGAGCAAAAACATACCGATAATCCTACTCTCTGCCAAGAGCGAGGATACCGATAAGATAACGGGGCTTTCGTTCGGAGCGGACGACTATGTGACAAAGCCGTTTAATCCGCTTGAGCTTATGGCGAGGGTAAAATCGCAGATAAGGCGTTATGTTTCACTCGGCAGTATGGAGAAAAAGGACAGCCTTATAGTTACGGGCGGGCTCGCTCTCGACCTCGATTCCAAGGAGGTTACGCTCGACGGCGAAAAAGTCAAGCTTACCGCTACGGAATACGGTATACTCGAATATCTTATGAAAAATATCGGCAGAGTTCTCTCTACGAATCAGATATACGAAGCGGTGTGGAAGGAGCCGTCGTTCCAGACGGAAAAAACCGTGACCGTGCACATACGCAGAATAAGAGAAAAGATAGAGATAAATCCCAAAGAACCGAAATATTTAAAGGTGGTGTGGGGCATTGGCTATAAAATCGAAAAGCTTTAAAACCTCGTTCGGCTTAAAGCTCGTTGCATTTTTCATTGCGGCGGTGCTTGCGTTTTCCTCGGCGATTTGCGCGGTTGAGGCTATAAACGACCTTTACAGGTACGGCTCGGAAATTCTTACAAAGCCGGCGAAAAGTCTTGATATGACCGAAACGTCGCTGTTTGCGTCAAAGCTGAGCTCCGATGTGCAGTCGATATATGCGGGCAGCGGCCTTATGACGTGGGAAACGTACAAAAGTACGTATTACAGCACTTACGAAGAAGAGCTGAGCGCGGCTCGCACGGAGCTGGAGCGATTCAAAAAGGAATGTATGTCCGAGGCCGTGGCGGCATACCGTGATAAAAATGCCGTTTCCGAGTATTCCTCCTCTCAAAAGAGTGCCGCTGCTACGGAGACGAGCGTTCCCGAATATACGACAAATGTCTACGGAAACGTTTCTGCCTCTTCCCGCTCCGACAACGTAGTTTCGCCGAATTACGACAAGGAATACTATGACGGCTGCCGTGAGAGCTATTCGCTCAAGAGCGGAGATTCGGGGAATGTCACCTTTTCGACCTCCACCACGGACGAGGAGCTGGTATCGCTCGTGAGCAACGCATATTCTCAGGTTATGTCTGCGGCGCGCCGCGAGTATGAAACAACGGTCGCTATGGAGAGCCGCAGCATCAAAAATATAAAGAACCTCAAATACTATATATATAATCCGTATACCGGCGAAATAATCACAAATCTTGAGACGGAATCGAGCGAGGAGAAAGCGAACGAAATTAAAAAATCGGGCGATTATACGGCATTTACAAACGGAAGCCGATGGTATATGGTCTATACCGCCGACGGAGGCCTTGTTGCGGCAAGTCCGCAGATAACCCGCGATACGCTTTATACCGTACAGAGCGGCGATAAATACTATTTTAACCTCAAGTCGGATTACTACTATAAACGCACGCTGTCAAACGTTCTCGGCTCGTGCTTTTCAAACAACGGCTATGATATAATTCTGATGCTTCCCGAAACGCTGGCGGAGGGCGACGATTATTACAATATGCAGTCGGAGATGGAAAAAAGCAGCGCCGATACATACAAGTATATATTTTCAAGTCTTGCTTCCATGCTTGTTCTTGCCATGGTGTCGGTTTACCTTGTATATGCGGCAGGCGAGACGGCGGGACCCGAAAAAATCAAGCTTTCGTTTCTCGACAAGCTCCCGACGGACTTGCATTTTGTTTTGACTGCCGCTGTTGCGGGGGCGGGAGTTTACGGAATTTTAACCTTGGCAGCCGATTACAAACATGCTTTCGATTACTATGCCGACGGCAGAGCTCTTATGATGTTTGTGGTTATGTCGCTTATTGCCGCGGCGGTGTGGGCGGTGCTGCTTGAGTGGCTCTGCTCCGTTTCAAAATATTACAAGGCGAAAAAGAACTGGTTTCGTTCAACGCTGTTTTGGTATCTTATAAGGCTTGTCGGAAAATTATTTTCGCCGCTCAAAAAGCTCCGTGAAAAGCCGGTGCGTTTAAGACGCCGTGTACTGCTTGTGCTTATAGGCTATATAATCGGCAACACCGTGCTGACCGGCGTTGCGGCTATGTGCAGAGGATTTTGGTTCGTTCTTCTTATAGCGGTGCTGCTGCTGTATAATATTCTGACTGTTTCGTTTATGTGGAAATATGTGCTGTCGCTTGACCGCATAATAGCGGCGTCGGAGAACGCAAAAAACGGAGAGCCTCCCGAAAACATCTATTCGGAAAATATGCCTGAGCCCTTAAAAACGCTGGCGCTCAATCTCAGCCTTACGCAGGAGGAGATGCAAAGGGCGATAAACGAGGCGGTAAAGGGCGAGAGGATGAAAACCGAGCTTATAACAAACGTGTCACACGACCTTAAAACGCCGCTCACCTCGATAATCTCCTATGTCGATTTGCTTAAAAAGTGCGACATAGACGATATTTCGGCACAAAAATATATAAACGTGCTCGATGAAAAATCCATAAGACTCAAAAGACTTATCGAAGACCTTGTCGAGGCGTCAAAGGCGTCATCGGGTGCCGTGACGTTTAACAAGATGAATGTAAATCTATATGAGCTTGCGGTTCAGGCAGTCGGTGAGATGTCCGACGTGTTTGAGGAACGGCACCTTGAAACGGTGCTCAACGAGCCGGCGGAGCCGATAGTTATATACGCCGACAGCCAAAAGACGTGGCGAATCATAGACAATCTTTTGAGCAATGTCAAAAAGTACGCTCTCCCCGGTACAAGAGTATATATAGACGTCGGAAAGGACAGCTCATACGGTACCATAACGATTAAAAACACCTCGCGCGAAAAGCTGAATATGGACCCCGATGAGCTGACTCAACGCTTTGTGCGCGGAGACGAGTCACGTACCATGGAGGGCAGCGGCTTGGGGCTTTCCATTGCGAAGGATTTGTGCACGCTTCAGGGCGGAAGGCTTGAGCTTTCGATAGACGGCGACCTGTTTAAGGCGACGGTAAAAATGCCGATTGTGTATTCTTGTGACGGCGAGCAGGGAAGCGTGCAATAAGAAAATAAATAAGCCGAGCCTGCGTAAAACGTAAGCTCGGCTCTTGTTTTATACTCGCGGTAAAATCGGACTATACAAAAAAGCAAAAAAATGTTACAATCAACGGGAAGACTGAAGATGGGAAGGTGCGCTTTGGAAAAATTCGAAATAGCCGGTCTGACGGTTGAATTTGAGACGGGAGACGGACTGCTCCTTGAGCGCAGCAGACCGTATCTCACAAGTGACGATAAAAAAACCGACATAAAAATAGAACTCGACGATGACTTTTTTATGCGCAGGCGGCAAAGCTATCCCATGCTGTCGCTCGATGAGTGCCGATATGTGTGGACGGGCGAGGCTTTTTATTTGAAGCTGCTTGAATTTAACGGCTTTATGCTTCACTCGTCGTGCGTGTGCCGCGGCGGCAACGCCTATCTTTTTTCCGCGCGCAGCGGAACCGGCAAATCCACGCACACGCATCTTTGGCTCTCGGAATTTCCCGACGCATATATATTAAACGACGATAAGCCGGCTATTATCATAAACGAAAACGGCGCAGTTGCCTACGGCACACCGTTCAGCGGCAAAAACGACGAGAGCAGAAACGCCGCGGCTCCGATAAGGGCTGTTGTGTTTATAGAGAGAAGCCGGGAGAACAGCATTGAAAAAATAAGCACGGCGAGTGCCGTGCCGCTGTTTATGTCACAGACCGTGCGCCCGAAAACACCGCAGTATATGGGTGTGCTGTTATCGCTGCTCGACGCTCTTTTAAAAGAGGTGCCGGTCTTTTTGCTCAAATGCAATATGGACCCGTCGGCGGCGCACGTGTCGTATGACGGAATAGAGGAATATTACAGACAAAATCCGAGAGCTTAAAAAAGAAAGGCGGTGCTTGTATATGAAAATTAAAGACGGCTTTATGCTAAGTAGGGTTGCCGGAAGCTATGTGGTTGTGCCGGTCGGAGCTGTTCAGGCGGACTTCACGGGTATGATAACCTTAAATCCCGTAGGAGCATTTTTGTGGAGCAATCTCGAAAAGGAAACCACGCGTGAGGAGCTTTTGAAAAATGTCCTCGCGCAGTACAGTATCGACGAAGAGACCGCGTCGCGCGATATTGACCGCTATCTTGAAAAGCTCCGCAAAAACGGACTTTTAGAGGAATGATATTTTGGACGGTAAAAAAAGAGTTAAATTAGAGGAGCTGCTCCCGATAATCGAGGAGAAGCTCTCTGCCGGCGGAACGGTCATTTTACCGATTACGGGAACGAGTATGCTGCCGCTGCTTGTAGCGGGCAGAGACAAGGTTACGCTTAAAAGCGCCGTTTTGCCGCTTGAAAAAGATGCGATTCCGTTTTACCGCCGAAACGACGGCACATTTGTGCTGCACAGAAAAGTCGGCGAGGACGAAAACGGCTACGTTATGTGCGGCGACAATCAATGGGTCAAGGAGCACGGCATAACAGATAAAAACATAATAGGCGAGGTTGCGTTTATAACGCGCAAGGGCAAAACCTTTTCCGTGGGCAGCCGCAGATATCGCCTCTATGTTAAGCTTTGGAAATTTCTGTTTCCCGTAAGGAAATATATAGTAAAAATAAGGGGGAAGCTCGGTAAGTGAAAAAAAGCTCTGCCGAAAAATGGATAGCCTCTCACTCAAAAAAAGAGAGCCCTCGTATGGTGCTGCTGATAATCGGCAACGCCCTGTTTTCCGTGTGCGGAGTTATGACGGCGCTGTATGCAAAGTACATAATAGACGCGGCGCAAAATGCCGACAAAAACGCTCTGATTAAAAACGGCGTCGCTTTAGGCGCACTCATACTTTTGCAGACCCTCCTCAAGGTCGTTTGCAAGGCACTTGAGGCGAGAGTACAGGGCAAAATCGAAATAAGCATTAAAACAGAGCTGTTTTCATCGATACTCAAAAAGGACTACGAAAAAATCACCTCGATTCACACGGGCGAGCTTATGACAAGGCTCACAAGCGACGTCTCGGTGGTTTCCGACGGAGTCGTAACGATATTGCCGTCCGCCGTTGCTATGGTGACGAGGCTCGTTTGCGCCTTTGCGGCTCTTTTTTCGCTTGACAGAATGTTTTCGCTGATATTGCTGTCCGGCGGAGCTTTGCTGTTTGTGTTCACCCGATTCTTTCGCGGCAAAATGAAGTCTCTTCACAAGGCGGTGCAAAAAACCGACGGCGGAGTCCGCTCCTTTATGCAGGAGGTAATTGAAAATCTGCTCGTCGTTAAGATATTTGATATTGCCGATATGATGACGGATCGCTCGAAGGGATATCAGGACGAAAATTATTATGCCAAAATAAAACGCAACAGGTGGTCGATTTTCGCGAATATAGGCTTTTCGGCGGCGTTTTCGGTCGGCTGGCTTTTTGCGATGCTTTGGAGTGCCGCGAGGCTGAGCCGCGGAGCGATAACCTTCGGAACTCTTACGGCGATAGTCCAGCTTGTGAGTCAGGTGCAAACGCCCGTTACGAGCCTGTCGGGCTACCTGCCGAAATACTATACCATGCTCGCCTCCGCCGACAGGATACTTGAAACCGAGTCGCTCCCCGAGAGCGTCGCATATAATTTGCCGGGGCTTGACGTAGGTAAAATATACGATGAGATGTCATATATTGAAATGGAGAGCGTGACCTTCGGCTACGGCAGAGAAAATGTAATAGAGGACGGCTCTGTGCGGATAAACAAGGGCGACTTCACGGTGATTTCGGGAATATCGGGCATCGGCAAAAGCACGTTCTTCAAGCTGCTTACAGGGGTGCTTACACCGCAAAAGGGCAGCATAAGCGTTGTGTCCGGCGGCAAGAAATATCATATCGACAAATATATGCGTCCGCTGTTTGCGTATGTTCCGCAGGGGAATATGCTGATGAGCGGCACCATACGCGATAACATAAAGCTCACAAACAGCACCGCGACGGACAAAGAAGCTCTCGAGGCGGCAAAAATAAGCTGTGCCTATGATTTTATAAACGAGCTTCCGAACGGTCTTGATACCGTCCTTATGGAAAACGGCAGGGGACTGTCGGAGGGGCAGCTTCAGCGGCTTGCCGTTGCAAGGGCTGTGCTGTCGGGCGCGCCTGTTATGCTGCTTGACGAAGCGACGTCCGCACTCGACGCCGAAACGGAGAAAAAGCTTCTTTCGGGCTTGAAGTCATTGAAAGGCAGAACGTGCGTTATTATCTCTCACAAAACCGCGGCTTTTGAAGTTGCCGACACCGTTATTGAGATAAAAGACGGATATTTGAGTTCAAAAAAAATATAAATTTGTTTTTTACTATTGTAGTATCGGGACGAATTTGATATAATACAAATAATTGTTTTTCGTTAATTAAGCTTAAAAGGAGTTAAAAAGATGGCATATTCATCTTCGGGGAAAACTCATGCTGAGGAGAGCGACAATCTCGACAGCGTCGTTATATACCTCAAAAAAATATTGCAGCATTGGAAAATAGTTGTTATCTCGGCAGTGGTGCTTGCGGTACTCGGCTTTGCCGTTGCAAAACTCACCTACACGCCGTCGTATTCGTCTAAGATAACGTTTATAGCAAACAATAAATCCTCGGCACTTGCCGTTTCGGGTCAGACTCAGTCGGACCTTAACGCGTCCGCAACGCTTGCCGAGAGCTTCAAATATGTTTTTACAACGACAGAGCTTTCAAAGAGAGTTGCCGACAACAGCGGTTTTAAAGATATTTCCGTTTCAGACATAAAGAGCTGGGTTTCGGTTGAGGCCGTTGAAGACACGGCTATAATAAATCTTACCGTGACTACGCCGAATGCCGACGTTTCATACGGAATAGCGAATGCCTATGTAAATAACTATGAAAGTGCCATAAACGCGGCTTTCCCGAGCACCACGTTGACGGTTATCGACCCGCCGCTTCTTGCGAGTGCACCGAACCGCGATGCGAGTGCAAGAAACTATACTATAGTAGGCTTTGCCGCAGGTCTTGTAATATCAATCTTTGCGATTGTTCTTGCGGTAATCGCCAAGGATACGGTTAAAACCGCCGATGATGTTAAGGACAAGCTCGGTGTTGACGTTATCGGTATGGTCGGTCACGTTAACCGTAAAAAGAAGAAAAAAGGCGAGGATTATAAGCCCCTGCTTATTTCCGACAGGCGCAGCGGCTTCCCGTTCATTGAAACCTTTAAGATTATAAGAACAAAGATAGAGCACACCGCTCAGCGCGAAAAGTACAAGACCTTTGTGGTAACGAGTACCGCCGAGAACGAGGGCAAGACGACAAGCGCGGTAAACATCGCACTTGCACTCGCGCAAAACGGTAAGTCGGTGCTTTTGGTTGACGGTGATTTGCGTAAGCCCGCAGTAGCAAAGCTTCTCGGAATCAACGCCTCCGAGGACGGCGGCGTATACGGCGTCATAAACGGCGAAAAGACTCTCGCCGAGGCGATAAAGTATTCGGAAAAATACAACCTTTTCCTGCTTGTAAGCGGAAAGCCCGTATTTGACCCGTCGGAGCTTCTCTCCACGGACGCTATGTCCGATATAATCAAATCCGCGGAAAAGGAATTTGATTATATTATAATTGATACGGCTCCCTGCGGAGTTGTGGCGGACGCGTCGATACTTTCAAGCTATGCCGACGGAATACTTCTCGTTGTCAGAAACGATATGGTTGCTTCAAGACGCATTAAACGCGCTGTTGAAAACCTTGAAAATTCCGGTACCAAGCTTGTCGGCTGTATCTACAATGATACGGAGAGCGGTATGCCGAAACGCTTTATGTCGTCCTACAGCAAAAAGTACGGCTACGGTTACGGATATGGTTACGGCTACGGCAGTAATCAAAAATAAATAAGCTCGTTTTACGGAGATTCGCTGCGGTGAATCTCCGTTTTTTTATTTTCGGCGGCAGCTTTGTGAGGCTTGTTGCGTCCGTTTTTTGTCAAAAAGCGACACAGGGACTTACATATGCTCGAAAAAATACTGTTTTAGCAATGTTTTTACTAAAATGCCCTTGCCCAATAATATTTTCTATGTTAAAATTATATAATAATTATGCGGTTACGATTCTCTGGAACGCCATAATCGGGCGTATGGTG
>ERZ1026848.227-NODE-227-length-32129-cov-33.581998_pt1 | contig 32129 bp, 29 predicted proteins | sample MGYA00380154_ERZ1026848 | MGnify/ENA primary metagenome ERZ1026848 (study PRJEB33269, sample SAMEA4719790) | human gut metagenome | biome: human-associated habitat; feature: organic feature; material: feces | place: Cameroon | collected 2013-10 ...
GTCCTTTTCCAGACTGTTCATCATGTGGGTCAGGCCGGACTGGGTGTAGCCCAGCTCCTCCGCGGCGCGGGTAAAGCTGCCCAGCCGCACCGCTGCCGCCAGTGCCGCCAGTTTCTTCGTATCCATGGACGCACCTCCCCTGCACGATACGGTCATTATACCGCGTCATGGCCCGCATGGCAACCCTCTTATACTTCGCCGGGAAAACATCTGTATGTATCCATGACGATCTCTAATGGAAATATGAGATTTTGTCGCTTTACAAAAAAAGTCTCACCGTGTATCATACACGCAGTGATTCGAACATGAATTGCTTTTCCTTTCTATCCTCAAATCGTTGGTCAGCCGCACGATGTGCGGCTGACGGCGCGTCCGGGGCTTTTTGCAGGCACCGGACAACCTCCCACAAAAAAGAGAGACGGCATGTTGCCGTCTCTCTTTTTTGCGTTAATTGCAGGGGTCACATGGCCTTGATGATCTCCACGATCTCCGCGCCGATGCGCTTCTGGGCCTCCACGGTGGCCGCGCCGATATGGGGCGTGCAGGACACCATCGGATGGCTGTACAGTGCCTTGTTCTTGGTGGGCTCGTCCACGTACACGTCCAGACCGGCGGCACGAACCTTGCCGGACTCCAGAGCGGCCAGCAGGGCGTCCTCGTCCACATTGCTGCCGCGGGAGGTGTTGATGATCACCACGCCGTCCTTCATCTTGGCGATGGTCTCGGCGGAGACCAGTGCGCCGCCGTCCACTGCGGGCGCGTGGAGGGAGATAAAGTCGGAGGAAGCCAGCAGCTCGTCCATGCTCACATAGGGGATGCCCAGCCGCTCAGACAGCTCGGCATTGGGATGACGGGCGAAGGCGACCACGTTCATGCCGATGGCCTTGGCCATCACGCCCAGATGCTGACCGATACGGCCGAAGCCCACGATGCCCAGGGTCTTGCCCTGCAGCTCGATGCCCTTGCCGTACTCCTTCTTCTTCCACTCGTCGTTGCGCATGGTGTAGCCGGCGTCAGAGATGTAGCGGGCGCAGGCGAACATATGGCCCATGGCCAACTCCGCCACGGACTGGGAGGAAGCATTGGGGGTGTTCTTGACGTCGATGCCGTTCTGCTTGGCATAGGCCACGTCGATGTTGTCCACACCCACGCCGCCGCGGATGAGGAGCTTCAGCTGGCTGCCCTTGGCCTCGTCGATGTGGTTGGCGCGGACCTTGGTCTTGGAGCGGACGACGGCCACATCGAAATCACGCAGGGCCTTGCCCAGCTGATCCGGCTCGTAAAACTGCTCCACCACCTCGTGACCCAGCTCACGCAGCTGCGCCATTGCGGTCTTATCCATACCGTCAGTAACCAGAATACGCATGATACTTCTCCTTCATTTTTATGTAAAGAATGTGCGGAAAGGGGGAGTGCCTCTCCCCCCTCCGGTCGTGTTACTTGTGCTCCGCCTCGAACTTCTTCAGGAACTCCACCAGCGCCTCAGCGCCCTCGATGGGCATGGCGTTGTACACGGAGGCGCGCAGACCGCCCACGGACTTGTGGCCCTTCAGGTTGTCGAAGCCGGCCTCCTTGGAGGCGGCCACCACGGCGGCGTCCAGATCCTTGTCGCCGGTGACGAAGGGGATGTTCATCAGGCTGCGGTCCTCAGGCACCACGGCGCCCTTGAACAGCTCGGAGCTGTCCAGGAAATCGTAGATGACCTTGGCCTTGGCGATGTTGCGCTTCTCCATCTCCGCCAGACCGCCGTTGTCCAGCAGATAGCGGAACACCTTGCCGCAGCAGTAGATGGCCCAGCAGTTGGGGGTGTTGTACATACTGTCGTTGTCGGCGTGGGTCTTGTACTTCAGGTAGACGGGGGTCTTGGGGTCCAGATCGTCGCGGATCAGATCCTCGCGGATGATCACCACCGCCATACCGGCGGGGCCCACGTTCTTCTGGACGCCGGCCCAGATCAGACCGTAGTCGGACACGTTGCAGGGACGGGACAGGAACATGGAGGACTGGTCAGCCACCAGCACATGGCCCTTGGTGTTGGGCAGCTTGTTCCATGTGGTACCGTTGATGGTCTCGTTCTCGCAGATGTAGACATAGTCGGCATCCTCGGGAATGTCCAGATCGGAGCAATCGGGGATGTAGGAGAAATTCTTGTCGGCGGAGGAGGCGATGATCTGCACCTCGCCATACTTCTTGGCCTCGGCAATGGCCTTCTTGGACCACGCGCCGGTCTCCACATAGCACGCCTTGCCGTTCTTCATCAGGTTCATGGCGACCATGGCAAACTGCACCGTGCCGCCGCCCTGGATGAACAGCACCTTGTAGTTATCGGGAATACCCATCAGCTTGCGCAGATCGGCCTCAGCCTCGGCCGCGATCTGCTGGAACACCTTGGAGCGGTGGCTCATCTCCATGACGCACATACCGCTGCCGCGGTAGTTCATCATCTCGTCGCGGATCTCCTCCAGCACGGGCTCCGGCATCATGGCGGGGCCGGCGGAGAAATTGAAAGTACGACCGTATTTCATTTGGTTTTCCTCCTGTTTGTGTGATTGATAGATCCTTCTTGTCCTTTTGCGCTTGATACATACAGTATACGGCAAACCACCAGCAGAATCAACAGGGAAAATAAATTATGTCAGGAAAACTAAAAAATTTTCAGTTTCGCACAAAGAACGTTTGTTGGGATTCGGCGGTTTGACAGGCGCATGGGAACATGGTACAATGCGGATTTGCAAATAACTGTGAAAAGGCGGATATATACTATGGAACGGGTGTGGAAGTACATAGACCACATGGGTCTCTACGCGGCGGCGCTGCTGAAGTGGATCGTGGTCGGCGGTCTGGTGGGCGGCGTCGGCGGCGTGGTGGGCGCACTGTTCCATCTGGGCGTCAACTATGCCACGGAGGTACGGCTGGCCCATCCGTGGGTGCTGTACCTGCTGCCGGTGGGCGGTCTCATCATCGCCGGGCTGTACAAGCTGTGCCGTCTGGAGGGCAAGGGCACCAATGCCATCATCGAGTCGGTACACTTCGGCTCGGACGTGCCGCTGCTGCTGGTGCCGCTGATCTTCGTGTCCACCGTCATCACCCACCTGTGCGGCGGCAGCGCCGGACGTGAGGGCGCCGCCTTGCAGATCGGCGGCGGCATCGGCTACCGCACCGGCAAGCTGCTGCAATTAGGCGAGAAGGATCTGCCGCTGGCCACGCTGTGCGGCATGAGCGGCGTGTTCTCCGCCCTGTTCGGCACGCCCCTGACCGCCACCGTGTTCGCGCTGGAGGTCATCAGCGTGGGCGTGCTGTACTACGCGGGGCTGATCCCCTGCATCACCGCCGCCATGACCGGCTACCTTGTCTCCCTGCTGATGGGTGTGCCTCCCACTCGATTCACCGTGGCCATGCCGCCGCTGGACGCATGGACCATGCTGCTGGTAGTAGTGCTGGCGATCCTGTGCGCGCTGGTGAGCATCCTGTTCTGCCGGGGACTCCACATTACGGAGCATCTGGCGGCACGGCTGGTAAAGAGCCCCTATCTCCGCGGTGTGGTGGGCGGCGCGGTCATCGTAGCCCTGACGCTGCTGCTGGGTACCACGGACTACAACGGCGCGGGCATGGATGTCATCACCCGCGCCCTCAGCGGACAGACCGACGGCTGGGCGTGGCTTTTGAAGCTGCTGTTCACCGCCGTCACCATCGGCTGCGGCTTCAAGGGCGGCGAGGTGGTGCCCTCCTTCTTCGTAGGCGCTACCTTCGGCTGCTGGATCGGCTCGCTGCTGGGCCTGTCCCCCGCCTTCACCGCCGCCATCGGCCTTGTGGCCGTGTTCTGCGGCGCGGTGAACTGCCCCATCGCCTCGGTGATGCTGAGCGTGGAGCTGTTCGGTGCGGAGGGGATGCTGTACTTCGCCATGGCCTGCGCCATCAGCTATGTGCTGTCCGGCTACTGCGGGCTGTACAGCAGCCAGACCATCCTCTACTCCAAGCTGCGGGCGGAGTTCATCAACGTCCGCACGAAAGAATAACGTGCAGGCATCCAAAAAGCGGTCACAAAATGTGACCGCTTTTTTCTATACGTTTACCCGGCGATCCGTCCAGCCGCAGTTCTCCCCGGCATCCTGCGCTTTTCACCGTTCCCGGTGTCAAGTATCCGTTTTGTCAAAGTTTTCTGCCGTTTTGTGTGCAAAGCAGAGAAATTTCGCAGGGTGAGAAAAAGTTCCCCGTTTTGGTTGAAAGCACTGACCTGTTATGTTAGAGTTATCATAGAGTGTCATAAAATTAACGATTTTTTGACACCGTCCCCGGAGAGGACTGACGAATCGAGGAGGATAGCATATGAGACCCGAGCAGGAGAAAACCGCCGGGATCGTGCAGGCTCATGGCTGCGACAGTTCGCAGCTCATCGCCATCTTGCAGGATATTCAGGCGGCAGAGAATTATCTCAGTGAGGCAAATATGACGCTGGTGGCAGATATGCTGCACATCAGCGTTTCGCGGGTGTACAGCGTGGCCACGTTCTACGAGAACTTCTCGCTGGAGCCCAAGGGAAAGCATATTATCAAGGTCTGTGACGGCACGGCCTGTCACGTCCGAAAGTCCGGCCCCATCTACGACGCCATCCACGAGTATCTGGGGCTGGAGGGCAAGAAAAAGACCTCTGCCGACGGCGTGTTCACGCTGGAGACGGTGGCGTGTCTGGGCGCCTGCGGTCTGGCCCCCGCCATGACCATCGACGGTGAGGTATACGCCAAGATGTCGCCGGAGACGGCGCTGGCGGAGCTGGAGCGTCTGCGCGGAGAGGAGGCGGCACAATGAGCATCCTGACACGAGAGGGCTTCCGCGCCATGCGCGAGACGGCGGAGGAGGCTCTGCGCCGCAGCAGCAACGCCGTAAACGTGCTGGTCTGCGCCGGTACCGGCTGCATCGCCGGCGGCTCCCTGAAGGTCTGCGAGACGCTGAAGGAGGAGTGCGAGCGCCGGGGTCTGCAGGTCTATGTGGGTCTGACGGAGCACAGCGGCGAGGAAAAGAGCCTGCACATCAAGATGAGCGGCTGCCACGGCTTCTGCGAGATGGGGCCGCTGGTACATATCGAGCCGCTGGGCGTCATGTACATCCACGTCAAGCCGGAGGACTGCTGCGAGATCGTGGAAAAGACGGTGATGCGCGGCGAGATCATCGAGCGCCTGACCTATCAGCGGGACGGCATCTCCTACCCCCGGCAGGAGGATATCCCCTTCTATAAAAAGCAGCACCGCGTGGTGCTGGCCAGCTGCGGCACCAGCGATGCCGAGGATCTGGACGAATACATCGCCAAGGGCGGCTACTCCGCCTTTGAAAAAGCGCTGTTCACCATGACGCCGGAGGCTATCTGCAAGGAGATCTCCGACTCCGGCCTCCGGGGCCGGGGCGGCGGCGGCTTCCCCGCCGGCCGCAAGTGGGAGAGCGTGCGGCGCAACGTGTCCGACGTGAAGTATGTGGTCTGCAACGGCGACGAGGGCGACCCCGGCGCGTTTATGGACCGCTCCATCATGGAGGGCAACCCCCACTCCATTCTGGAGGGCATGATGATCGCCGGTGTGGCCACCGGCGCCACCGAGGGCTATATCTATGTCCGCGCCGAGTATCCGCTGGCGGTAAAGCGGCTCCAGACCGCCATCGAAAAAGCCACGGAGGTCGGTCTGCTGGGCGACGACATCATGGGCAGCGGCTTCTGCTTCCATATGCACATCAACCGGGGCGCCGGCGCCTTCGTCTGCGGCGAGGGCAGCGCCCTGACCGCCTCCATCGAGGGCAAGCGGGGCATGCCCCGCGTCAAGCCGCCCCGCACGGTGGATCAGGGTCTGTGGGGCAAGCCCACGGTGCTGAACAACGTGGAGACGTTCGCCAACGTGCCGGGCATCATCCGGCAGGGCGCCGGCTGGTACAAGGGCATCGGCACCGACGCCAGCTCCGGCACCAAAACCTTCGCCCTCACCGGCAACGTGGTGAACACCGGTCTGGTGGAGGTCCCCATGGGTACCACGCTGCGGGAGGTCATCTTCGACATCGGCGGCGGCATCCCCGACGGCAAGAAGTTCAAGGCGGTGCAGATCGGCGGCCCCTCCGGCGGCTGCCTCACCGAGGAACATCTGGACGTGCCCATGGACTTCGACTCCCTGAAAAAGCTGGGGGCCATCATTGGCTCCGGCGGTCTGGTGGTCATGGACGAGGATACCTGCATGGTAGAGGTGGCGCGGTTCTTCATGAACTTCACCCGCAACGAGAGCTGCGGCAAGTGCACCCCCTGCCGGGAGGGTACCAAGCGGATGCTGGAGACGCTGGAGCGCATCATCGCCAACGAGGGCAGCATGGAGGATCTGGAGCTGCTGGAGGCGCTGTCCGACACCATCACCGACACGGCGCTGTGCGGTCTGGGCCAGACGGCCTGCAAGCCGGTGATGAGCACGCTGAAGAATTTCCGGCAGGATTACCTGCGCCACGTGGTGGATAAGCACTGTCCCATCTGCAACGGCCGTAAGCGCCGTCTGGAGATCAAGCCGGAGCTGTGCAAGGGCTGCGGCAAGTGTGCGCGGAACTGCCCTATGGACGCCATCAGCGGCCAGCCGCGTATGCCGTACGTCATCGACAACGAGAAGTGCATCCACTGCGGCGCCTGCTGGGGCGCCTGCCCGTTCGGCGCCATTGACGCCATTGAGGAGGACTAAACCATGGCCAAGGGTATTATGATCATTGACGGCCAGCGGGTGCCGTTCGACGGGGAGAAAAACGTGCTGGCGGTGATCCGCAAGGCCGGTATCGACATCCCCACCTTCTGCTACTATTCCGAGCTGTCTGTCCACGGCGCCTGCCGTATGTGCATGGTGGAGGACGTAAAGACCGGCAAGCTGGACGCGTCCTGCTCCATGGAGCCCCGGGACGGCATGGAGATCCGCACCAACACCGCCAGACTGCTGAAGCACCGGCGGATGATCCTGGAGCTGCTGCTGGCATCCCACGACTGCTCCTGCACCACCTGCAACAAGAGCGGCAACTGCCGCTTGCAGGAGCTGGCGCAGCGCTTCGGCGTGCGGCACATCCGCTTCCCCAACACCCGTCCCCAGTATGAAAAGGACAACACCAGCTATGCGGTGTTCCGCGACCCCAACAAGTGCATCCTCTGCGGCGACTGTGTCCGCGTGTGCGAGGAGCTGCAGGGACAGGGCATCCTGAACTTTGCCTTCCGCGGCAGCGAGCTGCAGGTCATGCCCGCCTTCGACCGGAAGCTGGAGGAGACGAAGTGCGTGGGCTGCGGCCAGTGCGCCGCCGTCTGCACCACCGGCGCTATCACCGTCAACGACCAGATCGGTACGGCGTGGCGCGCCCTCCACGACCCCCAGAAGCGGGTGGTGATACAGATCGCCCCTGCCGTCCGGGTGGCGCTGGGCGAGGATTTCGGCATCCCCGCCGGTGTCAACATCATCGACAAGCTGGTGCCCGCCCTGAAGATCATGGGCGCGGACGAGGTATACGACACCAACTTCGGCGCGGATATGACCACCATCTCCGAGGCGGAGGAGTTCCTCCAGCGCCTCAAGGTGGGCGGCCCGTTCCCCATGTTCACCAGCTGCTGCCCCGCGTGGGTCAAGTATCTGGAGCTGAACGACCCCAAGTACCTGCGGAACATCTCCACCTGCAAGTCCCCCATGGAGATGTTTGCCGCCGTCATCCGCGACAAATACGCCGCCAAGGACGCCGCTGACGGCCGCACCACCTATCAGATCGCCATCATGCCCTGCACCGCCAAGAAGATGGAGGCGGCGCGGCCTGAGTTCTGCCACGACGGGCGGCCCGATGTGGATCTGGTGCTGACCACCCGCGAGCTGACGGACATGATCCGGGAGGCCGGTATCCAGCTGGGCGAGATGGAGCTGGAGTCCCCCGACCTGCCCTTCGGCCTCGGCTCCGGCGCGGCGGCCATCTACGGCGTTACCGGCGGTGTGGCGGAGGCGGTGGTGCGCTATTGCGTACCCGACAAGAGTAAGAACGCCCTCCGGGCCGTGTCCGTCACCGATCTGCGTGGCGACGGCGCCATCCGCGAGGTGAACCTGACCATCGACGGGCAGGAGCTGCACATCGCCATCGTCAACGGTCTGATCCACGCCAAGGAGCTGATCGCCGACATTGAGGCGGGCAAGCGGTTCTACCATCTGGTGGAGGTCATGACCTGTCAGGGCGGCTGCGTGGGCGGCGCAGGACAGCCCTACGGCCTCACCGCCGTAAAGCAGAAGCGCAAGCAGGGTCTGTATGACACGGATGCCTCCGCCCTGTTCAAGCGGGCGGAGAAGAACCCCATCGTCACCACCCTGCTGGATAAGTACGGCGAGGAGCGGTGCCACGAGCTGCTCCACGTCCACTACGACGCATAAAACCCCACAAACAGGCGGAGACGCACGGCGTCCCCGCCTGTTTTTTGTATGTTTACAGGACTTGACGGAATTGCTATAATAAGATGTTAACGTTTAGTCTTGTACGAAAGGAACGCGGCCTATGGAACTGTCGGCAAAATTAGTCCGCTCACAACTGAATTTCTTCAAGCCCTTTGTGGCCAACTGCTCGCTGGAGGTGACCCGCAAGGGACAGGACAAGCTGGGCGAGCTGATGACCGCCCTCCACAAGCGGGAGGTGCTGGTGAAGGATCACCCCTTTGACCGCTTTCAGGGGGCGTGGGTCATGCCCAAGGACCAGCGGCGTACCGGCGTGATCCTGTACCTCCACGGCGGCGGCTACACCTGCGGCAGTCTGGAGTATGCCAAGGGCTTTGCAGCCACGCTGGCGTCTGAGTGCGGCGTCAAGGTATTCTGTGCCGCCTACCGTCTGGCGCCGGAGAACCGCTTCCCCGCCGCGCTGGAGGATGCGCTGGAGGCCTACCGCTACCTGCTGAAAAAGGGCTACGCCCCCCAGCAGATCCTGCTGTGCGGCGAAAGTGCCGGCGGCGGCCTGATCTATGCCCTGTGCCTGAAGCTGAAGGAGCTGGGTATGGACTTGCCCTGCGGCCTTATCGGCATCTCGCCGTGGACCGACCTCACCGGCTCCGGCGCGTCCTACGAGGCGCACAAGGATATCGACCCCTCCATGACCAAGGCTCTGCTGGAGTTTTACGCCAAGTGCTACACCGACGACCCCGCAGACCCGCTGTGCTCGCCGCTGTTCGGCGACCTGACGGGTCTGCCGCCGTCCCTGCTGTTCGCCGGCGGAGATGAGATCATGCTGGACGACGCCCGGCTGCTCCACGAAAAGCTGCTGCAATGCGGCTGCCGCAGCAAGCTGCACATCGCGCCGGAGCGCTGGCACGCCTATGTGCTGTACTGTCTGGAGGAGAACATGGCCGAGGATTTTCAGGCCATCGACCACTTCCTCACCAAGAACCTCTCCCCCGCCCAAAGCCTCCGGTGGATGCGGCTGGACAACGCCGCCAAGATCTACCCTGCCGCCAAGCGCCGCAACTGGAACAACTTCTTCCGCCTGTCCGCCACGCTGACGGAGACGGTGGACGTTGCCGTTCTGCGCAGCGCGCTGGACGTGACGGTGCGTCGCTTCCCCTCCATCGCCGTGCGGCTGCGGCGGGGCGTGTTCTGGTACTATCTGGAGGAGATCCCCCAGCCGCCCCCCATTCAGGAGGAGAAAAGCTGCCCGCTGGCCCACGCGCCCTTTCAGGAGGTGCGGCGCTGCGCCTTCCGGGTGCTGGTGTACCGTGACCGCATCGCCGTGGAGTTCTTCCACGCCCTGACCGACGGCACCGGCGGCCTCATCTTCCTCAAGACGCTGGTGGCGGAGTATCTGACCCAGAAATACGGTGTAGCCATCCCCGCGGAATACGGCGTGCTGGGCCGCCTGGAGGAGCCGGACCCGGAGGAGCTGGAGGACAGCTTCCTCCGCTACGCCGGGGATGTAAAGGCCAGCCGGAAGGAGTCTACCGCCTACCATCTCAGCGGTACGCCGGAGCGGGACGGCTACAAAAACCTCATCACCATGATGCTCTCCGCCGAGGAGGTGCGCGCCTGCGCCAAGCGCCGGGGGCTATCCGTGACGGAGCTGCTCTGCGCCGCCATGATGCAGGCCATTCTGGAGCTGCAAGCGGAGAAGGTGCGGGATCCCCGGCGGCGCAAGCCGGTGAAGGTGCTGGTGCCGGTGAATCTGCGAAGCTTATTCCCCAGCCGGACGCTGCGGAATTTCGCGTCCTACATCACGCCGGAGCTGGACCCCCGCATGGGCGAGTGCAGCTTTAAGGAACTGTGCGACGAGGTACACCACCGGATGGGGCTGGAGGACAACCGCCGCACCATGCGTGCCAAGTTCGCTGCCAATGTGGCCAGTGAACGCTCGCCGGTGCTGCGGGTCATGCCGCTGTTCATCAAGAACATCGCCATGAAGGCGGTATTCGACGCCGTGGGCGAGCGGAAGTCCTGTCTGTGCCTGTCCAATCTGGGCAACGTGCAGCTTCCGGAGGCCATGGCGGCCTATGTCCGCCGGATGGACTTCATCATCGGCGTGCAGGCCGCCGCGCCCCACGACTGCGGCGTGGTGACATGGGACGGCACCATGTATATCAACTGCATCCGCAGCATCCGGGAACCAGAGCTGGAAATGCATTTCTACCGCGTGCTGCGAAGGCTGGGTCTCCACGTCACGGTGGAGAGCAACCAGCGCTGACGCAGGAAAGGAGCGTAACTATGTACTGTATCAAATGCGGCGTGGAGCTGGCCGACAGCGAAAAGGTCTGCCCCCTGTGCGGAACGCCGGTATTCCACCCCGATCTGCCCTGCGGTCAGGGCGAGCCGCCCTATCCCCCCGACCACCGTCCGCGGGTGGATGAGGTCAGCCGCGCCGGCGTCCTCTTTGTGCTGACGGTGCTGTTTGTGCTGCCGGCGGTGATCTGCGTGCTGTGCGACTGGCGGATGGGCAACGGCATCGTGTGGTCCGGCTATGTGGTGGGCGGTCTTGTGGTGCTGTATGTCACGTTGGTGCTGCCCCTGTGGTTCAAGCGGCCCAATCCGGCGATTTTTGTGCCGATCGACTTCATCGTCATCGGACTATATCTGTTCTATATCAACTTTGCCACCCATGGACATTGGTTCCTGACCTTTGCCCTGCCGGTGACCGGTACAGCCATGGTGCTTGTCACCACGATGGTGGTGCTGCTGCGGTATGTGCCCGGCGGCGCCCTGTATATCTGCAGCGGTGCCTTACTGGGCAGCGGCGGCTTCGCCGTGCTGCTGGAGTGGCTGCTGAATGTGACGTTCCACCTGCACGACACGTTCCTGTGGTCGTTCTACCCGCTGGCGGTGTGTACCGTGCTGGGCGCCATGCTGCTGGTCATCGCCATCTGCAAGCCGCTGCGCCGCAGCCTGCACCGGAAATTCTTCCTGTGACGCCATGCCTCGATATAGAAAAACCTCTCCTGTCCGGATGGGCAGGAGAGGTTTTTGGTATAGGCTCACATATTTTCCGAAGCGGCGGAGGCCGCTTTGCCGAAGTGATAACCGAACCGCACGCCCGCCAACAGCAGCAGTGTGTTCCGTTTTACCATCGTATACCTCTCTTTTAATGAACAACGTTCAATATATGGGTTATAAAATCCCACCGTAAGGTGGGAATTTTAATACAGCGCTCTGCGGATCAGCTCCAGCACGGCGGCGGGGTCGTAGTCCTGCCGCAGCAGTGCGGACACCATCTGGGCAAACAGCACGTCCGCGAACTGCTCCGCGGTAAACTGCGGGGTAAAGGCGTCCGCCCTGACCTTGGTATCCTGCCGCAGAACGGCGCACAAGCCATCCAGAATATGCTGCCACGTCTGCTGCATACGCCGCTTGCCATCAGCCCGCTCCTCCCGCAGGAAGCCCAGCGAGTGCAGGGTGAAGAAGCCGGGGTACTGTTGGCCGCCGTAGGCCATCCGCTCGTACATCCATGTGACGCAGGACTGCACGTCCTGAAACACGGCGGCATTTTCCGGACGGTGGAATATCTCGCACCAGACGCTCTCCACCGCCGCGCCCACCAGCGCCGACTTGGAGTCGAAGTAGTTGTAGATCGACCCCACCGACACGCCGCAGGCCGCCGCCACGGAACGGATGCTGACAGCGGACCAGCCCTGCTGCCGGATCAGCTCCCGGCTTGCTTTCAGTATTTCCTCTTTGGATGTGACCACCGTATTCATACAGCACCTCAACGTGAACAACGTTCAATATCATTATATAAAGTTTTTTCTCCGCGGTCAACAGGTAAAAAACGCCGGAAAGCGGCCTTGACATCGGAGTGTATCTTTGTTATCATCGGGCAGGAGAGCCGGGAGGCTTTTCAAATTTTCACTTATCGGAGGTGAATGTTCATGGATAGCTGCGGAAGTACAGGGCGAAGCCGGAGCTGCGGTACGCGGAAATACAGGACGCGAATGCGGTCATCCATGGGCATGGACTGACCACATTCTGTTTTGTCGTGTTCTTCTGCACCGCACCGGAGACGTCTTGCTGTGGCAACTATCTCTGAAGCGGTGCATTTTTGCGCCCATTTTTGGTGCCAAAGGAGGACAAAGACATGATGAACAAGATCACAAGAAACGATTTTACGCAGGAGATCGCGGCGACCATCCGCGCCGCAAAAAGCGGCGTGGGGCTCTCCAAGCTGCTCAAGCGCTACCACGAGCGCGATGTGGCGAAGGCCCTCTCCCTTTTAACGGAGGCCGAGCGGGAGCGGGTGCTCCGGCTGATAGACGTGCCGGCTCTGACAGCGGTATTCCCCTATCTGGACGCCGCCGACTGTCTCGCCGCCCTGCCGGAGACGCGGGCGGTGGAGGTGCTCTCCGGCATGGACACCGCGGACGCGCTGGACATTTTGCAGGAGCTGCCGGAGGAGGCGCGGCAGCGTCTGGCGGCGCATCTGGCCCCGGACGTCCGGGCGGATGTCCGGCGGCTGCTGGCCTTCCGGGAGGAGGAGATCGGCAGCCGGATGAGCAGCAACTTCGTGTGCATCCCGGACACGCTGACCATCCGCGGCGCCATGAGCGAGCTGGTGCGGCAGGCCGGGGAGCACGACAACATCTCCACCCTGTACGTGGTGGATGAAAACAACGCCTTCGCCGGCGCCATCGACCTGAAGGATCTGATCATTGCCCGGGAAAACGACCGCTTGGAGGATGTGATCCGCCGGGGGTATCCCTATGTGCTCGCCCATGAGAAGGTGGCGGACTGCGTCGACCGGCTGGCAGAGTATGAGGAGGACTCCCTGCCGGTGCTGTCGGAATCCGGCGGCATCGTCGGCGTCCTGACGGCGCAGAATCTGGTGGAGCTGGTGGACGACGCCATGGGCGACGACTACGCCAAGCTGGGCGGTCTGACCTCGGAGGAGGATCTCCGCGAGTCAGTGTTCGTCAGCATGAAAAAGCGCCTGCCGTGGCTGATCGTGCTGCTGTTTCTGGGCATGGGCGTATCCTCGGTGGTGGGCGTTTTTGAGTCGGTGGTGGCGGTGCTGCCCATCGTCATCTGTTTCCAGTCGCTGGTGCTGGACATGGCGGGAAACGTGGGCACCCAGTCGCTGGCAGTGACCATCCGGGTGCTGATGGACGAAAACCTCAGCCTGAAGGAGGAGCTGGCGCTGCTGGGCAAGGAGATGCGTGTCGGCCTGCTCAACGGCGGGTGCCTCGGTCTGATGGCGCTGGCCTTTCTGGGCGTGTACATCCACTTCTTCAAGGGGTATGTGTGGGCGTCCGCCTTCCTGATCGCCGGCTGCGTCGGTGTGTCGCTGCTGGTGGCCATGGTGATCTCCAGCCTTGTAGGTACCCTGATCCCCATGCTCTTTCACCGGATCCACATCGACCCCGCCGTGGCCTCCGGCCCGCTGATCACCACCGTCAACGATCTGGTGGCTGTGGTGACGTACTACGGGCTGGCGCTGGTGTTCCTCATCGACGTATTTCGGATCTGAAGCACAGCATTCCCGGCGGCAGACAGCTGTCTGCCGCCGGGAATCGCCGCTTTTATCGTTTATTTTGTCGGTTTTCGGCGTTAACGGCCGCTATTTTTTGTGTGTTTCGCCCATTTACTTTTGCCGTTAAAAGTGCTAAAGTCTCAATCAACAAGTCGCTGCACCGCAGCAGAAAGGAGTCCGCTATGGCAAAGCTGAATGCTGACAACCGCATCTCCGCGTCCCTGATGGGCTCCTACCGTGTCTATGCCGCCTTCTATTACGAGGGCTATTTTTGCTGCGCCAAAAAGGAATTTCCGGCAGTGCATAGAGCATAGACGCGACGTATTTGTTTGCAAAAGCTCTGTTCCACCCGGAACAGGGCTTTTAATTTTTGTATCACCGAAAAAGGAGAAACACCATGAAAAAGCTGTTTACACTGTTCCTTGCGCTGGTCATGCTCGTCAGCATGGCAGCCTGCGGCAAGACCGATACCTCCGACAACAGCGGCGATAACGCCCAGAATGCCACCTACCGGGTGGGTGTGTGCCAGCTGGCGCAGCACCCCGCTTTGGACGCCGCCACCCAGGGCTTCGTGGACGCGCTGAAGGATGCGCTGGGCGACGATGTAAAGATCGACGTGCAGAATGCCTCCGGTGAGAGCAACAACTGCTCCACCATCATCAATGGTTTCCTGTCCGCCGATGTGGACCTCATCATGGCCAACGCTACCCCGGCGCTGACCGCCGCGGCCTCCGCCACCTCCGAGGTGCCTATTCTGGGCACGGCCGTCACCGCCTACGGCGTAGCGCTGGATCTGGACAACTTCAACGGCACTGTTGGCGGCAACATCTCCGGTACTTCCGACCTTGCCGATCTGGAGAAGCAGGCCGCCATGGTGACCGAGTGGTTCCCGGACGCCAAGAACGTGGGGCTGCTGTTCTGCTCCGCCGAGCCCAACTCCCGCTACCAGATCGATGAGGTCACCAAGGCGCTGACTGCCAAGGGTATCACCTGCACCGAGTTTGCCTTCACCGACTCCAACGATCTGGCCGCCGTGACGGAAAAGGCCGCCGCTGCCAGCGACGTCATCTACATCCCCACGGATAACACCGCCGCCAACAACACCGAGAGCATCGCCAACATCCTGACCGCCGCCGGTGTACCCGCCGTGTGCGGCGAGGCCAGCCTGTGCGCCGGCTGCGGCGTATGCACCCTGTCCATCGACTACTACGATCTGGGCGTGACCACCGGCAAGATGGCCGCCAAGATCCTCAAGGGCGAGGCGGACATCTCCACCATGCCCATTGAATACGCCCCCGCCACCCCCAAGTACAACGCCGCCATGTGCGAAACGCTCGGTATCACCCCGCTGGAGGGCTACACCGCCATCGAGGATTGAACGCCTGACCTGTGACCGGGAGGGGGCCTGTCCCCCTCCCCCCATAAGTATGGGCTTCGCCGCAGGGGAATGAACACGGTCGTCCCTCTGCGGCAGAGCCTGCCAAGGAAAAGGAAGGAAAACGATATGCTGCTCACCTCGCTTCTCAACTCTCTGCCGGGTGCCATTACCCAAGGCCTCATCTGGGGTCTGATGGCCATCGGCGTGTACATCACCTACCGCATTCTGGACGTGGCCGACCTGACGGTGGACGGCACACTGGCACTGGGCGGCGCCGCCTGTGTGATGCTGATCCGCGGCGACGTAAACCCGTGGCTGGCACTGCTCATCGCCGCCCTGTGCGGCGCGGCGGCAGGCCTTATCACCGGTCTGCTCCATACCCGCTGCGGCATCCCCGCTATTCTGGCCGGTATCCTGACCCAGCTGGCGCTCTACTCCGTGAATCTGCGGGTCATGGGCGGCAAGGCCAATCAGGCCGTCAGCGTGGACAAGTATGACCTGATCGTATCCCAGCGCTTTGTGCGGCAGTTGAGTCTGGAAAACCCCATGCCGCTGCTGCTGCTGGCCACCGCCCTGCTCATCGCCGTGCTGTACTGGTTCTTCGGCACGGAGATCGGCTGCGGCATCCGCGCCACCGGCGCCAACGCACGCATGGCCCGGGCGCAGGGCATCAACACCCAGCGCAACGTGGTGGTGGGCCTCGCCCTCTCCAACGGCATCGTGGCGCTCTCCGGCGCGCTCCTGTGCCAGTATCAGGGATCGGCGGACGTGAACATGGGCCGGGGCGCCATCGTCATCGGACTGGCCGCCGTCATCATCGGCGAGAGCCTGCTGGGTAAGGTGTTCCGCAACTTCGGCCTTCGGATGCTGTCGGTATCGCTGGGCGCTATCGTCTATTACCTTGTTTTGCAGGTGGTCTTGCAGCTGGGTCTGAACACCAACGACCTGAAGCTCCTGTCCGCCGCGATCGTGGCCGTATTTCTGGCCGTCCCCCACCTCAAAGGAAAACTCGCCCACAAAGGAGGCACCATCCATGCTTGAGCTGAAACACATCTCCAAAACCTTCTTCCCCGGCACGGTCAACGCCAAAACAGCGCTGGACGACCTGTCGCTGACCCTCCACGACGGGGATTTCGTCACCGTCATCGGCGGCAACGGCGCGGGAAAATCCACCATGCTCAATGCCGTGGCCGGTACGCTCACCGTGGACAGCGGCTCCATCCTGCTGGACGGCGAGGACATCACCCGCAAGCCGGAGCACCGCCGCGCCGCCGATCTGGGCCGTGTGTTCCAAGACCCCATGATGGGTACTGCCGGCGATATGTGGATCGAGGAAAATCTGGCGCTGGCCGCCCGCCGCGGCAGCCGACGCACCTTCAAATGGGGCATCTCCCACGCCGAGCGGGAGCAGTACCGCGCTCTGCTGGCGCCGCTGGGTCTGGGGCTGGAGGATCGGCTGACCACCAAGGTAGGGCTGCTCTCCGGTGGTCAGCGGCAGGCACTTACGCTGCTGATGGCCTCCCTGAAGAAGCCCAAGCTCCTGCTGCTGGACGAGCATACCGCCGCCCTCGACCCCAAGACCGCCGCCAAGGTGCTGGAGCTCTCCGACCGCATCGTGGCCGAAAACGGACTGACCACCATGATGGTGACCCACAACATGAAGGACGCCATTGCCCACGGCAACCGCCTCATTATGATGGACGCCGGCCGCGTGGTGCTGGATATCTCCGGCTGGGAAAAGCAGAAGCTCACCGTTCCCGATCTGCTGGCGCTCTTTTCCGAGGCCGGCGGCACCGATGCAGCGGACGATAAGCTGCTGCTGGCGTGAAGATCCGCCCAATCTCATAACCAAATAAGCACGCCCCCGGCTCTGCCGGGGGCGTGCTTATTTATCGTTTTGTTGTCAGAACGCCAGCTCGACGCGGACATCGTCCAGCGCGGGGGCCTTGGCGATCAGGTTCTGCGCCAGCATCCAGTCGATGTTCTTCTGCCAGCACTCGTCGGTCTGGCTGAGGAACGTAGCGTCCGCCGTCTCCATCAGGGGCAGCAGCGTCGCCATGCTCTTGCGCTCCACCGTCTCGGACAGGGGGAAGTTCTCCTCGTTCTGGTTGGCCAGCAGGATCCGCAGCGCCTCCTCCGGGTCCGCCTTCATGTCAGCAAAGCCCTTGGCGGAGGCCCGCAGGAAGGCGGAGAGCGTCTCGCTGTCGTTGGCGATGGCGTCGTCGTTGGCCAGGAACACACCCTCATAGTAGGTGGGCACACCGTAGTCATCCAGATCGAACCAGTTGACCTCAAAGCCCTCCTCCTCCATCTGCGGTACCTCGTGGTTCACGAGGCAGCCGATGGTGGCGTCCACATTGCCGGTGGTCATGCTGCTCATCAGGTCAAAGCCCACGTCGATCAGGGTCACGTCGCTGTAATCCGCGCCCACATAGTCCATGATGCTGCGGATCAGTGCCTCGGACAGCTCCGTGCCGGCGTAGCCGATGGTCTTGCCCACCAGATCCTTGGCGCCGGTGATGTTCTTATCCTTCAGGGACAGCACGATGTTCAGGGGCGCCTGCACCACCGCGCCGATGGACTTCACGGGGACATTCTGCTCGGCGCGGGCCTGAATGACATCCTGCTGATAGTACAGGCCGATGTCCGCCTGTCCCGCCGCCACAAGGGAGATGGCGTCGTTGGCGTTGGAGGGGAAGCGGATGTTGATCTTCAGGCCCTCATCGGCATAGTAGCCCTTCTCCATGGCCACATACATAAAGGCGTGGAGGGCGTTGGGGTACCAGTCCAGCACCACGTCCAGCTCCTTCAGGTCGCCGGTGGTGTTGTTATTGTCGTTGTTCTTAGCGCCGCAGCCGCTGACACAGCACAGCAGCAGCACGCAGGCCAGCAGCATGGATACGATACGTTTCATAGTCATATACCTCTCTTAATTTTGTGTGTTTTCAGAATTCGCCCCGCCAGCGGACGACCTTCTTCTCCAGCAGCGCCACCAGCGCCACCGCCGCCATGGCCACCGCGGACAGCAGCACGATGGGGGCAAAGACGCCCGCGCCGTCCAGCTGGGTCATCATGCGGCGGGAGAAATAGCCCAAGCCGCTCTGTGCGCCCAGCCACTCGCCGATGGCCGCGCCGATGATGCTCATGGGGATGGCCATTTTGATGGCGGAGAAAAAGTACGGCAGCGTGCAGGGAACCTTGATCTTGCAGAAGATATCCCGCTTTGTAGCGCCGTAGGTCAGCAGCAGCTCCATCATCTCCACCCGCGCCGACTGCAAGCCGTCGTAGACGGTGATGGTGATGGGGAAGAAGGTGATGAGCACCGTCACCAGCACCTTGCTCCAGATGCCGTAGCCGAACCACAGCACAAACAACGGCGCAATGGCGGTGGTGGGGATGGTCTGGGACGCCACCACCACGGGATAGATGGCCTTGCGGCAGAAGGGGCTGGCATCCATCAGAATGGCAAGCCCCAGACCCAGCACCAGTGAGATGGCCAGACCCACCGCCGTGACCACCATGGTGGCGGGCAGATGCACGGTGAACAGCGCCACCCTGAGCTGCCAAAGCCGCTGTAATATCTGCACGGGGGTGGGCAGGATGTAGGCCGCGTTGACCTTCATCGCCCCCAGCTGCCACAAAATCAACAGCGCGAACAGGAAGATCAGCGCCGGAAGATTGCTTTTACAGGCTTTTTTCATTCCGTCACCTGCTTTCTCAGCATTTCCACCAGCTGCTCCCGCAGCGCCGCCACCTCCGGACGGATGAGATCCTGCCGGGTGCGTGGATAGCTCATAGGGACGGGGATCTCACGCAGGGCGTGGATGGGCGTTTTCTCCACCACCAGCACGCTGGAGGACAGGAAGATGGCCTCCTCCACGTCGTGGGTGATGAACAGGATGGTCTTCTTATGGCGCTGCCACTGCTCCAGCAGCCACTCCTGCATGGAGATACGGGTCAGGAAGTCCAGCGCGGAGAACGGCTCGTCCAGCAGCAGCAGGTCGCTGCCGGTGAGCATGGTGCGGGCGAAGGCCGCCCGCTGGCGCATACCGCCGGAAAGCTCGTCCGGCCGCTTGTCCCGGCAGCCGTCCAGCCCCACATCCGCCAGCGCCGCGTCGATCATGTCACGCTGCTGCGCCTTGGTGTACTTACGCTGTATCTCCAGCGGAAGCGCCAGATTCTCCCCGATGGTGCGCCACGGAAACAGCATATCCTTCTGGGGCATATAGCCGCAGTAGTGCTCCCGCGCCGTGATGGGCTTTTCATTGACGGAGATGGTGCCGTCCTTCGGCGGCAGCAGGCCGTTGATCATGCGGAAGATGGTGCTCTTGCCGCAGCCGCTGACGCCGACGATGCAGTGGAACGACCCCGGCTCCACGGAAAAGGACAGGCCATCGATGATATCGAAGTCCTCGCCGGGGTACTGGTAGGAGACGTTGTCAAAGCGCAGAATACTCATGGCTGCACATCCCATGCCATGTCCCAGAAGCCCAGCTCATACCGGCTGCAATTGACAAAGACATCCGTCAGGTAGGCCATCTGCTCCTCACCGGCGTCCGCCGCCAGCGTGTCCATCAGCTCGATCAGCGCCTGATTGGTGGCGGCGTACTCCTCGGAGGCGTAGCCCCGGATCCACTCGCCGTAGAAGGGGTGCTCCGCCGCGCCGGGGATGGCGGCCAGCGCCTGCCCGATCTCGGCGTAGCTCCACGAGCAGGTCAGGACCGAGGCCACGATCTCCATGGGCCCGCCGGTCTGGGCGACGGAGAGCATATAGTTCGTATAAGAGAGGTTTGCGAGGGCAGGCTTTACGGCAAACACCTGCTCCTCCGTAATGTCAAGACGCTTCATATAGGCGCGGTGGATCTTCATCTCACCGCCCAGAATGGCGTCCACGTTGGCGGCAAAGACCCGCATCAGCTCCGGGTCCCGCGCCTTGACCACGCCCAGCGCGAACACGCGGGCATAGTCGAACAAGTAGAGATAGTCCTGTAACATGAAGTACCGGAACTTCTCCATATCCAGTGTGCCGTCGCCGATGCCGGTGACGAAGGGGTGGCGCAGGCAGGCCTCCCAGACGGGAGCCGCCGCGTCGTGAAGGCGGGTGGAAACAGAGGTCATATCACTCCGCCTCCTTCATGTACGCGCTCTTCAGATCAAAGAGGTGGTTCATGGGGCCCCGGCCGTGCCCCAGATCCAGCATGGCCGCCAGCGCGCCGGAGATATACTCCTTGGCGCGGCGCACCGCGTCCTCCAGTGCCATGCCCTTGGCCAGATTGGCGGCAATGGCGCTGGACAGGGTGCAGCCGGTACCGTGGGTGTTGGGGTTGTTGATGCGGCGGCCGTTGAACCAGTACCCGGCGCCGTCCTTCCAGAGGAGGTCGTTGGCGTCGTTCAGGTCGTGCCCGCCCTTGCACAGCACGGCACAGCCGTACTGCTCGCTGATCTTCCGGGCGGCAACCTCCATGTCCGCCGGAGTGCGGATGGGCATATCCGCCAAAATCTCCGCCTCGGGGATGTTGGGCGTGGCCACCTCTGCCAGAGGCAGCAGCTCCGTTTTCAGCGCCTCCACCGCGTCCTCCCGCAGCAGGCGGGAGCCGGAGGTGGCCACCATCACGGGGTCTACCACAATGTGGCGCGCCCCGTATTGCCGCAGCTTTTGGGCGATGACGGAGATCAGCTCCGCGGAGGACACCATGCCGATCTTGACCGCGTCGGGGAAAATATCGGTGAATACGGCGTCCAGCTGTGCGGAGAGAAATGCGGGGGTGGAATCCAAGATGCCTGTGACGCCGGTGGTGTTCTGGGCAGTCAGGGCTGTGACCGCGGTCATGGCGTATACGCCATTGGCGGACATGGTCTTGATATCTGCCTGGATACCGGCGCCTCCGCTGGAATCGCTTCCGGCGATGGATAATGCTGTTCTCATTGGTTTGCTCCTTTCCTGTTTCAGCATTACTTTTATAGAGCGGCGGAAGGTGGTGCCCCCGATCTGCCGCTTGAAGGTCCCGGCCTCGGGTCGGGACAGTCTTCCGGGGTTTAGAGGATCCCCATCTCTTTTGCCTTATCGCGCAGGTCGACGGCGGCCTGCCGGGGATCGTCCGCCTTCATGATGGCGGAGACGACGCAGATGCCGGCGATGGGGATGCCGCACAGCACGTCGATGTTGGTCTTGTTCAGGCCGCCGATGGCATTGACAGGGATGGGGACGGCCTTGCAGATGTCCCGCAGGGTATCGGTGGAGGTCAGGACGGTCTTGACCTTGGTGGTGGTGGGGTAGATGGCGCCCACACCCAGATAATCCGCCCCCTGCTCATAGGCCTCCGTGGCCTGCGGCACGGTCTTGGCGGTAGCGCCCACGATCTTGTCCGGCCCCAGAATGCGCCGGGCGATGTGGATGGGCAGGTCGCTCTGTCCCAGATGGACGCCCTCGGCGTCCATGGCCATCGCCACGTCCAGCCGGTCGTCGATGAGCAGCGGCACGCCGTACCGCCGGGTCAGCTCGTGTACCTTTTCCGCGAGGGACAGATACTCCCGGGTGGTCCGGTTCTTCTCCCGCAGCTGCAAAAGCGTCACGCCGCCCTGCAGCGCTTCCTCCGTCCGGCGGAGGAAGTCCTCCTCACTGAGGCCGGTGCTGTCGGTGATGAAGTACAGGCTGGTGTCAAGATGCTTCAATTTCGATCTCCTCCAAATCCATATAACGTTCCAATTCCGCGTCCTGCAAGGTGGACAGCGCGTCCAGCAGGCCCACCATAAAGCTGCCGGAGCCGTGCTCCGTCTCCGCCAGCTGGCCGCAGACGCCCAGCACGGTGCAGGCCGTGACAGCGGCATCCAGACCGCTCGCCGCCGACAGATACGCCGCCGTCAGCGCCCCCAGCATACAGCCGGTACCGGTGACGCAGGAGAGCTGTGGCGTGCCGTTTCTGACGCGGATGAGCCGCATCCCGTCCGTCACGATATCCACCTTTCCGCTGGCCAGCACCACCGTATGACGGGTACGCGCCAGTGCGGCGGCGGCCCGCTCCACGGTCTGCGCGTCCAGCGCGGCGTCCGCGTCCACGCCGGAGGCGCGGTAGCTCTCCTGATACAGGGCGTTGATCTCGGAGTAGTTGCCCTTGATGACCGCTGGCGTCACGGTCTCCAGCAGGCCGCAGGCGTAGTCCCGGCGCAGCTTGGAGCAGGCTACGCCCACTGCGTCCAGCAGAATGGGCGTCCCCTGCTCCGCCGCCGTCCGCGCGGAGAGGCGCATGGCCTCCATCCGCACGTCGGTGATGTTGCCCAGATTCAGCATCAGCGCCCCGGCGGTGGCGGTGATCTCCGACACCTCACGGGGATGCTCCGCCATGATGGGACGGCCGCCCACGGCCAAAATGGCGTTGGCGCACTGGTTGATGGAGATGGGGTTGGTGATGCAGTGGATCAGGGAGCTGCGCTCCCTGACCGCACCGCGAATGTCAGGAATGGATCGCATCAGCAGGTTTCACCTTCTTGACGATGTAGTAGATGACCGCTGCGGCCGCGCAGACCGCCGGTGCGGCGTAGGACAGGGTGTTCCAGATGGGGTTGGTCAGCTCAAAGACGCCGGAGGCCAGCTTGATGACCACAAAGAGGATGCCGCCGAAGGCCGCGATGGTCAGCGCGTCGGACAGGACGGTGCTCTTGTCGGTATAGCCCTTGGCGTTCAGCTTGACCTGCAGCTTTGTCAGCATACCGTTGGACGCCATCTTCCGCAGAAATACATAGGCGATGCTGCCGCCGATGAGGGTGCCGCAGATGAAGGACGGCACGTAGAACATCCAACTCAGCCCCTCCTTGCCCCACAGGAACGTCATAACGGGGTAGGAGACGATAGCACCGATGATGCCGGTGCCGATGACCTCGCCGATGACGGCGCAGATGATCTTACCCTTGGACAGGCGGTAAAAAACGCCGGAGAGGAACGCGCCGAACACGGCGCCGGTCAGGGCCAGCGGGGGGATGCCCATGGTGGCCATGCGGATGATGCCGATCAGCGTGGCGCAGAGCAGCGAATACCACGGCCCCAGAAAAACGGAGCAGACGATGTTGATGAAATGCGCCATGGGGCACATACCCTCCACCCGCAGGATGGGCGAGATCACAACGCCCAGCGCAATGAGCATAGCCAGAACCGTCATTTTCAGAATGCTGTTAGAATTTTTCACTTGTATTGCCTCTTTTCATGTTTATACGAAGCAACATACTTCGCTCGGTCGAGAATCTATTTTCTCCTCTCACCCCGAAACACGGGTTCCCTCGCAAATTACAAGACACAAGGCGCTCCCCTTCTATCCGCCCGAAACCACTCGGGATAGGTCCACTCACGTCCTTTCTGCCAGAAAAAATAAAAAACGGAAACCACCCGACATGGGTAACTTCCGCAAAGCGCCGATCGCCGTCCCTACGTTGGCATTATCCAAATCAGGTCACCGGTCGAAGGTAACACCTTCCTCTCAGCCTGTCACACAAGCTCCCGTCTGTTCAGTTTTCTGGGTTATTATACACCTGCCCGTGCCCGATTGCAAGAGAAGATTTTCCCGTCCACCCCTCCCTGCCGGCGTGCGCCGCCCCGCCCCCTGTTAAATCGTCCTGATTTTAGGACAGCAATCCTAAAATCAGGACTGCGTAATTTTTTTGACAATCTTCGCGCCGGTATGTACAATATCCCCAGAAACACGGAAGGAGTGCTTGGCCATGCAATTCTGGAAAATGAACGGAGCCGGCAATGATTTCATCGTGGTGGACGACCGCGCAAACGCCATCCCCGATGAGAAGTGGCCGGAGATCATCCGTACCCTGTGCGAGCGGCATATGTCCATCGGCGCAGACGGCTTCATGGTGGTGAAAAATCCCACCTACGGCGGCGACTACAAGATGCTGTTCTTCAACTCCGACGGCTCTCTGGGCGAGATGTGCGGCAACGGCGCACGGTGCATCTGCCGCTTTGGCTACGAGAACGGTCTGGCGGGCGAGGTGCAGAAGGTGGAGACGACGGCGGGGCTTGTCACCGGCTGGCGCATCGACCGGCAGCACTACCGCGTCCGGCTCAACGACCCCTGCCATATGCGGCTGGAGGACAAGGCGGAGGTGGACGGCGTCACCTACGACTGCGCCTATGTGGAGCTGGGCGACCCCGGCATCCCCCACGCGGCGGTACCCATCGAAAACCTGAAGGACTACGACACGCAGGCGCTGTTCCAGCTGGGCCGCAAGCTCCGCTACTATAAGGACTTCCCCAAGGGCGCCAACGTGAACTTCTACGAGATCGTCGGCCCCGACCACGTCTACGAGCGGACGTATGAGCGGGGCGTGGAGGATTTCACCTACGCCTGCGGCACAGGCACCGGCTCTGTGGTGACGGTGCTGACGCTGCTGGGCAAGGTGTCCGGCAAGGGCGTCCGGGTGGACATGACCGGCGGTACGCTGACCATCGATGTGGAGCGGGACAGCGCGGGCCACGTCACCGACCTGTTCCTCACCGGCCCCACCAATATCGTCTGCAAGGGCGAGATCACCGACGAGGCGCTGGACCCTTCTTTATTAAGTATGTAAGCAATATGCTTTACATAGAGAGAGCAACCAAATCAACCAAACATTGTTAGGAGGAGAAAAAATCTAATGGAAAAGAAAGCAGTCGTCAAGAATTATATTTTCCTTGGCATCATGCTGGGCGCGATGGTGCTGGGCGCCATCGTCGGCTGGCTGGCTCCTGCGAAAGTAGTCGCATTCTTCAAGCCCTTCGGCACGGTGTTCATCAACATGATGTTCTGCGTGGTGGTGCCGCTGGTGTTCGTGTCCATCGCGGGCTCCATCGCCAACATGAAGAGCATGAAGCGTGCCGGTAAGATCATGGGCACCACCGTGGCCACCTTCGTCATCACCGGCGCCATCGCCGCCGTCATCATGTTCGCGCTGATGAAGATCTTCCCCCCGGTACTGGTTCCCTGGAACGACATCCCCTCTGAGGAGATCGGCGAGTACGCCTCCATCTCCGACATGATCGTCAACTTCTTCACCGCCAGCGACTTCGTGGGTCTGCTGACCCGCAAGGCCATGCTGCCCCTGATCGTGTTCTCCGTGCTGTTCGGCTTCGCCACCAACATGGCGGGCGGCTCTGAGACCCTGGTCGCCAAGTGGCTCAGCAGCATGACCGAAGTCATGATGAAGTTCATCAAGCTCATCACCTACTATGCTCCCGTGGCCTTCTTCGCCATCTTCGCCGGTCTGGTCGCCGACTACGGCCCGCAGATCGCCGGCTCCTATGGCCGCGCCATGGCGGTGTACTATCCCCTGTGCTTCATCTACATTTTCACCGCCTTCCCCCTGTTCGCATGGTTCGGCGGCGGCAAGCACGGCATCAAGACCATGTTCCGCCACATCACCAAGCCCGCTCTGGTGTCTCTGGGCACCTGCTCCTCTGTGGCTACCATCCCCACCAACCTGGAAGAGGCTGAGGATACCGGCGTCAGCAAGGACGTGGCCGAGATGGTCGTACCTCTGGGCGCTACCATGCACATGGACGGCTCCTGCTTCTCCTGCGTGCTGAAGATCGCCTTCGTGTGGGGCGTATTCGGTCAGGAGATGAGCTGGGGCTCTCTGATCCCCATCGTCCTCGTGGCGGTGCTGTCCTCCGTCGGTATGTCCGGCGTCCCCGGCGGCGGCTACATCGGCGAGTACATCATCTGCTCCATCTTCTTCCCCAACCAGATCGAGCTGGCGTTCCCCATCCTGGTCGCCATCGGCAACCTGGTCGATCCTCCCGCCACCATGATCAACTCCGCCGGCGACTATGTGGTGAGCTTCATCGTCTCCCGCTTTGCGGACGGCAAGGATTGGCTGGACAAGGCAGTTGCCAAGAAGAACGCTGCCGCCAAGGCCGAGTGACCTGAACAATTTCGTACCTCCTCTGCTCTCAGCAGACGGGCAGGGGACTGCGGTGTGGTTGAGCCGCAGTCCCCCCGCCCTCTCTCTTTTCCCTGCAAATAAGCGACACGCAGCTATTTAACGCATCAAAACTCTTAATTTCGCGCATTCGGCTCAACGGGAGCCTTCCCATACATAGGACTTGTCCCGCCTCCGGCGGGCAGGAGAGAAAGGAATTTACCATGATCTGTGACAACATCACCATCGGTGCCAACGGGCATCTGCACTTTGCCGGGCAGGATACCGTGGCGCTGGCCAAGCAGTACGGCACGCCCCTGTACCTGCTGGATGAGGACTACATCCGCCACCAGTGCCGGGTATATCAGAACGCCTTCAAGAAGCACTTCGGCCCCACCAGCCGTCCCCTGTACGCCAGCAAGGCCAACTCCTTCAAGCGCATCTACGAGATCATGCGGGAGGAGGGCATGGGCATCGACGTGGTGTCCTCCGGCGAGATCTACACCGCGCTGCAGGCGGGCTACGACCTGAGCCACGCCTACTTCCACAGCAACAACAAGACGGACGAGGACATCGTCTACGGCATGGACAACCACATCGGCTACTTCGTGGCCGACAATGTGGAGGAGATCAAGGCCATTGAGGCTGAGGCCGGCCGCCGCGGTATACGCCAGAAGGTGCTGCTGCGCCTGACGCCGGGCATCGACCCCCACACCTACGAGGCCATCGCCACCGGCAAGGTGGACAGCAAGTTCGGCTCCGCCATCGAGACGGGGCAGGCCGAGGAGATCACCGTCTTCACGCTGGCGCAGCCCCATGTGGAGCTGATGGGCTTCCACTGCCATGTTGGCTCGCAGGTCTTCGGCGAGGACATCTTCGAGCGCGCCGCCGTCATCATGCTGGAGTTCATCGCCTCCATGAAGGAGAAGCACGGCTACATGGCCAAGCAGCTGGATCTGGGCGGCGGCTACGGCGTGCGCTATGTGGAGAGCGACCCCTATCTGGACGTGGACACCAAGGTCAGCCAGGTGGCAGCCGCCATCAAGGCCGCCTGCCAGCGTCTGGCCATCGAGATGCCGGAGATCCACATGGAGCCGGGCCGCAGCATCGTGGGCGCGGCGGGCATGACGCTGTACACCTGCGGCACGGTGAAAAAGATCCCCGGCTACAAGAACTATGTCTCCATCGACGGCGGTATGCCGGATAACCCCCGGTTCGCCCTGTATAAGTCCAGCTACACCTGCCTGCTTGCCAACAAGATGCAGGAGGCGTGCGACTTCGAGGCCTCCGTGGTGGGCCGCTGCTGCGAGAGCGGCGACATCATTCAGGAGCACGTGATGCTGCCCTCCTCCGTGAACCGCGGCGACATCGTGGCGGTCTGCACCACCGGTGCGTACAACTACTCCATGGCCTCCAACTACAACCGGCTGCCACGCGCCCCCATCGTCATGCTCCGCGGCGGCGAGAGCTACGAGGCGGTTCGCCGGGAGTCGCTGGCCGATCTCTGCAAATGTGATCTGTGATCGTTCCCCCCTCTCTTGGGAAAGCAAAGCCTGCTGTATCCGCCGCAGGCTTTGCTTTTCCCTATGTTGTAAATCGTCCGCACATGGTGTAGAATAGCGGTATCACTGCCGAAAGAGAGCGGGAAGTATGGATATTCTGCAAAATGTGATGGACTCGTCCTCCCATGCCATGTTTACCATGGATCGGCAGGGCATCGTGACCCATATCAACCAGCAGGCCAAGGAACGCTTTGGCCTGTTCAACCACAGCCTCTACTCCCACCCCGCCGGCCGTCTGGAGCCGGAGGATATGGTGATCCTGGCCACCTCCGCCATGGGCATGGACGACGGCAACCTTGCCGCCGCCGATCTGGCCCAGCTGGGCATTGAGGATCCCCGCCTCCGCGCCGGTGATATGCTGGCGGCGGTAGGCGTCTACAAGGGCCCCGGCATCAAGCCGGTATACAAGCACCTGCGGCGCGGCGAGGCGGTGGGGCTGAGTCTGGACGTAACGTTTCAGGGTGTCCCCATCTCCATCCACATCGGCGACAAGGAGATCGCCATTGAGGTACGGGAGAAGGTCTACTCCATCAATTACTTCGTCTGCATCGGCCAGATGGTGGTCCTGGATCACCGGACGAAGCGCGTAAAATTCTGGGAGGAGAAGGGCTATTCCGCCCGGAAGGAGGGCATCGGCAGCCTGCTGCGCGGCGGCAGCTTCATCGCCAAGGGCCCGGGTCAGGAGATCTGCGTGGTGGGCTACCACTTCCGGGATTTCTTCGAGGGCGAGCTGTTCGAGACCCATCTGCATCAGGTGCTCAACGGTGAGGTACCCAGCTTTTCCGACGTGGCCTACGAGATCAACGGCTTTGCGCTGCTGGCCTCCATCCTGCCCATCGAAAGCAACGGGCAGATCGAGGGCATCATCGTTAAATTCCGGAATATCGAGGATATCCGCACCACGATCATGGAGCGGAACACCGCCATCGCCGCGGCGGAGCGCAAATACCGGGAGTCCTCCGAGCGGAGCCTGCCGGACAGCGTACCCAACCCGCTGCTGCCCTTCGGCAACTCCGCCCCCACCCGCGCCGTGCGGCGGCGGACGTACAAGATCAGCCAGATGGACTGCAACATCCTGATCGTGGGTGAAAGCGGCACGGGAAAGACCCGGCTGGCACGCTGGATCCTACAGGCACAGCCCCGGGGCGGCCAGATGGTGCAGGCAGACTGCTCCGCCATCGACCCCGCCGAGCTGGAGGAAAAGCTGTTCGGCCGGGCGGGCGGCGCGCCGGGACTGTTCCGCGAGGCGGACGGCGGCACACTGCTGCTGGAGGAGGTAGACCGTTTGCCGCCGGGCGCGCAGGCCCGGTTGCTCCACGCCATCCAGCGGCGGGAGGTGCTGCCGCTGGACTCCGCCCAGCCCGTCCCCGTGGACGTGCGGATATTGGCGGTGGCAGGCCCCGCCCTGCGGGAGGCGGTGGACGCCGGACGCTTCCGGCAGGATCTCTACTACCGGCTGTCCGCCTTTTCCGTGGAGCTGCCTCCCCTGCGGGACTGCCGGGAGGATATCTATGCCATTGCCAACGAGTTTATGGAGGAGATCTGCCATCGCTACCACATCCCGGACAAGGCGCTGTCCGGCGAGGCGTTCAGTAAGCTTCTCAACTACGACTGGCCCGGTAACCTGCGGGAGCTGGAGAACGTGCTGGAGGGCGCCACGGCGCTGTCCGACACGGACATCATCTACCCCGAGCATATCCATCTGGACGCGGAGCCCGTCCCCCTGACGCTGCGCCAGCATATGCGGCAGGAGGAGCGCCGCTATATCCAGCAGGTGCTGCTCCAGTGCGGCGGCGACAGAAAGCTGGCAATGAAGCAGCTGGACGTGTCCCGCTCCGTATTTTATGACCGGTTAAAGGAGTACGGTCTCGGTTGACCCGCTCTTTTTATCGTATTTTCGTCACATTGCGAAAGGAGAACAAACATGAAGAATTTGCAGGATTTCCCCCGCATCCCTCTGGCGGTACTCCCCACCCCCATTCAAAAGCTGGAGAACATCAGCCGTCTGCTGAACACCAATGTGTATATCAAGCGCGACGACCTGACCGGTATCGGTCTGGGCGGCAACAAGGTGCGTAAGCTGGAGTTCCTGCTGGCGGACGCCAAGCGCAAGGGCGCGGAGGTGGTGTTCACCACCGGCGGCGCACAGTCCAACCACGCCATGCTGACGGCGGCCTGCGCCAAGAAGCTGGGCATGACCCCTATCCTCATTCTGAAGAAGAAGGGCGTCACCGACCGCAAGGGCAACCAGCTTCTGGAGTATCTCATGGATACCGATGTCCGCTTCATGGACACCAACAGCTATGACGACATCTATGAGGAGATGGACCGCGTGGGCAAGGCGCTGGGCAAGCCCTACTACAAGATCCCCTGCGGCGGCTCCAACGCCATCGGCGCGCTGGGTTATGTCAACTGCATGAAGGAGATCGCCGACACGGGGATGCACTTCGACTACGTCTGCTGCGCCGAGGGCAGCGGCGGCACCCACGCCGGCGTGGCGCTGGGCGCTATGCTCTATATGCCGGAAACCAAGACCGTGGGTCTGATGGTGGACAGCGACCCCTTTGAGGTCATCACCACCAACATCATGCAGGAGACCGCCAAGCTGCTGGAGCTGGACTTCACGCCCACGGCGGAGAACGTCCACCTCATCGATATGTGCGGCCCCGGCTACGCCATCCCCTCCCCCGAGGGCAACGCCGCCATCCGCATGATGGCGGAGAACGAGGGTCTCTTCCTCGACCCCGTCTACACCGGCAAGGCCTTCGCCGGTCTGGTGAAGATGGCCCGCGAGGGACAGTTCAAGCCCACCGACAACGTGCTGTACCTCTACTCCGGCGGCGCGGGCGGCCTGTTCGCCATCGACGTGGATCTGGGCTGACGCCCACATAAAGACCGATAAAAAGCCCGCCTTTCGACTCTCGTCGAAGGGCGGGCTTTCTGTTTGTTCCGGGGCGATTACTTCATGAAGGTGCCGGCCTTCATCTGCTCCAGATAGGCGTTGTACTTCTCCACCTTGTCGGCGGAAACCAGCTCGGTGTTGATAGCACCGGCGGACAGGCCGCCGTTCTCCAGCGTACCGTACACGGTGTTGCCGCCGAAGGTACCGGCCTCAACAGCCTCCATGGAGACCTTGATCATGGCGGCGTTATCGGTGACCTGAGAGCCGATGATGCAGGGGTTCTGGCCCAGGATGTCGGCGGGCTGGCCGATATCGAAGACCTTGATGGCGCCGGCCTTCTCGTTGGCGGCATCGATGGCCTCGCGAGCGCCGGAGTCAACGGCGGAAGCGTCGCCGAAGAACACGTCAGCACCCTTGGAGATCAGCTCGGTGGCAAACTCCTTGCCCTTGGGGGCATCGGAGAAGGAGTTGGCGTAGGGCACAGCCAGCAGCTCCACGGTCTTGCCCTCCTGCTCGCCCACATACTTGGCGGCCTCCTCGAAGCCGGCGATCTTGCCCTTGGTGGTATCCAGCTCGAAGCCGCCGATGAAGCCCAGCTTGCCGGACTCGGTCATCAGGCCAGCCAGCGCACCGGCGATCCAGCCGATCTGCTGGGCGTTGGGCAGCAGGGAGCTGACGTTGCCGTTGACAGCCTCGCCGGGGGTCTTCTCCGCGCCGTTCAGCAGGGCGAAGGCGATGTCAGGATACTCCTCAGCGGCCTGCAGCACGGCGTCGGTGTACTGGTTGCCGGGGGCGTAGATCATGTCATAGCCCAGCGCGCAGTAGGCAGCGATGGAGTCATAGTACTGATCCTGAGAGATGGAGTCGGTGACATCATACTGCCAGTTCTTCTCCTCAGCGGCCTTGACCATGGCGTTGTAGCAGGCAGCGCCCCAGCCGCCGTCGTTGATGCTGGAGTCGCAGATCATGGCGACCTTATAGGTCTTTTCGCCGTTGTTGGCGTTGTTGTCGCCGTCGCCGTTGCCGCCGTTGGCGTCGGGCTTGTCGCCGCAGGCCACCAGGGACAGGGCCATGACCAGCGCCAACAGCATTGCAAGAAACTTCTTCATTCTGTTTTTTCCTCCTGAAATAGATATCTTTTTTATAATAGCGCGTTCTGCGTTATTACCGTTTTACCGCTGCTCCTTGCGGTAGGGCTGACCGTTGGCACGGGGGCCGGTCTGCCGTGTGCCGATGACACTGAGCACGATGACCGTCGCCACATAGGGGATCATCTGGAAGAACTGATAGGGGATGCCGATGCCGGACACCTGCAAGCGGATCTGCAGCGCGTCGCAGAAGCCGAAGAACAGGCACGCCAGCAGGATGCCGCCGGCGCTCCAGCGGCCGAAGATCACGGCGGCCAGCGCGATGAAGCCGCGGCCTGCCACGATGCCGTCGG
>ERZ1026848.228-NODE-228-length-32065-cov-7.481787_pt1 | contig 32065 bp, 34 predicted proteins | sample MGYA00380154_ERZ1026848 | MGnify/ENA primary metagenome ERZ1026848 (study PRJEB33269, sample SAMEA4719790) | human gut metagenome | biome: human-associated habitat; feature: organic feature; material: feces | place: Cameroon | collected 2013-10 ...
GTTTTATATTGTTCCTTCAGAGCGTTGTTCAGATTTTTATTTATATTCTTATACTTAAAATATCGCAATATTGCCCCTCCCTTCTTCTGTTTGCGGGGCTTAATTCCGTGAATACAAGTTTACCGTTTTGTTTCTGTTTTACTGCCACACAGAAGCAAATTATGCAATAACAGGTACAACATTTTATACTGCTGTGCCTGTTATTTGTCTTATAATACCCTCTGCACTCGGCAGAGGGTTCGATTTTTAATTATTGGACTTTTTCGAGTCTGTAGCTGACGGTGTATCTGTTATGCACCCAGCAATTGTTGCTGTCCTTGACATAGGCGCGGGCATATGCCGTGCCGTGGGACTGGGTGGGGTCGGCGCTGCTGAGATCGACCTCGGCGAAGAGCTGATCAGAAGTTATCTTTTCGAGATTCTCTTTCGGGCCGACGACTTCAACGGACGGTATGCGCGTCTGAGTTACGACCGCTTTATATCCGGCGGGGACATTGATGAACGAGATATTGTTGGCACTCACCGAGCTTTTTTGTGATGTCACGCCGCTCATCTCGACCGTGACCTTGAGTTTCGTCTCCCCGCTCATAACCTTGACTCCGCTCAATGTTGTCAGGTCTATGGTTATCTCATTCCTGCCCGCGCCGAGCATATAGAAATCGATATCGGCGACCGACAGCTCGGTTATGGACGAGAGCTTCGTCGCGTCCATGGTGAAATTGAGTCTCGCGGGGCTGCAGGTAAATGCGGGCGGGTTGCTCGCGTAAGCGGCGGGCGCATTCTTGAAAGTTACCGTAGTCGGCAGTTCGGCGCGCTGATAAATCGGAAGAGTCATCGTGATATCGGCGAGCCCGTCGTTGACGGTTATATACTGGAGCTTTCCGCCGTATTCGCTCAGCGGGATTATCTCGGCGTCGAGCGTCGTAGTCGCACTGATTTTCTTGTTCAGAGTCACGCGCGCGACAACTTTCTTTATCTTCGCCATCTCAGTCACGGGACCCGACAGCTTCACGGTATTCGCAGAGAGCACTGGGGTTTCTGCTATCAGTCCGTTTGTGACATACGACGCGCCGTCATAGACGACATCGGGCTGGAGAGTGTATTCGCCCTCTTTGTAGTAGTCGAAATACACATTTATCGAATCCTGCGAGAGCGAAACTATCTCGTAGTTCGCCTTGCTCGGGTCTTTTGCCGTCACTTCGAGTTTCAGGGTCTGGCTGCCTGTCGAATCGACATAGTTGGTCTTGGCGACAACGGAGATATCGTCTTTTGTGAGCACGCTCTCGGCGACTTCGTAGCGCTTGCCGTGAACCTTGACTTCGACCGTAAAATCCGTGTTGCCGAACATCTGAAGTCCGAGATTCGAGACATTGTTTGATATCTCGATTTTAACGGGCACATCTTTTATTATTCGGTCATCCTCGGGGCTCGCCTGAATGGCGACGACAATCCAGATTATAACCGCGGCGATTATCGAAAGCACCAAAACGAACCTGTTATCATATATGAGATTCTTGAGGCTTATTTTTTTCTTTTTCATTTCTTAAAACCTCCGAACAGCTTGCGTATGCCTTTGACGGCGGCTTTATCTTCGTTATTCGTTCCGCAAAGGTAGCGCACAAGGTGCTCACGCAAATCGGAATCGGTGAGATTTCTTATAAGCTGACCCTTGCAGGCGATGGAAATTGTTCCGGTCTCCTCGGAAGTGACGACTATCATCGCGTCGCCCTGCTCGCTCATGCCTATGGCGGCTCTGTGGCGGGTTCCGAGCTGGGTATCGAGATTCTCTTTCTGAGTCAGCGGCAGGACGCAGCCAGCGGCAACTACCCTGCCGTCGCGGATAACTGCGGCTCCGTCATGGAGCGGCGCGCCGTGATAGAAAATATTGCCTATCAGCTCGCGCGAGACTATCGCGTCGACGGGAGTTCCGCTCTTTATGATATCACCGAGGAGCGTATCATGCTCAAAGACGATAAGCGAGCCTGTCTTGCTCTCGCTCATGCTCTGACACGCCTTGCACACGGCATAGATTGAATCCTTTATCTTCTGATTACGCTCCGTCTCCTCATCGCGCACGCCGAAAAGATTGAGCTTTGTTATGCTGCGTCTGCCGACGGACTCGAGCATATGGCGCAGCTCGGGCTGAAAGAGGATGACGAGGACTATAATTATCTCGCCAAAGACTTTTTTGAATATGAACTCACTAGCCTGCATATCGAGCAGGTAAATGGCAAGATAAGCCACACCGAAAAGCAGAAGACCCTTTGCAAGCTGAATGGCCTTCGTCTCACGGATGAGCTTGATAACACTATAAAGAATGAACGCAACGAGGCAGATATCCAGGAAATCCGTGAAGGCGAAGTCGGAAAATACGACCTTCAGCTGATCCCAGAGAGATGCGATCTTTTCAGTAAACATAGGCATACCTCTCTTCAATTCCTATAATACCATAAAACGCGCCTGAAATCAAATTACTTCTCGATAAGGCAGACGGCGGAGGCACTTATGCCCTCGCGGCGTCCCGTGAAGCCGAGTCCCTCTTCGGTGGTCGCCTTGACGCTGACGCATGAGACATCGAGCGAGCAGGCGTCGGCTATGTTGCGGCGCATTTCATCTATATACGGACGCAGCTTCGGAGCCTGGGCGGCGACGGTGGAGTCGATATTGACTATGTGCCAGCCCTGAGCGCCGATAACGCGCACGACTTCGCGCAGAAGCTCGAGACTGTCCGCGCCCTTGTATTTTTCATCGTTGTCCGGGAACAGGCAGCCTATATCCCCCATTGCCGCCGCGCCGAGCAGCGCATCGCTGATGCTGTGGAGCAGGACATCGGCATCCGAATGGCCGAGAAGTCCCATGGTATGGGGTATATCAACGCCGCCGATTATGAGCTTTCGCCCCTCGACAAGCTTATGAACATCGTATCCGCTGCCTATTCTTATCATTAGTTATCATCTCCGCTGAGTGAAAATTTTCTTATACTTTCCTGAAATTCATCGTATGTCATAAAAATATTTATCATATCGACGAGCGCGCTTGTTGAAAGGCGCTCGGGAAGCGACAGACTGCGCAAAAACTTTTTGCGCAGAGACGCCGAATCCGCTTTTCCGCTGAGCCCGGCCTCGTAGAGGTCGGCAACGGTTACAGCCCGGCTCTTTTCCTGCGTACTCTCGCAGGTGACTCCGGCGCGGTTGAGCGCTTCGAGCAAGATTTCTGTATCGATTCCCTCGACACCCAATTTGCCCTCTTTAGACGGCGCATCTTTTCTGCGCTCTTTGCCGAACACATCGGGAATATATGCGTGAATGACACTGTCTTTGGGCACGCTTCCGCCGATAAACGAACGGATTTTGAAGCCCGCCGAGTCGCTGTCGGTCAATATTACTATGCCGCGCGTCTGAGCGAGGCGTTTTATCAGCTTCTGCTTCTCTTTGTCCTTGAAAATGCCGAAGCCGTCGGTCTGTATTATAACGGTATCGAGGACTGTGGAGAGCTTTATTTTATCATACTTTCCCTCGACGATGACCGCCTGTTTTATCTTTATCATTTTACCATCAACACCATCCGGCGTTTATTTTCGGGACTGTATTGCCACAAACAGCTTGACAAGCAGTTCCTCCATAACTATTCTGTTATCAACGGCGGAGCTTTTGAGCAGTGTATCGGCTCTGTGCAGTTCATCGAGACACTGCCGCAGAACGCGCACGCTCAGAGCCGACGCCTGGCGCGAAACTTTCGTCAATTTGAACTCGCGGCCGCGGTAGTTTGAGAATATCTCCGCCGGCTGAGTGTCTCTGTAGCCCGCAGATACGCTGACCTTGACACGATAGATATCGACAAAGACGGATATCACCGCGCCCATTATCATCATAACATCCGCGCGCTGGGCGAAGAGCATATTGAGCGTTTCATACGCCTTGTCGAAATTATCCGAGATTATATATTTAGTCAGGTCGAATGCATTCGCTTCGATAGTCTTGACGCACATCAGGTCGATGTCCGCGCGGGTTATCTCGCGTCCCTCGGCATATGCCGAGAGCTTGTCAATTTCGTTTAAAAGAGTCACCATATCGTCCCCGACGCAGGAGACAAGATATTCGGCATTTCGCTGGCTGAGCGAAGAATCGCGCTTCTGCGCCGCGCCGACGAGCATTTTTGCAAGCTCATAAGCGGTCTTTTTGTTGAGCTCGACCGCATTACCGTATTTTGTAAAGAGCGAAACTGCCTTTTTGGCTTTTGCGGTCTTTTTGAGCAAATCCGCCTTGCCAATATAGAAAATCAGCGTGCAGTAATCCGGGACATCGCCGACTATTTTTTCGAGCTTTTCATAAGAATCCTCGTCGAGCGAATCGACAGCCATATCCTTGACGAACACGCAGGTGTTGCTGCTCATCATCGGAAAAGCCTCGACCGCCTGCTCGATATCCTCGAGAGTACACGACGCGCCGTCGAAGAAATGATAATTGAAATCCGCAAAATCGGGACTGACGGCTTTATCTTTGAGCTTTGAAGAATAAAATTCCTTGAGATAGCTCTCCGTTCCGAAAAGCAGGAACGCGCCGCCGATATCTCCGCTTCTTATAAGCGCTTTTATCTCTTTTTCGCCGATAGCAGCCATTCAGTCCATCCTTTCCGTCAAAATTCTGCCAGACGGGAACACCGTAATTCTGATATTCCCCTGCCCTCCCGTCGCGTATGCATCCGCACCGAGGGACAGCAATTTGCCCATGACCGTGGGCACTCTGTCGGCATCCGCCGAGAGCACGGTCAAATTATAGTTTTCCGGGGAAATGCCATGCGGCAGATTCTCCCGCAAAATGAGAATATCCCCTTTTGTATCCGGCGCATAAGACGGTCTGAAAACAATGACCGCGTCAGCGCCGCCCATGCCGAGCACCGCCGTGCTCGTTTTGTTCGTTGTTTTATATCTCAATTTCGCGCCGCCGATGCTTATATCCGCGGCAGGCGCGAGGTTATAATTTTCTGTTTTAAGTATTTCATTGAGGTCGGCATCAGTCTCGCCGGCAAGAATATACCCTGGCGAAAAAGTGTCGATAACATCGAGTGCGAGTGAACTTTCGCTTTCAGAGACGCGCGGGATAAGAAGAAAATCAAGATTGTCCGCGCCGACGCTGTCCATTGCGGACTCTATATTTGAGAGGGCATAGTAGCTGTCCCCTCCGCAGCCGAGCAAAGCGGTTTTGCCGCCGGAGCTGACGACAACAGCAGAGCCGTTGCCGACATCCGCCACGGTTATGACGGTTGCCGCGCGGGAAAGTGCAGAAGAACCGACGCACACGCCCGCAAAAGTTAGCGTGTATATCAAAACTGCTGCGCGGACGGTATTGCGCCCCGAAAATTTATAAATGAGTGCAGCCGACGCAAGGACGATAAAAATCAAAACAAGCCACAGCGGGAACAGAAACGTCGAGGCGTTCAAAGACGAATGAGGAATCGCCGCGAGCGACTTCGATGAATTGATAAGAAAAGATGCGCATACTCCGGCCAGATCCGCAAGACCGGCCGTTATCACGCGCAAAAATGAAAACTTCGCGGTGAGAGCGGTAAGCCCCGAGAGGATCATACACGCCGATGCTGGAAGATTGGAAATAAGATTCGCCGGGATCGCGATAAGCGACACTTTGCCGAGATCGAGTATCATGACAGGCAGAGTGAACGCACAGGCGAGCACGGTACTTCGGACAGAGCCGAAAATAAACTCGCAGGCGCGCCTTGCATATTTATTTCTGACGCGCGCGATATACGGATTCAGCGGGAAATCGATATTGCCGTAGCCGACAATTATTCCGAGAGTCGAGAGAAACGAGAGGCGCAGTCCGAGGCTCATCACGCAATACGGATTGACAAAGCACAGAATTACAAGCGCGATACCGAGAGAATTGAGCGAATCCGACTGCTTTGAAAGCAGCGTTCCGAGGAGCATAACGAGCATCATGAAACCCGCACGCATGACGGAATATGTGAAGCCAGAGACCGCCATAAAAACTATAACAAACGCCGCCGAAATAATTGCTCCCGCTCTGCGTCTGAGCCTGAAAACATCAAAAATTTTCAGAATGAACAGACACCAGATTGAGAGGTGCAGACCCGAAACGGCTATCAGATGCGATATTCCCGCGGACGAGAACGAATCCGAAACGCTCTTCGGCAAATTTGATTTGTCACCGATCAGAAGCGCCGTTGCAAGCGCCCCGCGTTCGCCGGGGATAAGACGTGAAACCGTATTTTTGATATAAGCGCGCATTGCGAGCGGATAATAGCCTATCGGCTTGCGCTCCGGCTGGGATATATTTATATCGCCCTTTGCGTATCCGCCCATAAAGACATTTTCGGACAGATAGTAGTTTCTCGCATCGCGATTTTTGCCGATATCGTATAGCTTCAAATCGCCCTCGACAGTATCATACGGCTTGAAACCAAGGCGCGATTTTGAAGAAAGGCGTATGTTCAGCTTATATTCTTCGCCGTCTATCTCGGAAGTTTTAAGCTCTGTGTAATATCTTTCGCCGCTCTGCTCCTCGAGCGAGACAACGCTCGCTTTTACGGTATGCACGCCGTCGTTGAAACGCTGCGACGCCTCGTTCGGAACAAGCGCGGCGGCAAAAGACAAAAGCACTGCAACGGCCGCCGCGATACACGCAGTCGGGATTACAAAGTCACGCCGAACGCTCTTGAAGAACAGAGAAAAGATAAAGGCGGCAGCTGCTGCCGAAAGGATAACGACTGCCGCCTTCTGACCGAGTTCAAAAACAAGAGTCAGCGTAAAAAACATTGTAAAACCGATAACCGTGAACGGGCGCGCCATTTCTCAATTCTCCGATTATTTGAAGAAAAGAGGAAGCTTCTCGAGGAACACGATATCGTCGCGCTCCGCCGCGTCGCCCTCTGCGAGGACCGCCGCCTTGGCGACTATGTTCGCATCGAACTTATCGGCAAGGGCAACGACTGCCGCGAGGGATTCGCCGGTGCTGATAACATCGTCAACGATAAGCACTTTCTTGCCGCGAAGCTGATCTCCGTCCTCTTTGCCGAGAAGAAGAGTCTGCTCTGCATCGGTGGTTATCGAACGCACGCTGACGCAGACGGGATCGGTCATATAGACCTTCGGCTTCTTGCGGGCGACAAAATATTTCTTGCCGCTCTGTCTGGACATCTCATAGGCAAGCGGAATGCTCTTTGCCTCGGGAGTAAGAATATAATCAAACTCCGGGCACTTCTTGAGCAGCTCTTCCGCCGCTTTAACGGTGACTTCGACATCACCGAAAAGGATGAATGCCGCGATATCGAGCTTGTCGCTGACCGGGCAGAGAGGAAGCTCTCTCTTCACGCCTGCGATTTCCATTGTATAGGTCTTTGCCAAAATAAACATCTCCTGAATATTAATATGGTCTTTTTTATCAGCCTGCCGGCCAGCCGAAATCTCTGCCGCCGAGCATATGGAAGTGCAGGTGTTTGACGGTCTGACCCGCACAGTCGCCGCAGTTGTTGACGATTCTGAAGCCATCCTTGAGATCGAACTGCTTGGCTATCTTCGCCGCCGCCTCGAACACTTTGGAAACGACCGCGCTGTTCTCCGGGGTTATCTCGGCAGCGCTCTTAATATGCTGTTTAGGGATAATGAGAATATGGAACGGAGCCTGCGGCTCGAGGTCATAGAACGCGAGAACATCATCGTCCTCATAGACTTTCTTTGAGGGTATCTCGCCCTTGATTATTTTGCAAAAAATACAGTCATCCATTTTCAGAAAACCTCCGTATTGCAATTGCTTATTCCGCCGGCCGGAAAGACCGGCGGAGCTGTAAATTTATTTTAACATGGCGCTGACGATAGAGTCAACCGCTGCAAGAGCCTCGTCCGCCTTGGAAGTGTCCTTGGCGCCCGCCATTGCGCTGTCCGGCTTGCCGCCGCCCGATCCGCCTGCTATCTTTGCGGTCTCACGGACGATATTGCCGGCGTGAGCGCCGAGTTTTATTGCATTGGCACCGCAGGCGCAGGCGAAGTTCAGAGTGCCCTTTTCTTTGTTGACGCCCGCAAAGACTGCGACGATATCTGCGCCGTTGTCACGGGCGGTGTCGCACATCGAGCGAAGCTCGCCGGGATTGGAAACTTCGACCTCGGCGGTGATGAGTCTGACGCCGCCGACCTGTCTTGCGCTGTCCATAAGGCTGCCAGCCTTGAGAGCGGATATCTCGCTGCGAAGCTCCGCAAGCTCTCTGTCCTTTGCCTTGACTTCGGCGGAAAGGGTCGCCGCGCGCTTGTCAAGCTCCGCGACATTGCCGAGCTTCATCGCCGCCGCTGCGGACTGCATGATGCGCTCGTCATTTTCTATGTGTTTGAGCACGCCGAAGCCGGTGACGGCGGTTATACGCCTGATTCCCGCAGCAACAGAGGACTCGGACACAATTTTGAACAGACCGAGCTTTGCGGTATTGTCCGCATGGGTGCCGCCGCACAGCTCAACGGAGAAATCGCCCGCGCTGACAACGCGCACGACATCGCCGTACTTCTCACCGAACAGAGCCATTGCGCCGAGCTTCTTTGCCTCTTCAATGGGCATCTCGCGTGTCTCGACCGGAATACCCTTGAGGATAACCTCGTTGACCTCGCGCTCTATCGCCTTGAGCTCATCGCCCGAGAGAGCGGAGAAATGGGTGAAGTCGAAGCGCATCTCCTCGCTGTTGACAAGCTGTCCCGCCTGCTCAACATGGCTGCCGAGGTGCTTTCTCAGAGCCGCCTGGAGCAGATGAGCCGCGGTGTGGTTGCGGCGGGTCGCCTCGCGCTTTTCAACATCTATCTGAGCGTGAACTTTATCGCCGAGAGCGATGCTGTCGCCGCTTATAAATCTTGCAATGTGGAGCACAACGCCGTCGGGAGTCTTGCCGGTGGCGGTAACCTCGAGGGTTGCATTATCGGTCTTGATAACGCCGGTGTCGCCCGCCTGTCCGCCGCTCTCGCCATAGAACGGAGTCTTATTGAGGACAATAACAACTTCGGAATCGGAAGTTGCGAACTCGGCGCGCTCGCCGTTTGTGACTATTGCCTTTATCTCGGCGTCGCAGGAATAATCGGTATAGCCGACGAACTCGGTCGCGCCGACATCCTTGAACGAAACGTTGCTGTCTTTCCACGCCTGAGCTCCGGCATCCTTGCGCGCCGCACGCGCTGCAGCTCTGCTCTGAGCGTAGAGGCGGTCATATTCGTCGATATCAACGCTCATGCCGCGCTCTTCGAGCAGCTCTTTTGTCAGGTCAATCGGGAAGCCGAAAGTATCCTGAAGCTTGAAAGCATCTGCGCCGCTGAGCACCTTGGAATCGCTCTGAGCGATAATATTCTCAAGCAGGTTGAGACCTGTGTCTATAGTTTTATTGAAGCTCTCCTCCTCAGCCTTGATGACCTTTACAATGAGGTCATGCTTCTCGACGAGGTTCGGATAGGCTGTTGCGTTCTCTTTGATAACGGTCTCGCACACTTTGTAGAGGAAAGTGCCGTCGATGCCCAAGAGTCTGCCGTGGCGAGCCGCTCTTCTGAGCAGGCGGCGAAGAACATATCCTCTGCCCTCGTTTGAAGGCATAACGCCGTCGCCGATCATGAAAGTAGTGCTTCTGATATGGTCGGTGATAACACGCAGGGAGACATCCTTTTTCTCGTCCTCGTGATACTTGACGCCGGCTATCTCCATGATGTGCTTCATGATGTTTTGAACCGTATCGACCTCGAAGAGGTTGTCCACGCCCTGCATGATGCAGGCGAGGCGCTCAAGACCCATACCGGTATCGATATTGCAGCTCTTGAGGCGGGTATAGTTATTGTTGCCGTCGTTATCAAACTGGGTGAAAACGAGGTTCCAGAACTCAACGTATCTGTCGCAGTCGCAGCCGACTCCGCAGGTCGGAGAGCCGCAGCCGTACTTCTCGCCGCGGTCGAAATAGAGCTCCGAGCAGGGACCGCAGGGGCCTGCGCCGTGCTCCCAGAAGTTATCCTCTTTGCCGAGGCGAACCATATGGTCGGGCGAAACGCCGAGCTCCTTCGTCCAGATGTCATAAGCCTCGTCATCGTCCTGATAGACGCTGATATATATTTTATCTGCGGGCATCTCGAGCACCTTTGTGCAGAACTCCCACGCCCAGGCGGTCGCCTCATGCTTGAAGTAATCGCCGAATGAGAAATTGCCGAGCATCTCGAAAAAAGTGCCATGGCGCGCGGTGATTCCGACGCGCTCGATATCGGGCGTTCTGATGCACTTCTGGCAGGTCGTGACGCGGGTTCTCGGCGGTGTCAGCTCGCCTGTGAAATATTTCTTGAGCGGTGCCATGCCGGCATTGATGAGAAGTAGGCTCTTATCTCCCTGGGGCACAAGCGAAAAGCTCGGCAGGCGGAGATGACCCTTGCTCTCGAAAAAGCTCAGATACTTCTCTCTGAGTTCATTGAGTCCCGTCCATTCCATGATAAACAACTCCTTAAAAAATAAAAATAGATGCCGTTCTGCCCGGGACGGTCGAAACCGCGGTACCACCCGGATTGCACAAAACTGCACCCCTCTGCTGCCCTTAACGCAGGCTACGCCCGTTCAACGCGGGAGGCTCCGAGCCGGCTGCCGTACTTCCTGACACGGCACACCTCACAGCGGCATAATGCCGGCGCGCCTCTCTGCGAGCGGAATAAACGGCTCTGCTCTTCACAGCCAAAAATATTTACGCAAATATTTTACTCTTAATTTTTCCCGATGTCAATGTTTTAGCCCCAAATTACGGACAAAAATAAAGTATATACAAGACGCATAATATAATTCCGTGTCATTCACCAAATAAATGCCGGAAATGATAAACAATTTATCGCTTGTCACTTTAAATAGACACTTTTGTCCGAAAATTTTTTAAACTTGAATTGAGAAGGAGGGGGTGCCGATGGCAGAGTTCAATAAATATGCAACCGGCGCGGCCATCAAAAAACTTCGCTGTGAAAAAAAGATATCGCAAGAGGTCCTGAGCGGTCTGGCAGGAATAGCGAGAAGCCACCTTGCCATGATCGAAAGCGGCAAGAAGCAGGCAAACTTCGAGACGATATGGAAAATCTCATCTGCGTTCAATGTTCACCCCAACGAGCTCGTACGGCTCATTGAAGAGGAGACGGAACGAATCGGAAGCAGCGAATAAAGATACCTGTCCGTAAGAGCTATGGCTCTGCGGACAGGTATTTTTTGTATTGAAAAAGCGGAGAGCCCTTTCGAGTTCTCCGCTTTGTCTTATTTACCTTACCCTACTTCTATCAATAATAGCGATATCCGGCGAGCTTCTGCGCAGCCTGGGCACGGGTTATGGATCTCTTGATAATTATAAATTTATTTTCAAGAGCAAGATTGAACGACATCGAAACGGTCTTTACTACCCTCTTCAGGTTGAAATCGACCTTCGCAGAGAAGCGAATCATCGTAAGGCCGAAATCGGCGATGCTTATCTCGCTGTCCGGCTCAAACTTGCCGTCGGACGCTTTGACTATTCCGTTGCTGACAGCCCACACTGCGGCTTTGAACACGGGATTCGAGCTGTCGAGATCGGCAAACGAAAGATTGTCGGTATTGACCTCGGGCGAGCCTGCCATGCCGTAAAGAGCCTGAACAAGAGCTGACTTTGTCAGCGCGGAATCGGGGCTGAACTGCGTCTCGGAAGTGCCCGCCATGTAGCCTTTTCTGTACATGAATTCGATCGCATCGTAATATTCCGAATCAGACGCGACATCCGTGAATGGGAAGTTTGCATCGGGCAGAGCTTCAAGGATTCTGTCGGCGATGTGTCTGTGGCCTGCCGCGTTCGGATGGAATGTGTCGCAGGTCGTACCCGTTGTATCGACAAAGATATAGCCGTATTTCTCGGCGCCCTCTTTCATCGGCTTGTTCGCCATATCGACGACCATTTGTCCGAGATTGATGCTCTGGCTGTCATCCTTGTTCTCCTCGGTGTCTGTCGCTCCGTCGTCGCTCTTGACGCTCGTGTCGAACATTCCGATAACAAGAAGCTGGACATCGGGATTCAGAGCATATATATCCTCAATGACATGGTTCCAGTTCTCAAAGAAGTTTTCGACCCCGTATTTAAGCGCACGCGGGAGAACTCTGATAAGCTCGGGCATTGCGTCGGTAATCTTAGCGAGCTCAACTATTTTGTCGAGCTTATCGTTGACTATGCCGTTCTCCTTGAGAAGATCGCGCAGAGCCTTGACATACTTGCTGCAAGTGCCCTCTTTCTCGAGAATGTCGGCGATTACCCATGTGAGATAAGTTCCGAAGTCGTTGCCGCCGACGCCGAGGGTGATAAGACCCGCCTGCGAAATTGCGCGGCGATACTCGGGGATCCTCGTTTTCATGACCTCGGGGTTATGAGAATCGTGGAAAAGATAATCGTCGCCCGGATAATCGTCCTCGAGCATATAGCGGATATCTATCGTCCTGAATCCGGGGCAGGCCATCGGAACATAATTCACTCCGAGAGCATCAGCAACATACGCGCCGTATGAATTTTCAACGCGCTTGAACTCAGAATCCACATACACAAGGTCGTTGTGACCGCTGGCGACACTGTCGCCCAGAAGCACATATGTGCCGTAATCATAATACTTCTTTGCGTCTGCACTCTCGGTGCTGTCCGCGGCGAAGCAGACCGCGGAGTCGAAGGCCAATACGCATGTGAGAATCACTGCGACCGCCCTGCTTATAAACCTTTTCATTTTGATCCTCCTATCAAAATAGATAAAGCCGCACAGTCAAGACAACTGTACAGCTTTAAAGTATCACAGATTTTTTTGAAAATCAATGCCTGAGGGCAAAAAAAGTAAATTATCTACAAATGCAGTCGGGATTAGGGTTTAGAAGGCTGAATACAATAAAATAATCGGTCAAACGCTGCAAATCGAAAAGAGTTTCAATCCCAGTAAGAGTTAACGATATCCCAGCACCTATCCCCGGCGGTATGCTCTACAAGATAATCAATGGCGAGCTTTTCGGTATCTTCATTTTTATTCTCGACGATAACCCGCCATGCCGCTTCATACGGCAGTCTGTAATCGTCAGCGGATATGACTTTTTCTGCAATTTGCAATGTGCTCAAAGAATCTATATTTACACGGCACCGAAGAACACCCTTGAGCATAAACACATTTTTATCATCGGGATTGTCTATCCAGTTTTCAATTGTTTTAGCGGTCAGATCCTCTTTAATTGAGTCAAGGCTGTTATAAAAGCAGATATCTTTTATCCTCGGATAATTTTTCGAGGCGGATGCATTGAGGTATCCGTATCTGTTGTCGGTCAGCTTGAATTTTTCCATTCTGACTCTCAGTTTATCATACCAGTGCTTTTTACTATCAAAATTTGGGCAATCGGGAACTGAAATTCCGCAAAAGCTTTTACTGCCATCTTCCGAAGTATAATATGCGGTCGGCGGGATTATAACAAGACACTTGAGTTTTAATCCGAGCTGCGCCGCGGCAACAGCCTTATGGTGACCGTCAAGTAGGGCGCAGATAAAACCCTTTTCGTAGTACGCAAGACCGCGTATGTTATCCCCTGCTTTCAGGCGTTCACGATAATATTTGACTCTGTCCTCTGATATGGTACCAACGGACTGTGTCGGATACATATATGCCGGATATCCGTCCGTGCAGCTCATCAGCTCGTTGCAGAAATACGCATCGCAAGCGGCTTCGTTTTCGGTCAATTCATTCGGGACATTGTAAAAAAACACGTCACCGTTCGTAGGCGAAAGTTCCGCATCGGCTAAAATATAGCCGCCGTCATTGAGAAGTTTCAAAAGCGGATTTATAGATTCAAAAGCCTTATCTATCCCCTGATATTCTAAATTTAGCTGCTCGCGAATTTTATTAAGCTCAGCACAATCTACTTTTTCTATTCCATATCCGGTGGCGAGCATGCCAAAGCATGTCGGGGAGGCAAGATATCTGCCTTGGATAAGCGGTTTGCCGTTAAGAAGGAGCTGCGAATTGCAGCCGTTTTCGGCATGCACAAGGGCATGCACAAGTTTGCCAAGCCCGTTTTTCACCTCAAAAGCAATCGCATCGCGGCACCAATTGCTATTATTGGATATGCAGTTGTTCAGCCTCTTTACCTCGGGCTTTTTAAACATCCCGTCACCTCTTTTTCAGTATATTTTCCTCCGCTTCGACGCTGAGCGGCGTATAAGCGTTTATTTCTTTCGTTTGCAGGTCGACGGTCTCGACCGCCTTATCCACGCCGAGAATCATTTTGTACCCACATTCATAAAAAGTCAATCCAATATCAAATCACCTTTTCCAAGGTTACATTTCGAACATAAAGTTTGCAAATTATCCATTACAGTCTCCCCTCCCTTTGACCAAGGAATAATATGGTCAACATGGAGTTCAACGGTTGGGTCTTTCGCTGGGGAAGCACCGCAAGCACAACATTTAAAATTGTCCCGTAATAACACTTTAAATCTTAAACGCGCATTGATATTTCTTGAAGTTTGATGTCTCAAACCAGTTGCATCATCTTTTTTGACCACTTCAATATTAGTGGAACTATTATTTATATCCTCAGGTAAACAATCGACGGCTTCGTATTCATTTTCAGTAGAATTTATATATATAATAAATGCCTCTAACGCCTTCCGCCATCCCCCAAATCTTCTTTTAAATGTATCAATAGAATATTGGCAAATATCACTTTTAATAATATCAGTTGAAGTCGGTTGGCGCCCTAACAAACGCCACATCCTTTCAATTTCATCAAAGCACTCCTGCTCAGTTATTTTATCTTTGTTAAAACCAGTCGGTTCTAATCCAGCATTTTTAAGTGCGATATTCCACTTTCCAAACCTTTTGAAAATGTATTCAGCCGAATATTTTCCGTGTTTTTTATATTCATCATATGGAACAGTCTTTAAATTAAGACCTTTCGCCACACTCCGCAAATCATCATAATACTCTTCATCGGAAATTAATTTCAATTCAGATTGGTTTCTTTCATTTCTAAGACCAGCCAACATCAAAGCGTTTTTCCATGTTCCAAAATGTGACTGAATTGCAGTTTGTGAGTATTTACCATATGTTTTATAAGTAGAAATAGAAATGTATTCTTTGCCAAGCCGCTCAGCAGTTTTCTTTATATCAATCAATATTTCGTCATCGGTTAGTTGCAGCTTATATTCATTGAGTTCAAATTTCATTTTAATCACCACTTCTCTTCAGCGACACCACCGTCTCCACATGATTCGTATGCGGGAACATATCTACGGGCTGAATCTTTTCGACTTTATAGCCGCGCTTTGTCAGAAAGCGCAGGTCGCGCTGCTGGGTCTCGGGGTTGCAGGAGATATAGACTATCTTTTTCGGCGCGAGGGTCACAAGCGACGACAGGAAGCACTCATCGCTTCCGGCGCGCGGCGGATCCATGAAAACTATGTCCGCTTTCTCCCCGTCCTGCGCCATGCCGAGCATAAACTCGCCCGCATCGTCGCAGAAGAAGCGGACGTTCTTTATACCGTTGCGCTTGGCGTTGGCTATGGCGTCATGGACAGCGTCGCGGTTGAGCTCAACGCCTATTACCTCGCCCGCCCGCTTCGACGCGACAAGACCTATCGTGCCTATGCCGCAGTAGGCGTCGATGACCTTTTCGCGCCCGCTCATGTCGGCATATTCCATAGCGGTGTTATAGAGCACCTCGGTCTGCACCGGGTTTATCTGATAAAATGAGCGCGGAGATATCCTGAATGTGAGTCCGCAAAGCTCATCCTCGATTTTGCCCGTACCGTAGAGCACATTTTCGCGCTCGCCGAGCACAAGGCTCGTCTGATAGGGGTTTATATTGTGGACTATTGTGGTTATGTCCGGATGCTCCTTGCGAAGTGCCTTGACGAAGTTGTTCTTCGCGGGGAAAATCGGCCCCGCCGTGACCAAAACGACCATTATCTGATTCGTTTTAAAGCCGCGTTTGACGAGGACATGGCGGAGCGTGCCGCTGCCGCTTCGCTCGTCATACGGCTGAATCTTAAAGCTCCTCAGCATATTGCGGACGGAGACGATTATCTCATCCGCTTTTCTGTCCTCCGTCAGGCATGAATCGACGCAGACTATACTGTGCGTGCCGGACTGATAGACGCCGGAAATTATCTTTCCGTTTCTCGCCGTGGCAAACGCCGCCTGCACCTTGTTGCGATAATGATACGGCTCCGCCATGCCGATTATCGGCTCGACATGGGCGAACTCGCCGAGCAGTTTTTCCGCCTTGCGCTGTTTGAATTTCAGCTGCTCCGCATAGCTAAGATTCTGCAGCTGGCATCCGCCGCATTTTTTATATAGAGGACACTTCTTTTCTTCAGTCATGTTTACTTCCGTTTCAGTTGGGATATCTCCGAAAATTCACTCGATATTTCATCCTGCTGAGCTTTGTGCTCGGCTTTTTCTTTGTCTTTCTTTGCAACGTCGTTGGTGTTCATGGAATTGCGGAACACGACGAAGCGATCGTACAGGAACTCTGTCACGAAATTTGTCACCATGCAGAGAGCCTCAACAAGATAGTTGTTCCACATAAGATCGGTAGTGGCATACTTCGTAAACCAAGTCGAGAGCGGAGTGAACACGCAGTAATAAGCCGCGACTTTGAGCATGGCTATCGGGACATTGTTCGCAGATTTGAAGGTGAATTTGCGGTTGAAAGTAAAATTCCAAAGCACGGAGAGAACAAGCGAAATAAGATAGGCTATCCACTCTTTGAAATGACATGCCTCATAAAACAGGGTGTATGTTGCTATCTGAATAATTCCCGCAGAGGCAGAAAACAGCGCAAATTTGACAGTCTGAAGAACATTTTCCTTTGTGCTGAGCTTCTGATTTTCGGCAGCGCCCTGCGTTTCTTTTTTCTTGTCTGACATAAGTTATCTCCCCTTTTATGTTTTTACAAATTCCCGGCATTTCTGAGCATCTCTTCGGCTGATTTGAGCTGAAGTTCGGTGACATCGAGTCCGCCGGTTATCCTTGCTATTTCATATTTTCTGCCCTCTGTGTCGAGGCGTTCGACCTTTGTATAGGTCTTGCCGTCCGAGACAGATTTGCTGATTCTCATGTGGCAGTCCGCCTGCGCCGCTATCTGCGCGGAGTGGGTGACGCATATGACCTGCCTGCCGCGCGAGACCTCTTTGAGCTTCATGGCGACTTTCTGCGCCGCTCTGCCGCTGAGTCCCGCGTCTATCTCATCGAAAATCATAGTATCAAGTCCGTCTCTGCCGGCGATAACGCTCTTTATCGCGAGCATTATGCGCGACAGCTCGCCGCCCGAAGCGATTTTTGCGAGGGGCTTTAGTGTCTCGCCCGCGTTTGCGGAGATAAGAAATTCTATATTGTCCGCACCGTTTATTGTAAACGGTGTTTTTTCTCTGTTGACTTTGAAGCTGACCGACGGCATATCGAGGAATTCGAGCTGTTCGGTCACTCCGCGCTCAAACTCGCGCGCCGCCTTTTCGCGCGACGCGGTAAGCTTTTCGGCGAGGGCGCGAACCTCGGCTTTGGTCGAGCTGACGAGCGCATCAAGCTCTTTGACCCGCTCATCCGAGAGGGCTATTTTATTGCGCTCTTCGCGCGCGGAATCGAGGAAAGAGAGCATTTCATCTTCCGTCGAGCCGTATTTTACCGAGAGACGGAAAAGCTCATCGAGTCTCGCTTCAATCTCCTCGAGCTCGGACGGATCATAGGAAAAATCTTCAATAGCCGAGCGAAGTTCTCCTGCGCAGTCCTCAAGCTCATAGCCGACATTGCGAAGAGTCTTTGCGGCGGGTTCGACATCTTTATAGAATCGGGCAGCGTCCTCCGCATTCCCGGCGCAGTCGCCTATCGCGCTTATCACGCCGAAGCTGTCGTCGGCGCCTTGGAGGATATCATACGCCGCTCTGAGCGATGCCGTGACGCGTTCGCAGTTTTGAAGAAGCGTCTTTCGCTCGTTGAGTTCATCGCGCTCACCGGGTCTTATATCCGCCTGTTCAAGCTCGTTTATCTGATAATCGAGCAGATCAAGCCGGCGAAGCTTCTCCGACTCGTCGGTTTTGAGGGAGTCGCGCTCCCTGATATATGAACAGAGTTCTCTGAATTTTTCTCTGTATTCTTCAAGCAAATCGGCATCGTCCGCGACGCAGTCGATGAACTCGAAGTGCTTTTCGGGCGCCATGAGCGCCTGATTGTCATGCTGACCGTGTATGTTTATCAGCTCATGCCCCGCCTGTCTGAGCGCGGCGACATTCGAAGGCACGCCGTTTATACGGCAGGTGTTTTTGCCGTCCAGACCGAGGGTGCGGCGAAGAAGTATATTGCCGTCCTCGTCGGGCTCGATATCATATTCTTTAAGCCGCGCGGCAGTGTCGACGGAAACGCCGGAGAAAAGCGCAGTAACACTCGCGGACTGCGCGCCGGTTCTGATAAGCTCGCGCGACGTGCGCTCGCCGAGCACGGCGTTTATAGAATCGATTATAATCGACTTGCCCGCGCCGGTTTCGCCCGTAAGGACATTGAGCCCCGAATCGAACTCGATATCGGCGCTCTCAATTATTGCTATATTCTCTATTTTCAGACTGAGAAGCATAGCTCAAACCTCATTTTTCGATAAGTCGTTTTATGGAATCTTTCATCTGCGAAGCGTAGCTTTCGCTTCTGCAAAGGGCAAATATAGTATCGTCGCCCGCGAGAGTGCCGACAAGCCCTTCCCAATGCATGGAATCAAACGCCGCGCACGCCGCCTGAGCCATGCCGGTATAGCAGCGGATAACAATCGTGTTGCCCGCATAGTCGGCGGAGACGACGGACTGGGCGAATATGCTGCGGAACTTCGAGAGCAGTTCGTCGGATTCGGTCTTTGTGACGGCGTATTTATACTGCCCGTTTGCGCCCATAGTCTTGACAAGGCGCAGCTCTTTTATATCGCGCGAAACCGTCGCCTGAGTGGCGTCAAAGCCGCTGTCTTTAAGCTTCTGAAGAAGCTCATCCTGGGTTGACAGGTCATATTTTTCAATTATTTCGAGTATTGCTTCCTGCCTTCTTTTTTTCAAGGTTATACCTCCCGTTCGTCGTGGGAACTGCTGTTCCATTTCATCATTTTTCTGTTGAGTATATCTACAAAGCTGTCATTCTTGAGTCTGATAAAGCTCGCGCAGATGTCCGCCTTTTCTACCGTTATGCTCCCCTGCGCCGAGATGGTGAACGGCTCGTCGCCGTCGCACGAGACGGAGAGAGGTCCGTCATCATCGGAATAGATGCACAGCACCGCATCGTCGCCCAGAACGAGCGAACGGGTGAAAACCGAATGAGAACAAATCGGAGTGAGTATCATGCACTCGAGCTTCGGATCGACCACGGGACCGCCGGCAGAGAGAGAATATGCCGTTGAACCAGTCGGAGTCGAGAGAATGAGTCCGTCGCCGAGATAGCGGTTGAAATATCTGCCGTCGAGATCGACATTTATCTCGGATATTCTGCTCAGCCTCGACAGGCGCATTACGGTAGAATCGTTCATGCTGTATCCGCTCTGCACGCTGTCGCCGTCTGCGGCGGTGGTTTTGAGCATCATGCGCTTATCCATGCTGTAATCGCCGGTTATGAGCTTTTCGAGCAGATCGAGCTCGTGTATCTCGAGACCCGCCATAAACGCAAGGCGACCCGCGTTGATGCCGAGGACGGGCTTAGAATAGACTGCGGCTTTCTTGGCGGAATGGATTATCGTTCCGTCTCCGCCGACGGTTATGACCGCCTCGCAGCCGCCGAGCAGCTCTTTTTCAGGCAAAAATTCAGCCTTGGTATCGGAAAACACATTTTCCGTACCGAGCGGCAGAGAATATGCCGCGCCGAGTTCGTCGAGCTTCGCGCAGATGAGCCTTGTCACCTGAGCGGCGTTTTTGCGAGTAAGATTTGGAATTATTGCAAACATCATAGTTATTCTCCCGCTTTGAAACAGGCGTGCGCCGCGCTGACGACTCCCGCGACATCGGGCGCCGAAACAGACTGCACTTCGTCCTTTTTCAGATATACGAGGTATTCTATATTGCCCTCCGGTCCTTTGACAGGGGAAAAATCGAGAGCCGACACCGAAAATCCCGCCTGCACGGCATAGGAGCAGACATTTTCGATGACTTTTATATGCACGCGCGGATCTTTGACCACGCCTTTCTTGCCGACATTCTCCCTGCCCGCCTCGAACTGCGGCTTTATAAGGCAGACGGCACTGCCGCCGTCTTTTAAAAGCGGCGAAAGCGCAGGCAGGATATATTTCAGAGATATAAACGAGACATCCGCGCTCGCAAAATCGGCGCGCTCGGGAATCTCTTTTTCCGTTATGTATCTGAAATTCGTCTTTTCGAGATCGACAACGCGGGGATCGGACTGCAACTTCGGCGAAAGCTGACCGCTGCCGGAATCGACAGCGTAGACTTTTTTCGCGCCGTTTTGGAGCATACAGTCGGTAAATCCGCCCGTTGACGCGCCGATATCAATGCATAAATATCCGCTCAAATCGAGTTTGAAAACCTCGACGGCTTTCTCAAGTTTCAGTCCGCCGCGGCTGACATAGCGTTCCGACTCGCCTTTATACTCGATTATATCACAGTCGTTCGCCAAAAGTCCAGCTTTAGATACAACTTTGCCGTTTAAATATACATTCCCGCTCTTTATCATTTCCTTGGCTTTTTCGCGCGACGGCGCGACACCCAAGGAGACCATCAGAGCGTCTATGCGCTTTCTGTTTTCCTCCACGGTCAATCCTCCGCAGAAGTGACGAACGAGAGCACGCCCTCTTCGTCAAAGCCGTATTTATGCAAAAGTGACTCAACGGACGCCTGCTTGACGAAACCGTTTTCGATAGCTCTGAGATGATATTTCCCGGAGAATCCCGCTTTCGAGAGGTCGAACAGGAAGCCTTCGCCCGCTCCGCCGCGGCGTATGCCCTCTTCAAAGAAATAGACATCCTTGCAGTTTTTCGCCGCTTCCACCGCACCCTCGCAGACGGGAATTATGCGGTTGAGCTTTATAAGCTTCACTGATTCGCCGGAATTCACGAGTTTTTCATATGCGAACGCGCAGGCTGAAAAAGTCCTGCCGTAGGTTATGATAGCCTTTTCGGCGTTCTCGTCGCCGAACACATCGAAGTCGGCAAAGGTAGGCTTGATGCTCTCGGGTATCGCACGCTGAGCTCCGCGCGGATATCTGACCGCGACGAGCTTCGATTCGGAATAGAGCGCCTGCTGCATGGCGTGTTTGAGTCCCTCATAGGACGAGGGTGAATAGACGGTTATATCCGGCACGCTTCTGAGCATCGAAACATCAAAAACACCCTGGTGCGTCTCGCCGTCCTCGCCGACAAATCCGGCTCGGTCGATGGCAATGACCATCTTCTGCTTCTGGAGCGCGGCATCGTGCAAAAGCTGATCGAAGCAGCGCTGGAGAAATGTGGAATAGACTGCAAAAACCGGGATAAATCCGCTCTTTGCAAGACCGAGCGCGAACGCCACGGCGTGCTCCTCGGCGATGCCGATATCAAAAAATCTGTCTTTATGTTCGCTCGAAAATCTGTCAAGTCCCGTGCCGATGGACATCGCGGCGGTTATGGCACACACGCGGTCATCGCAGGACGCAAAGCGGCACATGATATCGCCGAAATTGCTCGAAAAGCTCGTGCCGGATGAAAGAGGCTCGCCGGTATTTATATCAAATTTCGAGATTCCGTGGAACTGCTCTGGCGAACGCTCGGCAAAGTCATAGCCCTTGCCCTTGAGAGTATTGACATGGAGAAGCACGGGTTTGTCATACTTCTTCGCCATCTCAAACGCTTCGCAGAGCTGCTGGATATTGTGCCCGTCGATGGGACCGATATAGTGAAGTCCGAGATCCTCGAACCACGAATCGGAATAGATAATGCGCTTCAATGCGCTCTTTATATCAAACGCGGCATCCGAAAGCTCATTTCCGATGACCGGGATATGTTTCAGGAGCTTTTCGGTGTGCGCTTTCATGCGGTAATATTCGGGCTTTGCTCTAACGACAGCGAGATAACGCGCCATCGAGCCGACATTTTCGGAGATAGACATCTCGTTATCATTGAGCACGATTATGAGCCTGTCGTGCGTTCTGCCGGCGTTGTTTAAAGCCTCATAGAACATTCCGCCGGTCATTGAGCCGTCTCCGACAACGGCTATAACGGTGTTTTTGCTGCCGCGCATGGTGTTCGCGGTCGAGAGTCCGAGCGCGCTCGATGCGGCGGTGCTGGAATGGCCGCTGTAGAACATATCATGCTCGCTCTCATCCGGGCGGCAGAATCCGGAGAGTCCGCCCTCCTGACGAAGAGTGTGGAAGCGGTCATATCTGCCCGTGAGCAGCTTATGGGTATACGCCTGATGTCCGACATCCCAGACGAACTTATCGTGCGGAGAATCGAACTCCTTGTGCATGGCGAGAGTCAGCTCCACAACACCGAGATTGGACGCGAGATGACCGCCGTTCTTTGAAACCGTGTCGATAAGAACGGTGCGTATTTCGGCGGCAAGTTCGTTGAGCTGATCGTAGCTCATGCCTTTGATATCCGCAGGGGAGTGTATATTTTTAAGGTACTTGTCAGATGCCATTTGACTTCAACCTTTCACTGAGAATGGATTGACGGTCACTTATTTCTGGAGAGAAGCTTTTCGGAAAGCGATATCAAAAATTCAGCCTCATCGCCAAAAACTTTAAGCGCGTCTATTGCCTTATCGGTAAGCTCCGCGGCTATTCTCTGCGCTTCTTCGAGACCGAGGAGCGAGACATAGGTGTTTTTGCAGTTTTCGGCGTCGCTGCCTATCGGCTTGCCGAGGGTCGCCTCGTCACTTGTGACATCGAGGATATCATCAACTATCTGGAACGCTATGCCGAGATTTTCGGCATATACTCTCGCCGCTTCGAGCTTTTTGTCATCAGCTCCGGCGGCGATACAGCCGAGCCGGCACGCGCATCTTATAAGCTCGCCCGTCTTGAGGAGATCGACACTGCGCAAATCATCGACCGAAACGGTCTTGTTCTCGTTTTCAAGATCCTGCACCTGACCCGCTATCATTCCGGCGCAGCCGGCGGCACGCGCAAGGAGCGAAACGGCCTTTGCAACAGCATCGGCGGGGATATCTTTTGCTTCGCCTGCGGTCTGGAATGCAAAAGTCAGCAGCGAATCGCCGGCAAGGAGCGCGTTTGCCTCGCCGAATTTGATATGGCTCGACGGCTTGCCGCGGCGCATATCATCGTTGTCCATGCAGGGCAGATCGTCGTGGATGAGCGAATATGTGTGGATAAACTCGATAGCACACGCAAGTGGCAGAGCCGCTTCGACGCTGCCGCCGCACATCCTGCAAAACTCGAGGGTCAGCATCGGGCGGATGCGCTTGCCGCCGTTTTCGACGCTGTATCTCATCGCTTCGAGCATTTTTGCTTCACCCGCGCCCGACGGCTCGGACGAAAGATACGCCATGAGCGCGTTATTTATCATAGAAATATACTCATCGGCTGTATATTTTTTACTCATCTTCATTCTCCTTTTCAAGCTCGGACAGTTCTTTTATCTTCGTCTGAGCTTTGTCGAGATACTCGTTGCAGAAAGAGACGAGCTTCGTCCCCTCTTCAAAGAGCTTCAGCGACTCATCGAGAGAAGCGTCGCCGCGCTCGAGAGCTGAAACTATATCTTCAAGTCTTTTGACTGAATCTTCATAAGTTTTCTTAGCCATTGCCTGTTCCTCCGTTTTCGACAGATGAAGTGACGCGGGCGGTGAGCTTTATATCCGCCGCGGTCACGGTTATATCGTCGCCCTCTTTGGGGACATTTGTTTTTGATATCAGCTTTCCGCCGCGTTCGACCGCCGCATAGCCGCCCGAGAGTATTCTCAAGGGGCTGAGCGCATCGAGCCTGCCCGCGAGGACAGAGAGATTTAATTTATCCCTGTGATGTGCCTGCAGAGCCGCCGACTGCATATCGGAAAAGAGCGAATCGAGAGTCTGCCGCTGAGAGATTATCTGCTGCATCGGTCCGTATGCCGAAAGTTCTGCACAGATGCGTTTTATTTCATTACAGCCGAAGCGAATATGTGAATCCAGCGCAGAGGCACAGCGCCTGCCGAGCTGATTGATATATGCGTGCTGTTCCGCCCTGTCGCTGACGGCAAGTTCCGCCGCTGCGGACGGGGTCGGCGCGCGGAGATCCGCCGCGAAATCGCAGATAGTGAAATCCGTCTCGTGACCGACTGCAGAGATAACAGGGATATCGCTCGCCGCAACAGCGCGAGCCACTTTTTCTTCGTTAAACGCCCAGAGCTCTTCGACCGAGCCGCCGCCGCGCCCGACTATGAGCACATCGGCATAATGCCCCGCGTTGAACCGCCTTATAGCATCGGATATCTGACCCGCCGCAGACGCGCCCTGAACCTGAACGGGACAGATGATAATCTGCGTTGACGGGCTGCGGCGCGTTATGACGTTTATTATATCCCTGACGGCAGCACCCGTGGGCGAGGTTATAATTCCTACACGACGGGGAAAGCGCGGTATCGGGCGCTTTCTCTCCTGAGAAAACAAGCCCTCCGCTTCGAGCTTTTTCTTGAGCTGTTCAAAAGCGATGCTTAGAGCGCCCGCTCCGTCGGGCTGCATATCTTCAATATAGAGCTGATACTGACCGTCGCGCTCAAAGACGCTGACGCGCCCTTTGGCGATAACTTTCATGCCGTTTTCGGGCATGAAGCCAAGGCGTTCGTTGTCATACTTGAACATGACCGCGCGCACTGCCGCTTTCTCGTCCTTGAGGGTCATGTAGAAATGCCCGGTGCGGTAATGATTCGTAAAATTCGATATCTCCCCGCTGACGAACACCGTTCGCAGGTTATAGTCCGAATCCATGACGGATTTTATATATCTGTTAAGTTGACTTACTGTTACGCTGACGGTTTCAAGCATTTTTCTGCTCCCTGAGATAAGTCAGATACGCCGTTCCGGCGGCATTATCCGCCGAGAACGCGGGCTCGGCAAAGTATGCGCCGAACTCCTTTGTAAATCTTTGGCGTATTATTGAATTGGACATCACGCCGCCCGCAAAGACAAGCGGTATGTTGCCGTATTTTTCGAGTATATTCTTCGTCATTTTTTCGAGAGCCGCCGCCACGGAATCAAGGCAATAGAGCGCGATATCACACTGCTCCTCGCCGTTTTTTATCATATCGAGGCACTTGTTTTCAATGCCCGAAAGGCAGCAGTCCGTGCCCTTGACGCAGGGTTTCGGCTTGAATACTTTTTGGCTTTTGAGCGCCAGTTTTTCGAGTTCTGCGCCCGCCGGGAATTTGAGTCCCATAGCGACGCCGACTCTGTCAACAGCCTGTCCCGCGTTGAGGTCGAGCGTTCTGCCGATAATATCAATATTAAGAAGCTTCTCTTCATCGGGGTGCACTAAAAGCGCCTCGGTCGTTCCGCCGGAGACATGGAACGCGATAAACTCGCGGTCAAAAAGTTCAATATGCCCGCTCGAATAGACAGCCGCCGCGACATGACCCGCCTGATGCGAGAATTCATAAAGCGGCACGCCCAGGGCAGATGAGAGGCACTTCGCGGTATTGAGTCCGACGGTAAAGCACGGCATATACGAGCCCTCTGCATCACGCGGAGCATATGACGCGCCGATAAAATCGGGCTTGCCGCACTCGTCGATAACAGCAGAAACGACCTGCCAGAGCTGCTGTGTGTGATGAAACACGGCGTCGCTCTGACGCAGTCCGCGCTCGCCGCTCTTGACGGGCAGAAGCATCTTCTTTTGAAAAACACATCCGCTCACATCATCAAAGGCTGCGGCGGATGTAGTATAGTTGCTTGTATCTATGCCAAGATAAACAGCCATGGCTTATTCCCCTTCCGGGGCGTCGGAGCCGCTTCTGTCGGCAAGCTTTTCTTCACGCGCCACAGAGCCGAGAACGCCGTTGACGAACGACGCATCCTCTGCCGTAGCGTATTTTTTGCACAGCTCGACAGCCTCGTTTATCGAAGTGCCAACCGGGACTTCCGGTATGTACATAAGCTCGCAGATGCTCAGTCTCATCGCGGACAGAGCGACGCGGGATATTCTGTGCTTCTTCCAGTTCTTTGAATATTTTTCGATAATATCATCGATTGAAAACAGCTTGTCCCACGCAGTCTGGGCGAGCATGGACGCGAACTCGTCCGGCTCTATAAGCTCGTTTTCAAGGCTGAGAGATATAATATCGTCCATATCCGTCTCGGGATTGAAGGACTTTTCAAACAGCAGGGCAAACGCCTGCTCTCTAGACTGGCTTCTTGTCATAAACTTTCCTGTACTCCCCTCAGAATTCCGTTCTCGGGCGGTAAACATTGCTCGGCATAAAAACCGAATCGAGCCCTCCCGCAAGAGAGGGCTTGAAAAATTTACTTTTCGCTTTCGAGCTTGATATCCATACCGGCTATCGAGACGTTGACCTTCGAGACCATCTTTCCGGTCATGCTCTGGACGGCATTCTTGACATTCTTCTGAATATCCGCCGCGACCTTCGGAATTTTTGTTCCGGGCGCGATATTGACATGGATATATATCTTGACATCGTTATCCGACGACAAGACGCGCACGGACTTCGCCGCGCCCTCTCCGAGCTTGAAGATCGAATGTACGTCGGGAGTCCTGGCGGCAAAGCTACTCACGCCTTCAACGTCCTTGGCGGCATTGAGAGCTATCGACGCGATGACATCCTCAGATATTACGAGGTTGCCGATATTGTCAACAGTTTTGTTTTCTTCCACAGGGCATTCCTCCTTCTGCCCTATATTATAACACAAACTTGAAAATTCTCAACTACTTAATTCAACAATTGTTATGTTTTCGGCTGAAAAACCGGTCTGTTTGAGAACTATCTCCTTTATCTGGAGGATAACCGTGTCGTTCAAAGCGCCTTTTGCGACTATTACCTCAGCGGAGTTATTATTGATTATCACGACGCAGTCGCCGCCCGTTTTGGCTTTTATCAGCGCTTCGATATCACCCTCGAGCTTTATCGCGTTTGACAGAGCCTTGAGCGCCTCGGTCGCCTCTTTGACAGCGGAGGCATCGGACGAGCTGTCTTTTATAACCTTGTTGAGGGTCTCCGCCGCTTCGTCATGAGCGGAATTTCTTCTGAGCTTGGCGGAGGCAAAATAATCGCTGCTCTTGCCTGTCGCTACCGCGCTCTCCGAGACTCCCGACGAATTGACAAGCTGCGCATCGCCGAGATTCCCACCAGTGTTATCGACCGCCTCGACCGACGGCTTCGCGTTCGCGCTCTTCACCGACGGGCGGTTATAATACCAATTTATAAACACTGCCGAGCCGAGGGCGAGAACGAGTGCCGCGGCGATTATCTGCCTTTTCCTGACGACCATAAATATCAATCCTTTCGGGTTTCTTTTATTTGAACGGCGCTGTTACGCCGACATTTTCGTGATATATACACGCGACGCGCTGATATCGAGAACGGCTGTTATCGCCTGGGTTATCTCCTGGCGCACGGCATCGGAGCCGCCGCCCTCGCAGACGACCGCAACACCGCGGATCTTCGGCTGAATAAGTTTTATTATCATTCCGCCCTCGTTCCCGTCGCTCTCAATGAGAACATACTCTTTTTCGTCCGAAAAGTTTTCTTTTTCGAGAGCCGTGCCGCCGGATGTGTCGCTTTTTATCTTTTCGTTTTTTGCATAGACCTGCTCGGCGCCGCTCTCGAGAGTCACCATGACGCGGGTCTTGCCCGCTCCGTCTATTGAAGAGACTATCTCGGTCAGGCGCTTTTCTATGTCCTCAGCATAGGTCTCCTGGCTCTGCGCCGCAGTGACGCTCTCTTTTTTCTCCGCCTTCTTTTCGCCCGACGGAATAAATTCGGAGAGAATGAGCAGCACTACACCGAGCACGCCGACCGCGCAGAGCACGGCAAGCTTCTTGTCGGAAGTGAATACGGACTTCAATTTTTCAAAAAAGTGTTTGATATCCATCAGCTTGTGCTCCCGGTTCTTATATCTATCACTGCGTCCCCCAACAGGTTTTGTAGTTTCTCGACTGCCGCTTCTTTCAGCACTGCCCCGCCCGGCAATATGATATTCGCCTTTTTAATAAATATGCTTCCCTGCTCATCAATATCCGTCAAAAGGTCTATTTCGCAGTCGGGATAGCCGTAGGACGCGAGTATTTCCTGCACGCCGTCCTGCATCTGCTGGGCATATGCGGCGGTCAGGCGGTAGTTCACTTCGTTGTTTAGTTCGCTCGGTATCAGAGCTTCTGTATCTGGCGAGGATGCGGAAAAATTTGTTTTCATCAAGGCGCTCGCAAGCGGGAAAACGAGCGCGCATATGACCGCCAGCGCAGTGACGCACCGCATTATTTTCTGCATATTTCCCTTTGGCACGAGCGCATATATGACTGACGAGAATATCGCCGCGGCGCACACGCCGAGTGCCCATTTTTTCAGTTCTTCCATGCTACGCACCCGCTTTCACGGAGATGACTATCCCCGTTGAGATAATAAAGAGAGCCGCCGTAAAAATAACCGCCGCGTTTATCACGGTCAGCGCGGACGAGAGAGTATCGAGCACCTCACCCGTTGTGTCGTCCCCCATGGACGAGGACAGCACGCCGAGGAGCTTCAACAAAATAATTCTTGCCGTCAGCTGAAGAACGACGGGCAGGTCTATCATCACAACGGCGATAACGCCGAACACGCCGACCGTGCTTTTGAGCAGAGACACGCTGCCGATTATTGACGAATAAGCGTCGCTGAGCGCGCCGCCGACTATCGGCACGGCGGAGCTGAGCGCAAGCTTTATGCCCTTTGAAGCCAAAGTGTCCGCGCTCCCGGCGAGAAGACTTTTGAGCCCCAGAACAGCCGAAAACGCCGCCGCAATAAATGACAGAACGCCTATAGTGAGCTTTTTTATCATATCCGCGAGCTTCGTGAGCTTCAATTCCGGGCTCAGCGACGCAGACACGCCGAAAGCCGAAAAAGCACCGCACAGGGGCATTATTATATTCCCTGCCGTCTGCGCCGCGACTTGAGCCGCCGCCACGGCAAACGAGCCATAAGTCAGGGCGAGCGTGGGATTCCCCGCGGCGGTTATTATGCCGGCAAGCACGGGAATGAGCGCGAGCATAAAATCAGAAGTTGTCTCAACGGCGCTCATCCCCTGCGAGATAACTCCGGCGGACGAGGCAAATACGGTTATCGCGACGGCGCAGCCTATGACTATATTCAGCGGCTCGGAAAAGTTTTCGGCGGCGGCAGTGCCTTTGATAAGACCGACGAGAACAACAACGCCCGCGATTATAACCATGTCTTTTATCGGCTTTTTGAAGCTCCCGCGCGCGATATCGGCGAACATGGAGATAATTTTTTTGGGCGATGGCGAGAGCATCGACTGCCAATCCGATATATCTATCCCCGCCGAGTCAATAGTGTCTTTCACATCATCGGGCAGAGAATCGTCGAGGCTGTCCGCTCCGCTCGACTCATAAAAAGACGAATAATTATCCGTCGTCTCCTCTTCAAGCGCGAAGCACACGGCGGTATTGAGCGCGAACAGCATCAACAGAGCCGCAATAACTTTCAAGCATCTCATAGACGTCCCTCAGATATTTATCAGTTCTTTTGCGAGCGCGACCGCAGACTTTATCAGCGGCAGGGCGAGCGCGATTATCGCCGCCTTTGCCGCAAGCTCGGACACGCCCGCCACGGCGGAATTGCCGTTGTCGCGGCAGATATCGCCCGCGATCTGCGCCGCAACGGCAACGCCGAGCGCCTTTATCAGCACGGATATACACTCGCCGCCGGTCTCCGACATCCCGGAGAAGAAATCGAGCTGCGAGATTATATTCTGCAAAATGCGCACGGCGGACGCAGCTATCACCGCGACTGCCGCTATCTGCACTATCGGAGCATATTCCGGGCAGTACTGCTTTATCACGGCGCACAGCACGCACACCGACACCGCGAGCGCGGCGGTTTTGATTATCTCCGCCATATCAGCCACCGAGCATGCCGTTGACGGCATCGAGCAGCTGCGAAAGATACGGCAGCAGCATGATAAGCACGGCGGCTATACCCGCCAGAACGGTTATCAACGCATAATCATCCCGACCAGCTCTTGACAACACCTGACTGAGCACCGCCACGATTATGCCGACCATTGCTATTTTTATAACTATTCCCGCTTCCATAGACGATGCACGGCAAACGCCGTTCCTTTCCTGAATTTATCAGACAGCCGCTATCACAATGACTGCGCCCGCGAGCGCGCCGAGAGGCGGCAGAACTTTTGCGTATTTCTTTTTCTTTTCCCGCGCCTCCGAGAGCCGCAGCTCAAAATCGGCGCAGAACATATCGCAGTTTGCTATCTGCCCCTCGAGCGCAGTAGTGCCGAGCGAGCGGCCGAAAGAGACAAGCCGCGAGACATCGGACGAAGTCAAGCCGACTGTGTTTTTCCGCGCGGAAAGCGAATCGCTCCACGCCTGCGGAAACGGCTCGGAATCGCAGAGCTTTATGCACTCCGGGATAAACATGAGTTCTTTCAAATCCGGGGTCGAACCGAGTATCCCGAGCACATCGCCGACCGGGCAGCAGCAGCATTCAAGCTGGGTCCGCACAACGCGCAGCATAATGCATATCTTTTCAAGCAGGCTCACGCGCAGGCTCAGCATACGCGCCGCATATCCGCCCGCGAGCAGCAGCGCCGACGCCGTCAGAACAGCTCCGATCATTCGCATAAAAATGCTCCTTCAGATCATATATTCCGGCTGTCTCACCCGGGGATTCGCCGAGCATGACGAGCTTCGAGAACACGCCGGACGCAAGAAGCTCCGCCGCGGCAGGACGGCAGCGCAGGTCTTCATCTTTGCCGACATGGACGCTGACGAGAAAATTCACACCAGAGTTCATGCCCTCCAAGATGCGCTTTGCTTCGGAGAGACTGCCTATCTCGTCGCAGATGATTATCTGAGGCGAAAGGGTTCTGAGTGCTGTCAGAATACCGACATCTTTCGGATAGCCTGTCAGAACGTCGGAGAAGCCGACATCGCACTGCGGGCATCCGCCGCTCGAAGCGGCTATCTCTCCGCGCTCGTCAACTATTGCTACGCGATAATATCTGCCGCCCGAGATGCCTGACAGCCTGCGTGCAAGGTCGCGCAGGAGCGTTGTTTTGCCCGAGAGCGGAGGTCCCGCGATAATCGCAGACACGATGCCATGAGAAAAGACGGACGGATATATTTCATCCGCCGCGCCCGGGACTTCATGGGCGATACGCAGGTTCACGGACGAGATATCGCGAAAGGACTTCACCGTCCCGTTCTCCGCCATGACCGCCGTTCCGCAGACTCCGGCTCTGTGTCCGTGGGCGAGGCTTATAAATCCGCTAGCCGCAGCGGCGGAATTAGAATGGACGGAGTAGCCGCACATACGTGAAAAGCTCGCCTGAAGCTCCGCAGGAGTCGTCGCAAGCGCACCCGGCGAAAAGACCGAACCGGTTCTGCCGCTTTCGTAGACGAACAGCGAGCCGTCGCGCGTGACTATAACAACGGGTCTCGCGGCGCGCAGGCGAATTTCATACGCGCTCTCTTTGACGCGGCTGTCGACCCAGAGCAGAACGGTGCGAAGCCGATCGTCGAGAAAATCCACCGCGCTGTCAAATGAATCCGCCGCCCGCATGATATCGCCTCCGTTTCTCTAAATAATATGAAGCCTTGTCCCCGGGTAGAACAAAAAAGCACCCTGCAAAAAATGCAGAGTGCTGATAAAGCGGCTTTAAGCCCGGCAGTATAATATCTGTCGGGATTTTTGTAAGTGATGTGATTAAAAATTGGGATTTGTCTATCAATTGAGCCATAGCAAGATAAAAGCAAGTAATTCAACCAAATTTTATCATCAGGCTTCAAATAGCCGCGCCGCAGTGTTTGATAGCCAACGGAGACAAGCGGGCAACATCACCGAAGCGCCGCCGGTGGCGGATGAAGCGAGGCGATGTTGG